>MKWU01000271.1_pt1 | contig 97549 bp, 80 predicted proteins | sample 809101 | NCBI WGS metagenome assembly MKWU01 (sample SAMN05860141, study PRJNA318959) | sponge metagenome | host: Aplysina aerophoba | place: Slovenia: Piran, Adriatic Sea, Gulf of Piran | collected 2013-05-07
CGTCCACCTCACGGTGGTGCAGGGAGATACGCTCGCCCAGCGCGCTGCCGGGCAATACCGTCACCGTGAGACCGTGACGTCACAGCGTGGTGCTATTGTTGATCGTAACGGGCGGCGGTTGGCCTTTAGCGTTGGGGCTGAATCCCTCTATGTCCATCCAGCAAAACTCCCGACCGATGTGGAGGACATAATTCCCGTACTGGCCCAACACCTCTCCCTGCCCGCACAACAGGTCGATGCCATTCTCCATTCCTCCGAGCCGTTTGTCTGGCTCAAACGGGGGGTCTTCCCCCAGGAAGCCAGCCAGATCAAAGCGCTCCGCGTGTCTGGCCTTGACAGCAAGAGCACCCAGCGCCGTGTGTATCCGTATCGAACCTTGGCCGCCCCCCTGCTCGGATTTGTCAATGTGGATGCGAAAGGCTTAGAGGGGGTCGAAAAGGCGTATAATCACTATTTGCTCGGGCCAGTCAGCCACACTCTGGGTGAGCGTGATGGGCGTCAACGAGCAATCCTGATCCGTGGCGGCGGTCAGCAGCCTGAGACATTCCGCGTGCGTTTGACTCTGGATACGACGCTCCAGTATGTGGCTGAGCGCGAGTTGGAGCGCGCCGTGCAACACAGTCGGGCTGCGGCCGGGTCGGTGATTATACTTGACCCCCAGACGTTTGCTATTCTCGCCCTGGCTCAGGTGCCGGCCTTCGATCCGAATATGCCCGGAGATTTTCCACCTGATACGCGCCGTAATCGAGTGATCAGCGACTACTACGAACCGGGGTCAACACTCAAGGCATTATTGGTTGCCGCCGCCCTGGATACCAAACAAGTCAGCGAGACGGACCCCATTTTTTGCGAACACGGTGCCTACCGGGTTGGCGGGCATACGATCCACGACGTTCATCCCTACGGCGAACTCAGCGTTGACCGGGTCTTGACAAAATCGAGCAATATTGGCGCAGCCAAGATCGGCGAACTGCTGGGGAAAGAGCGCTATTATGACTACCTTCGGGCCTTTGGGATCGGACAGAAAACCGGCGTTGATCTGCCGGGGGAGATAAGCGGCAACCTCCCATCGCTCCAGGCCTGGTCGCGGATCAGGCTTGTGACGGTCAGCTTTGGACAGGGGGTGGCAGTCACGCCATTGCAGTTGGCCTGTGCCTATGCGGCGCTCGCCAACGACGGCATGCTCATGCGCCCCTATGTCGTGAGTGAAGTCGTGACTCGTACGGGGGAAGTCGTTCACGCGAACGGTCCGACCCCGCTCAGGCAGGTGATTCAGCCCGAAACCGCGCGGCGCATACGGACCTTGCTTGAGCACGTTGTCGAGCCGGGGGGAACAGGCCGGCGCGCCCAGATTCAAGGGTTTCGGGTAGCAGGAAAAACCGGTACTTCGCAAAAACCTGACCCCCAGGGCGGGTATTCGGAGACCGGTCGCATCGCGTCTTTTATTGGCATGGTTCCCGCCGAGCAGCCTCGGCTCGTGATTTTAGCAGTCATCGATGAGCCTAAGACGGCCACCGATGGAGGGACGGTCGCGGCACCGGTGTTTCAAGCGATTGCCCGGCAATCTCTTACCTACCTTGGGGTCGCGGGAAGTGCAGGAGAAGGGGCGGACATCCAATGGGCAGGCCGCCCACATGTCTCGACCACCAAGCTCTCCGCTGAATCCGCTTTTTCGTCCGAAGCTTATAACGCGGGGGGGGATGACTCGTTAGCCGACCGCTCCGAGGTTGATAATTTTATTGGTCTCAGTCTACGGGCGGCCATACGGAAAGCGTCCGCGAACGGGCTGCGGGTCGTTGCCCACGGGAGTGGGTATGTCACGGGCCAGAGGGTCCGAAATAAGGTGCAGACAGGCGAAGCGGTATATGAACTCAGACTTGAAGCAGACCGGTGAGGTGCGATGTGACGTGGCTGCGGCAGCTCCTGCCTCTTGATTCATATGGGCTCGCCGGCCCTGCGTTCCAGATTCACGGCCCGACTGATATTCCGGTCGAGGCGCTGGTGTATGACTCACGCCGGGTGACTCCGGGAGCGCTCTTTTTTGCCCTGCCGGGAACAAAGACGGAAGGGACTGCCTTTCTTGAACAAGCGCTTGACCAGGGAGCACGGGCCGTTGTCGCTCCGCCAGATACGGAGGTGCCCCCGGGAGTGACCCTTATCACCTCAGAGCAGCCACGACGGCTCCTTGGGGCCATAGCCGATCAATTTTATCATCGGCCGAGTGAACGGCTGACCCTGATCGGCGTGACTGGAACCAGTGGGAAAACAACAACCACGTATGTGTTGGAAGCCATAGGCAAAGCGCTAGGCTGGACTGTGGGCGTGATCGGAACGGTGAACTACCGCTATGCAGATCAGGAGCGTCCCGCTCCCCTCACCACCCCAGAGGCGGTTGAACTACAAGCCCTCTTAGCCGATATGGTCAGGGCTGGAGTGAGTCATGTCATTATGGAGGTCTCGTCTCATGCCTTAGCCCAAGAGCGGGTCTGGGGCTGCCGCTGGGACGGTGGAGTCTTCACGAATCTTGGCCGCGACCATCTCGATTACCATCTGAATACGGCGGCGTATTTTGCCGCAAAGGCCCGGCTCTTTCGCGACGGTCTGGCCGGGTCGCCAAAACGCAGCCGCTTTGCGGTCATTAATGCGGATGACACCTGGGGCCAGAAACTGCTCACCGAGTCTGTTGCCCATCCCGTACTGACCTATAGCCTCCACCAGGACACAACGGTCTCCGTCCGGCACGTCAGCTATAGTTTAGCCGGCATTCAGGCTGAGTTGCAGGTTGGACAAGATACACTCTCCACGGTGTCGTCCTTGATTGGTGAGCCACACGTCTACAACATCCTTGCGGCCGTCACTGTTGCGCATGCCCTTGGGAGCCCGCTCAAAAAGGTGAGGGAAGGGATCGCTCAATGTCGCCGTGTGCCGGGTCGGCTGGAAGCCCTCTCGGTCGGACAGCCATTTGAGGTCTTCGTCGATTATGCCCATAAGCCCGACGCGCTAGAGAAGACGCTGGCAGCCCTGCGTGTCCTCACAGCAAAGCGGCTGATCACCGTATTCGGCTGCGGCGGGGATCGGGACAGAGGCAAGCGGCCGCTGATGGGGGAAGTGGCCGGCCGTCTGAGTGACGTGGTGGTTTTAACCTCGGACAATCCTCGAACTGAAGACCCGTACCAGATCCTGACGGAAACGGAACCTGGACTCAGTCGGACTGGGATGACCCGAGAAGAGCCACAACGGGTGAGGAGAGCGGATGTCCCCACGGGTTCGTATCTGGTCATTGTCGATCGGCGTAGCGCTATCCGACGAGCGCTGGACGAGGCCCAAGCAGGCGATGTGGTGGTCATTGCCGGTAAGGGGCACGAGGATTATCAGATTATCGGCACGACGCGCTCTCATTTTGATGATGCGGAAGAGGTCCGACACTATCTGTCCCTGCGTCGCAGCTCAGGACAGGCGTTGGAGGGCTGTGCGTAATGCTGTACGCCTTTCTATACGCCCTGCATACGACCTACTCCGGGTTTAACGTCTTTCGCTATATTACGTTTAGGACCCTGTTAGCGGGCTTATTGGCTCTGAGCGTTTCCTTTATCCTCGGACCCTGGCTGATTGCACGACTGACCGCGCTCAAGGCGGGTCAGCCCATCCGTTCGGATGGACCTGCGGCGCATCTGAGTAAAGCTGGTACACCCACCATGGGAGGGACGTTGATTCTTTTCTCTCTCACCCTGGCGACGATCTTGTTAGCAGACTTAACCAATCCGTATATCTGGTTGGTGCTGGGCGTCACTATCGGTTTTGGTTTGATTGGATTTCTCGACGATTATCGGAAGCTCAGCCGGCAGGACTCGGTCGGTTTGCGAGGGAAGTATAAACTCCTGGCGCAAGGTGTGATTGCCCTGGCGGCAGCCTTGTGGCTGTTTGCACAGCCGGGTTTTGACACGACGCTGACCATTCCCTTCTTCAAAGACCTCCGACCAGTCCTGGGCTGGTGGTATATCCCCTTTGCCGCTCTTGTGGTGGTGGGCGCCTCGAATGCGGTCAATCTCACTGATGGTCTGGATGGATTAGCCATTGGGCCGGTGATGATCGCTGGAGTGACCTATGCCATTTTCACCTATGTGAGCGGGCATAGTGGAATGGCTGAATATTTACAGGTGCCCTATGTGGCGGGCTCCGGGGAGGTGGCCATTTTCTGTGGAGCCCTGGCTGCCGCTGGGCTGGGCTTTTTGTGGTTTAACGCCTACCCGGCCCAGATGTTTATGGGTGATGTGGGCTCCCTCTCCCTCGGGGCGGCGCTGGGCATTGTCGCGCTGATCAGTAAACAGGAGATCGTGCTAGCGATCGTGGGCGGCGTTTTTGTGATTGAGGCCGCCTCGGTCATCTTCCAGGTGAGCTCGTATAAATTGAGACGGAAACGCATCTTCCGTATGGCTCCACTGCATCACCATTTTGAGTTATTGGGCTGGCCGGAACCGCTGATCATTGTTCGCTTTTGGATTGTCTCCATCATTTGTGCCCTGGCTGCCTTAAGCACACTCAAACTGCGCTGAGAAAATGAGTATGGACCTGGCGGGAAAAACCGTACTGATCATCGGCCTGGGACGGACAGGGAAAAGCGTGGCTCGGTGTATTCTTGCTCACGGCGGTCGTGTCCGTATCGCCGACAGCCAGGCCGATGCGGTCGCCTCGGCTCGTGCCCAATCCGATATGGAAATCCGCTCAGACGACGACGCGGACGCACTCCTGTGTGGGGTGCAACTCGTGATTCCCAGTCCTGGTGTGCCGGCCAAGCATCCGCTGTTGAGGGAGGCGGGCCAGCGGCGGGTTACGGTACAGAGTGAAATCGAGCTGGCCTATCAGCTCCTGACCTGTCCGGTTGTAGCTATCACCGGGACGAACGGGAAAAGCACGACGACGGCTCTCCTCGGGGAGATGATGCAGCGGTCCGGCCAGGAGACCTTTATTGGGGGAAACCTGGGAACCCCGCTCATTGACGCTGTGGGAACAGCTAGTGCGGTTGCGGTTGCTGAGATTTCCAGCTTTCAACTCGAATGGGTCGAGCAGTTCCGACCTCAGATTGGAGTCTTCCTCAATCTGAGCGAAGATCACCTGGATCGGCACGGGAGTTTTGGACACTATGGCCAGACCAAACGGCGCTTATTTGCTCGGCAACGACGGTCTGATTGGGTGGTCATGAATCGAGACGACGCCAGCGTCCAGGCCTTGTGTCACGGACTCCCTGGACGGCTGTTTTCTTTTGGCTGGACTCCTATGACCGGAGACAAGAACGAAGGGGCCTGGGTTGGGGCGGAGAGCCTCGTTCTTCGCCACGTCGGCCGCGAGATGCACTATGCGATTGATGACATACCTCTCCGCGGGAGGCATAATATTGCCAACGTCATGGCCGCGGTGAGTGCGGCTACGTTGTGGGGGGTCCCCCCAGCTATCATCCAGAGCGTGTTGGCTTCCTTTACGGGCTTACCACACCGGCTTGAACTGGTCGCGGAGAAAAATGGGGTGGCCTATATCAATGACTCCAAAGGGACGAATATCGACGCCGTGGTCCAATCGCTCAACAGTTTTTCCGAGCCGGTTATTCTGCTTGCCGGGGGGGTGGAGAAAGGCGGCGATTATCGTCCCCTCCGGGAGGTCGTCCAGACCAAGGTGAAAAAGCTGATTCTCTTTGGCCAGGCCCAACGCTCCTTACGCGCTGCATTGGGGCAGGATACCGAAACCCTGCTGGTCAATGCATTGGACGAGGCGGTTCAGGCTGCTCACAGGGGAGCCCAGGCGGGGGATATCGTCCTCCTCTCTCCGGCCTGCGCGAGTTTTGATCAGTTCCGGAACTATGCCCATCGTGGGGAGGCGTTCCGGACTTATGTTGAAGCGCTATGAAGATGCTTGACAACAGGCTCTCTGGACCGTTCACCGACACCCAAACCGCACAGCCGATCCGGCGTGGTCCGGTTGACTCATGGCTGCTCGGAGCGGTGCTCCTACTGATCCTGAGTGGAGAGCTGTTCGTCTTGAACACCACTTATTTTTATGCGTTTGACCGCTTCGATGATCCCTATCTTTTTGTTCGAAAACACAATCTCGCCTTAGTGATCGGCTGTTTGGGCTGTCTCGTAGCCCTGGCGCTCCCTTCGACAGTATTCCGTACACTCACCTATCCGGCGCTAATCGGAGCCTTCATCAGCCTCTGTCTGGTCTTGCTGCCAGGCTTCAGTCACGGCAATGTACAGCGCTGGCTATCCTTCGGAGGGCTGAATTTTCAACCCTCCGAATTCGCTAAGGGCGCCGTCGTACTCTACCTTGCCTATGCGCTGGCGAAAAAGGCGGACCGCCTGCACAGCTTTGTGTATGGCTTACTCCCCCTCCTTTTGGTGGTCGGGTGTGTCGTGGTGCTCATTGCCCTGGAGCCAGATTTAGGGGGGGCCGTATTCATCAGTCTCCTTTTAGCAGCTGTGCTTTTTGTTGCTGGCGCGCGTGGTCGGCATCTGGCCGTACTGGTCGGCGTCGGGCTGCTGTGCCTCAGCTATGGAGTCCTGAGTGCGGAATACCGGACGGACCGTTTCTTGACGTTTCTGGACCAGTCTGCGGATTTGCAGGGGGAGGGCTATCAACTCAACCAATCCCGCCTGGCCTTTGGGGCAGGCGGAGTCTCTGGGGTCGGACTCGGAGAAAGTCGCCAGAAGATGTTTTATTTGCCAGAGGCCCACACGGACTTTATTTTCGCTGTGATTGGCGAAGAAATCGGTCTGTGGGGTACCACAGGCATCGTTCTCCTGTTTGGTCTCTTTGGCGCTCGGGGGCTCCGGGTTGCGTCGTATCACCCAACCCAGTTTGGTCGTTTACTCGCCTTTGGCTGTACCTTCTCCATCGTCTGTCAGGCCGGGATCAATATGGCGGTCGTCGTCGGTCTGCTCCCGATAACCGGACTGCCGCTGCCCTTCGTCAGCTACGGAGGGTCTGCGTTGGTCATCAGCCTTTTCTGTACTGGCATGTTGCTGAGACTCTCGCGTGAAGTCCAACCGAGGGAGGGTGCCCATGCCTAGGGCGCCTCGACTTCTCTTGGCAGCGGGAGGCACCGGTGGACATCTCTTTCCTGGAGTTGCGGTGGCAGAGTTCGCGCAGCGACAGGCTGGTGCGGAGGTGTTGTTTGTTGGCACCGCCGGTGGAATGGAGAAGGACGTCATCCCACAACTTGGATTTTCTTTACGTTTCATTCCGGCTGAGCAGCTCCGCGGACGAACGCGATGGGGAAAAATCCGATCCATAGGAGTCGCTGGTTATGGCGTTGGGGCCGCGTGGCGTATCATCCGTGAGTTCGCTCCCGACGTGGTCTTCAGTATAGGTGGCTATGCATCTGCTCCGACCGTCTTGGCTGGTTGGCTGCAGCGTATCCCCTGCGTTCTGCTTGAGCCCAACGCGATTCCTGGGTTGGCAAACCGTTTCCTGAGTTGGTTTGCCACCCGCGTCTGTCTCGGATTTGAAACGGCCGCCCGATTCTTCCCCACCCATAAAGTTGTCCATACTGGCAACCCGGTCCGGTCCGCCTTACGGCCAGCGCTCCAACCGGCAGCAACAGACAAGCCTTTTACCATTCTCGTCTTTGGTGGCAGCGCCGGCGCACACCGGCTCAACCATATTGTGCCGCAGGCCCTCGCGCGCTTAGACAGGAAACGAAGCAGACAGAAGAGTACAGACCTAACTCCATCGATACAGATCATCCATCAGACCGGCCAAGCTGAGCACGCAGATGTCTCAGCCGCTTACGCGGCTGAGGGGATAGCGGCCCGAGTGGTACCGTTTATTGACGCCATGCAGGAGGTGTATGCTGAGGCCGACCTCGTGATTTGCCGGGCTGGAGCGATAACGGCCGCGGAGCTGACCCTGCTCGGCAAGCCGGCCATCCTGATTCCCTACCCATACGCGGCAGACGACCACCAGCGGGCTAATGCCGAGGCCCTTGTACAGGTGGGCGCGGCGGTGATGCTCCTGGACCACGCGCTGTCCCCCGAGTTACTTGAGCAAACGATTGTGCGCCTCGTCCAGCACAGAGACATGTTAGGAAATATGGCCCGGGCGGCGGCCGCTTTAGGCCATCCCGACGCGACCGCCGCCGTCGTACAGACCTGTTTTGCCTGCACCCCGTATGTGTCTTCTTTCGGTCAGGAGGTTCCGTGTCAGGAAAAATGAAGAAACGGAAACCGAGCGGCAGCGTAGACCGCTGGCCGGCCGGGGCTGATACGCCGCCACCCGTGGCTGTGGGGCTCCAGATGCCACCCGCTCGGGCTGCCCTTCCCCTTCACGCGAACGCGGCGTCCGAGACGCCGGTCTTGTTTAATACCAACCGACGGATTCATTTTGTCGGTATTGGCGGAGTCGGCATGAGCGGCATTGCCGAAGTCTTGCTCAATCTCGACTATCAGATCAGTGGATCGGACCTGACCGAATCCGAAACAACGCTGCGCTTGAAACGCAACGGCGCGCACATTGTGTATGGTCACCAACCACAGCACGTCCATGCCGATACCGATGTTGTGGTCATCTCGTCGGCTGTCAAATATGCGAACCCGGAAGTCGTGCGTGCCCGCGCGCTCAGTATTCCGGTCATTCCTCGGGCCGAAATGCTGGCTGAGCTGATGCGCCTCAAATACGGCATCGCGGTTGCCGGGACGCATGGCAAGACGACGACGACCTCCTTAATCGCAACCGTCCTCGCCCATGCCCACTTTGATCCAACCATGGTTATTGGCGGACGCCTCAACGTGCTGGGATCCAATGCCCGGCTGGGGCAGGGGCGTTTTCTGGTTGCGGAAGCCGACGAGAGTGACGGGACGTTTCTCCTGCTCAGCCCAACGATTGGTGTGGTGACCAATATTGACCCCGAGCATCTTGACTATTATGGACATATGGATCGCGTCCAAACCGCCTATCTTGACTTTATCAATCGCCTCCCCTTTTACGGCCGCGCCGTACTGTGCCTGGACAACGTGCGTGTCCGGGCACTGCTTTCTCAGGTGCGCAAGCGATTTGTGACCTATGGCCTGAGTCCGGAAGCGGATGTGCAGGCTAAACATCTGACGGTCTCCGGCCTCACGACACGGTGTGAGGTCTGGCGTGGCCCAGAGCCCCTAGGCAATATCCAACTGAACCTGCCTGGACGCCACGCCGCGCTGAATGCCCTGGCGGCGGTGGTGGTCGCCCTGGAACTGGAGATTCCGTTTTCCCAGGTCCAGGAGGCCCTGCACAGCTTTACCGGTATTCAGCGGCGCTTTGAGATAAAGGGGGAGGAGGCAGCAGTGTTGGTGGTTGACGACTATGCCCATCACCCGGAAGAGGTACGCGCCACCTTACGGGCTGCCAGGGAAGGCTTTGGCCGGCGGTTGGTCGCCCTCTTCCAACCCCACCGCTATTCACGCACCGCTCACCTCTTCGACGAGTTCCTGTCGGCGTTTGATGATGCGGACGTGTTGGTGCTGACGGAAATCTATCCCGCTGGTGAGGAGCCGCAGGCTGATATATCAGGAGAAAGGCTCTATCACGCCATCAAACGGCGCGGCCATGCTGAGGTCTATTTTGTCCCGTCCCGCGCAGAGTTGGCACAGACGGTACAGACCATCGTCCGGGCAGGGGACTTGGTGTTGACCTTAGGAGCCGGGGATATTGTCCGGACTGGCCCCGAGCTACTCGCACAACTCCAGAGTGGAGGCGTCAATGCACACTGAGGTACGGACGGCGCTGAAGACGCGGCTACGACGCGCCCTCGGTCCGTGTGTACGCTTTGATGTCGGTCTGGCCCGCTACACGTCATTTCGTATTGGTGGGCCGGCCGACGTTTTCGTCGAACCAAATACGCCTACAGAGCTTCAGGCACTGATACGCATTGTGATGGAATACGGTGTACCCTGCTTCCTCCTTGGAGGGGGGACGAATGTCCTTGTTAGCGACAAAGGGGTGCGCGGGGTCGTGATTCGGCTGGGACCGGGTTTCGACTATGCCGAGTGGGAGGGCCAGCCTGAGCAGAAGAATACCGCTCAGGTTCGTGTCGGCGCCGGCCGCTCGTTGGGCCGCTTCGTGCGGGAAGCCGCGCGCAAAGGGTATGGGGGGCTGGAATTCGCTGAGGGGATTCCCGGACGCGTGGGTGGGGGCCTCTTAATGAATGCCGGGGCCTTTGGGGGTGAACTGAGTGTGGTGGTGGAGACGATTACGGGGATTATTCGGACAGGCCAGTCCGTGCGTTTGTCCAGTGCCTCGATTGGCTTTGCCTATAGAACGACCGCACTCCCGCCACAATTCATCGTGAGTGAGGTTGTGTTTCGCCTCTCGCAAAAGCCCTCAGCCAGTATTACAGCCGCGATGCAACAGGCCCGCGAAAAACGGCAGCGCAACCAGCCCTACGGATATCCGAACGCTGGGTCCATATTTAAGAACCCGCCGGGACGCTATGCGGGGCGCATCATTGAGGCAGTAGGCTGTAAGGGTAGCCGTCAGGGACAAGCCCAGGTCTCTGAGCAGCACGCCAATTTTATTGTGAATACGGGAGGTGCCACGGCGAACCAAGTCTGGCACCTCATAGAACAGGTGCAACGCCAGGTCTGGCAAGAAGAACGGGTCTGGCTTGAGCCAGAGGTCCGTCGGGTTGGAGAATGGTAGCCGAGATGAAATCCGAACAGTTGGTCGGGGTGCTCTGGGGCGGACTATCTGCGGAACGGGAGATTTCTCGTTTGACGGGCGAGGCGGTCTGCGCCGCGCTAGAGACACGCGGCTATCGCGTCCGTTCTATCTCGGTTGAGCCGGACGGCGCATGGATTGCTCAGGCGCAAAAGACGGATATCGTTTTTATCGCCCTGCATGGAAAATTCGGAGAAGATGGGGCGGTGCAAGGCGTACTGGAAACCCTGGGGATTCCATACACGGGGTCCAGCGTCTTGGCGAGTGCCGTAGCTATGAATAAGCCGATGGCTAAACGGATTTGGCAGACCTATGCTTTGCCAACGCCCGACTGGCAGATTGTCGAGCAGGGACCCCCGGCTGAGCAGGCCGTGCGCTCCTACCCGGTTGTGGTCAAGCCGATTGCAGAAGGATCAAGTGTTGGCGTAAGCATTGTCCACTCCGAGGCGATGCTCACGCCCGCTCTAACTCAGGCGTTTCAGTATGACACGGCCTGTCTGGTGGAAGCCTATATTCCCGGCAAGGAGGTGACGGTCGGTATTATTGAGGGACAGGCGATCGGAGCGATGGAAGTCGTGGCCAAGGGAGAATTCCATTCCTATGATGTCAAATATACACCTGGACGGGAAGAATTTCTCATGCCGGCCCCGCTACCGGAAGTAACCTATGTGCAGGTCCTCAAGCTGGCCCGACAGGCGCATCGTGCCATAGGGTGCAGCGGCTATAGCCGAGTTGATATGCGGGTCAGTCCGGCTGGAGAGATTTTCCTGATTGAACTGAATTCGTTGCCTGGCTTGACGGCCTTGAGTTATTTGCCCCGCATCGCCGCCCATCATGGGCTGTCCTATGAGGATCTCGTGGAGGTCATCCTGCAGCAGGCGACACTCCATATTCCGCGAGGAGAAGTATGAGCCCCCCAGCCCGCAAAAAACCCTCAATTCTGCTCTCTTTATGGCTGGCCATAGCCCAACGGACCCGGTTGATAGTCCTATTGGGGCTAGTGTGCGTTGCTTGCAGCATCGGGGGAGTCGTTTTGGTCCACTATGCTCAGCATCATTCGTACTTCACCGCGACAGATATTGTTGTCTCAACTGACGGCACGCTCACATCGGACGAAATCAAACAGTGGGCAGGAGTGGCGGCGGGGATGAATACTGTCGCTCTGGACGTCCAGGCAGTGGAGCAGCGTCTACGGCAACACCCCTGGGTCCACACGGCCGTTGTCACCCGGGAGTTCCCGCAGCGTGTGTACCTGACTATCCGGGAGCGTCAGCCTATCGCGCGCATCCGGCGTCCAGAAGCCGCGTATCTGGACGGAAACGGTGACGGTTTTGTTGCTCCCGCATCTGGCGCGCACGATCTGCCGTTCGTGAGCGGACTTGAGCGGGTGCCCCTTGAAACGCAAACCGCCAGGATGGTCATCGCCGGAGTGCGTTTATGTCTTTTGCTGATACAGGAATGGAATGTTGCGTTGTCTGAAATTCATTGGGACGACCAGCGAGGCTATACGCTGTTTTTGTCCGATCGTCAGGTCGTGATTCGGCTCGGCCAGCAGATTCGTCCTAGCGTGTTTGTGCTGATGCAACGGGTGCTGGAGCACTGGCCACAGGACCAACGAGCAACCGTTTTTGATGCGCGTTTTACTGATCAGATTGTAGCATCTCCTCTTCCATTAAGACTGGATAAGGAGAAAAAGAGGAAACGTGTCCAGCATCTCCTGTCTACTGGAGGACACGTTTCCTCTTTGAGCCGTGGATTTAACTCGCACGCTTAGGGAGGCGGTATGGAGAATATGGAAAACAAGGATTCCCTCCTGGTGAGTGTTGATATTGGGACGAGTCAGACATCTGTTGTCGTTGCGGAAAGAACGAATGAGGGGCTGGCCGTTTTGGGGGTGGGGACCGCGCCGTCTCAAGGGGTGCGCAAAGGGCTTGTCACTAATGTCGAGAATGCGGCCCAGGGACTGCAACAGGCAGTGGCGGAAGCGGAGGCCAATGCCAACTGCGAAATTCATAATGTGTTTGTCAGCCTGACCGGTGGACATATGGAGGGCATTTCGAGTCAGGGCGTTGTCCGAGTCAAAGGCGGCGAGGTGTCTACGGACGATGTTCAGGAAGTGGTTGCGGTAGCCCAGACGATTGCCCTGCCCCCGGAGTGTGAAATTTTGCACGTTTTCCCACAGGAGTTTCTGGTGGATGGACAAGAGCGCGGCCGTAACCCCGTTGGGGCGAGTGGTGTACGGCTTGAGACCGATGTCCATGTTATCAGCGTTTCCTCAACGGCCCTGTACGCCCTCCAGAAATGCTGTGAGCGGGCGGGGCTCTATCTCAACGGCGTGTATTATAGCGCGCTGGCGGCAGCCGAGGCCGTCTTGACTCCAGAGGAGAAAGAGCTGGGCGTTGTCGTGCTCGACATTGGGGCAGGCACGACTAGTGTGGCAGCTTTTTGTCAAGGCGTCGTCTCTTACACTGCAGTCCTGCCGGTTGGTGGGGAAAACGTAACCAACGACCTAGCCGTGGGTCTGTGTATCCCAGTGGCAGAGGCAGAAAGGCTGAAACAGCAGCACGGTTGTGCTTTGACCAGCCTGATTGCACCGGGGGAGGTGATTCAGATGCCTCGTATCGGCGAGCGTGATGCCGCTCCGCTCCCACGGAGAAAAATGAGCGAAATTATCGAACCTCGGCTTGAAGAGATTTTCGAGCTCGTTCAGGAGCAGCTTGATTTTGGAGGCCTCTCAGGCCGGCTCGGCGCTGGCGTAGTCCTCACCGGTGGGAGTACTCTCCTTGAAGGCGTGCCGGATTTAGCCCAGCGCGTCTTCCGTATGTCGGCGCGTCGGGGTACGCCGCGGTGTGCAAGCGATATGATTGATCCAGCCCAGAGTCCCCTGTATGCGGCCAATATCGGTCTGATCCTGTGTCATGCGCAGGACGCGCTCCGCCCGCTGGCCCAGGTACGGAACGGACAGAACTGGCAGCATATGCGGGAACGGGTCGTCGAGTGGTTTCGGGAATTTTTTTAGACCGTAGCCTCTCCGGTGGAGACATGCTAACTGGAGATGAAGGAGGTGAGAGATGATTGAGTTTGTGGAGAATGAGGGTAGTGGGGCTCAGCTCCGTATCATTGGGATTGGAGGGGCTGGAGGGAATGCCATCAATACGATGATCAATAATGGGCTGTCCGGTGTTGACTTCATTGCCGCGAATACCGACGCGCAAGCGTTGCAGGTTAGTTTGGCACCGACCAAGATTCAACTTGGCTCCGAGTCGACCAAAGGGCTTGGGGCAGGCGCTAATCCTGAGATCGGTCGCAACGCTACGCTGGAAACCGAGGACGAGTTGCGACAGCATCTGGTTGGTGCCGATATGGTCTTCGTGACAGCGGGCATGGGTGGCGGAACCGGCACCGGTGGGGCGCCTATTGTCGCCCGGCTGGCAAAAGAAAGTGGGGCGTTGACCGTTGGGGTGGTGACCAAGCCGTTTGTCTTTGAGGGAAAACGTCGCATGCGGCAGGCCGATGAGGGTATCCACGAGTTGAAAGAAAACGTGGATACGCTGATCTGTATTCCGAACCACCGTTTATTGGCGGTCATGAGCCGCAGTCAGCCACTCACTGAAGCCTTTCACAAGGCAGATGAAATCTTGCTTCAGGCCGTTCGAGGCATTTCTGACGTGATTATGATCCCTGGCCTGATTAACCTCGACTTTGCCGATGTGCGCACCATCATGGCCGAGATGGGGATGGCGATTATGGGGGCCGCCACAGCGAGTGGCGAGAACCGGGCAGAAGAGGCCGCGCGTCATGCCATTACCAGCCCGCTGCTTGAAGATATCTCCATCAGTGGCGCGCGCGGCGTGCTGATCAATGTGACCGGTGGACAGAGTCTCACTCTGCACGAAGTGAATGAGGCGGCAACGCTGATACAGGAAGAAGCGGCTGAAGATGCCAACATTATCTTTGGCGCGGTCATTGACGAGACCTTGGAGGAAGAGTTGCTCATTACGGTCATTGCCACTGGATTTGGCGAACAGGAATTAGAGCGACCGAAAACGCCAGCGCTCAGTGCGGTGTCTGGTGGGAGACGGAAAACAAAAGGGTCGCCCGGGACATTTGATCCAGCAGTGCTGGAACAACCAGCCTATGCACGGAGACGCACGCTCGCGCAAAGTTCGGTCATCCCTCCGACAAAAAACCTGGACTCGGAGCAGAGTGATGAGCTCGCCGAAGGCATGCCCGTCTTTCTCCGCAAGCAGGCAAACCGATAGGAGCCAACCATTCGACCATACATAGTGCGGGCTAGAAGCCCGCACTTCGAAGCCCTGACTCCCGTGTGTACGGGAGGAGAACGCTACTTTTATGTGGCTGACCACCGAACGGGCACGTAAACGTCTGGCGGCTGAAAAACTCATTTTTTCAGCCGCCATTGATGGAGACATTCCGCTTTGCCTCATTTATCCAAACGAGTATGCGGTCGGGATGTCGAATCTGGGTTTCCAGGCTGCCTATAAAATCTTTACCCAACATGTGAGCTGCCGCTGTGAGCGGGCGTTTCTGCCTGACTCAGACGAGGCCGCCGCGCTGGGGCGGGCGGGCGCGCCCCTGGCCTCACTCGAGACGCAACGGCCCCTAGCCGATTTTGAGATCCTGGCTTTCTCGATTTCGTTTGAGACGGACTATCTGCATATCCTTGATATTCTGGCGGCCGCGCATATCCCGCTCCGGGCCACAGAACGGACTCCGCACCACCCCTTGGTCATTGCCGGCGGACCGGCAACTTTTCTCAACCCCGAACCCATTGCCGATTTTGTTGATCTGTTCTTGATCGGTGAGGGTGAGGAAATGATTCCGGAGTTTCTGGACCGCTATGCATCTCTGGACACGGAGACGGACGATCCGACAGCGAAATTGCGGGCGCTCAGCACCATAGCCGGTGCCTATGTGCCAACCTTGTTTCAGCCTACTTATGATACGACTGGACATCTTGCCCAGGTGACCCATGCTGCACCCCTTGCTCAGGGCCCCCATCAGGCCCGGGACGCGCAGGCGAGCGGTCGTGAGCCGACTGTGCAGCGTCGCTTGGTGCTGGATTTGGACGCCTACCCGACAACGTCGCAACTCCTGACACAGGAAACCGTTTTTGGTGATATGTTTCTCATTGAGGCGAGTCGAGGTTGCGAGTGGGGCTGCCGGTTTTGCGCAGCCGGCTTTATGTATCGACCCGTCCGCTATCGCAGTACGGCAGCCTTAACACAACAAGTGACACAAGGCTTGCAGGAACGGCAGACCATTGGCCTGATCGGAGCGGAAATGGCGAGCCAGCCGGGCATCGCCGGCTTGTGCGAGTTCATTGGTCAGGCCGGTGGCCGAGCGTCTCCGTCCTCGTTAAAAGCCGATGTGATTACCCAGGACCTGGCACGCGCGGTTGGACGCAACAATACCCATTCGGTTACCGTTGCACCGGAAGCCGGCTCAGAACGGATGCGCCGGGTGATTAATAAGAACCTCACCGAGCCGGAGATCCTGCGCGCAACAGAGCTGTTGGTCGGCGGCGGGGTACAGGCCCTCAAGCTGTACTTCATGCTGGGCTTGCCCACCGAGACCCAGGACGACGTTGATGCCATTGGAACGCTGACGCAGAAAATTCACAGTCGGTTTTGCGGCAAACGGGCCAAGATCGGGAGGATTACCTTATCGGTCAACGCCTTTGTGCCCAAGCCGTGGACCCCCCTGCAGTGGGAGCCCATGGAGGAACTCCCCGCCCTCCGACGCAAGATGGCAGGCTTACAGAAACAGCTTGCTCGTCTACCACGTGTAACGGTCGATATCGAGTCTCCGCGTGAGGCTTACTATCAGACCGTCCTGTCCCGTGGCGACCGGCGTGTCGGCCAGCTACTGCTCGATGTCCATACGCACGGGGGCGATTGGTGGGGCGTAGTTCAACGCTGGCGGCGTGAGGCAAAACGCCGGCCCGGCGCCCCCCTCGATTCCGCTCAGGACAGGCCCAATCCCGACTTTTTTGTTCACCGCCGATATGACTCGGAGGAGCGGCTGCCCTGGGATTTTATCGATCACGGGGTGGACAAACACTATCTGTGGGTCGAATGGCGTAAGGCCATACTGGAACGGCAAACGCCACCGTGTGATGTGACCTCGTGCCAGAGTTGCTCCGCGTGTTAGCCAGAGGGCACGAGCGATGATTTTTGGCATTGGCAATGACCTGGCCGAGGTTGATCGCATCCGGACCGCGCTCGAACGCCCCCGAACGGGTGGGCGCTTCCGCAAGCGCGTCTTCACACCTGGTGAGCAGGCATATTGCGAGCGCCGGGGCAAAGCCAAGTATCAGAGTTATACCGCACGCTTTGCGGCTAAAGAAGCCACAATGAAAGCGCTCGGACGCGGTTGGGGCCGCGCGGTTGGCTGGCGCGATGTTGAGGTCGTCCGCCAGCCGGGCTCGCGCCCTGAGATTGTCCTGCACGGCAAGGCCAAAGCCTATGCCGCCGAGCAGCATATCCGCCGTTTTCACCTGGCGCTGACCCACACAACGACACTAGCAGAAGCCCAGGTCATGGCCGAACTGTAAGACCGGGCGGGACGCGGAAACCACACCTCTCTGCTCGACCCGTTACCTCGTGTCGAGTGAAACCCTGTTCCCGTGGGCCAGCAGGTCGGCCACGGTCTGGAGAAACGCCCCGGCCGGAGCCCCGTCTATCACGCGGTGATCGAACGTCAGGCTCAAGACCATCATCGAACGCCTGGTGACCTCGCCGCGATGGATCACCGGTTTTTCAACGATCCGACCGACGCCGAGAATGCCGGACTGCGGGGCATTGATGATGGGAGTAAAGGCATCAACGCCGTACATACCCAGGTTGGAGACGGTAAACGTTCCACCCGATACTTCTTCGAGCTTGAGCTGACTGGCGCGGGCCTTCTCGGCTAAGGTCTTAGCCTCTGCAGCAATATCTTTAAGCGATTTTTTGTCTGCATCCCGGACGACCGGAACAATCAAGCCTTCGTCCAGAGCAACCGCCAGTCCCACGTGGATATCGTTGTTGGCCCGGATGATATCCCCTTCGAGGTGGGCATTCATGCGTGGGTGCTGCCTGAGGGCATGGGCACAGGCCTGCACAATAAAATCGGTATACGTGACGTTGAATTCCTGGCGGACTTCTTGACGACGATCGATCAACTGCGTGACATCGGCTTCTGTACTGATGGTGAGCTGAGCACTGCCCTGAAGGCTCTGATGCATGCGCTCGGCAATCACTTTTCGCATGCCGCGTAACGGAATGTCTTCCGCCGCGGCCGGCGTCGCGGTTGGTGCCGGTGGTGGAGCAGCTTGACCTCCACTATCAATAGTTTTCTGCACATCTTCGCGGGTGATCCGACCGCGCGGACCAGTCCCGGCCACGCCGGAGAGATCAATGCTATGTTCTTTTGCCAGCTTCCGGGCAGCGGGCGTGACAGGCACGCGGCCACGCTTCTCTTGCGGCGCCGGAGACGGCGCGGAAGTAGCCACTGGAGCAGGCTCGGGCGGGGCAGCTGCCGGAGCGGCGGCCGGCGCGTCTGCGTAGCGTGCGGCGACTTCAGCCACCTCCTCGCCCGCTTCCGCGATAATGGCGACGGGCAGCCCGACTCCGACCACGGCTTCGACCGCATACAGCAATTTGGCGACCGTTCCATCCGCGGACGCTTCGACTTCATACAGCACTTTTTCGGTTTCGACCTCAAACAGGGATTCACCAGTTTTTATGGCATCGCCCTCGGATTTGAACCATTGTTGGATCGTGCCCTCGGTCATAGTCAGACCGAACTTTGGCATTACGACTTCTACGGCCACAGGTGTATCCTTTCTTTCCTCAGAAGCTGAGGCGGAGGGAAGCTTACCCCAGCATCTCCTTGACAGTCGCGGAAATCTTCTTGTCGTTGGGAAGAATGAATTTTTCTAACGGGGGGCTGAACGGGACCGGGACATCTGGAGCCGCCAAGCGCTTGACCGGGGCGTCCAGGGAGTCGAAACCCTTATCTGCAATGACGGCCGAGATTTCTGCTGCCGCGCCGCACCGCAGATGGCCCTCATCAACCACCAAGACGTTATGCGTCTTGGCCACGGAGGAGAGGATCGTCTCTTCGTCCAGCGGAATCAGACTGCGCGGGTCTATGACTTCAGCAGAAATGCCATCCTCTTCCAGCGCTTTTGCGGCCTTGAGCGCTTGGGAGACCATATAGCCGATCGCAACAATGGTGACGTCTGAGCCTTCGCGTTTTACCGCGGCCTGCCCGATGGGCACAAGATACTCCTCCTCCGGGACTTCTTCTTTGCTTCGGCCCAGCTTGAGATGCTCAAAAACCAGCACGGGGTTATTGTCCCGAATGGCGCTTTTGAGCAGGCCCTTCATATCGTAGGCACCTGAAGGCACCACAATTTTGAGTCCGGGTACACTCATGAACTGGGAGTAGACCGTCTCGGAATGCTGGGCGGCTGCCGAGCCGACCGCACCGCAGACGGCACGAAACGTAATAGGTATATCAGCCTGACCGCCCGACATATAGCGCAGCTTGGCCGCCTGATTACAGACCTGATCCCAGCAGCAGTAGAAAAAGCTGGCGAACTCGATTTCAACAATCGGCCGCATCCCCGCCATGGCTGCGCCGACCCCGGCGCCGGCATAGCCGGCTTCTGAAATGGGAGCGTTCAGAATCCGCTCGGCACCGAACTCATCGGTCAAGCCGCTGGTCGCGCCAAAGGCACCGACCCAGATGTCCAGGCCCATCATGAAGGTTGCCGGGTCGTGTCGGAGTTCCTCGGCGAGGGCCGTATTAATCGCTTGAATAAAATTCATTTCAGGCATGATTTCTCTCCCTACGCGGCTGAGAACATATCTTCCAGAGCTTCTTCCGGCTCCGGATATGGGCTGTCTTGAGCAAACTGGACGGCGTCATCAATGGCTTGCTTCACCTCGGCCTGGACGGCATCGATCTCTTCCTGGCTGAAGGGATCTGGCACGAAACGTTGCTCAAAGGTAATGAGCGGACAACGCTTCTTCCACGCTTCTATTTCGTCTGAGGGACGATAACTGCGTTTACCGAGAAAGGCTTCCTCGCCCACCACGTGGCCTTCCCAACGGTAGGTTTTACATTCAATCAACGTCGGGCCTTCGCCCTTGCGCGCACGTTCAACCGCCTGACTGGTGGCTTCATAGACCTCGACGACGTCATTACCGTTGACCACCACGCCGGGCATATCGTGGCCGCGCGCCCGGTCGGCAATATCCTTGACCGAGGTGACGTCCTTCCCCGCGGTAAACTCTCCGTACAAATTGTTTTCACACACATAAACAACGGGCAGCTTCCAGGACGAGGCGATATTGAGCGATTCGTGAAACGTGCCCTCGTTCGAGGCGCCGTCACCAAAGAAACAGGCGGCGACCTCACTGCTGCCACGCACCTTTGCCGCCAGACCCGCGCCAGTCGCAATCGGTAAACCGGCACCCACAATGCCGTTCGCCCCCAGGATACCCAGCTCAAAATTGGCAATATGCATGGAGCCGCCCTTGCCCTTGCAGTAGCCCGTCTTTTTGCCGAACAATTCGGCCATCATGGGTTTGACTTCGCCGCCCTTGGCGATCAAATGGCCGTGACCGCGGTGGGTGCTGGTAATATAGTCCTGCTCGGTCAAAGCGGCTGCGACTCCGGTGGCGGAGGCCTCTTCGCCAATCGAGACATGGACAAAGCCAGGGATTTGACCCTCTTGAAAAATATCACGCACACGGGACTCAAACTGCCGGATGGTTTGCATCGTCCGATACATATCGAGCAGCTTATCTGTACTCAGGGTGGTATCCGCCATAGACATTTCCTCCTTTAGTGTTCACGCGGAAAGCCTCGTCTTCATAGTCTGAAACAGGGGCGCAGGTCAACAACGCCGCAGCCGAACGGCTAACGACATGCTGCCAAAGCCAATTCGACCAGTGTATTTGAGAACTGAAAAAAGCCCAGATAATCCTGCTGGCCGGTATTGAGGAAGGCAATCGATAGTTGACGGTCGAGATCAGCCAAGCACACCTGGCCGCCTTTGCCTGGATGCCCAAACGTCCGTAGGGTCGCGCCTTGCGCCAGATGGCCCAGCATCCAGCCTTGTCCATAAATAATCGGCAAACGCAGCGAACGATCAATATCTCCCGGTTTGTTCGTTGGGGTAATAGCAAACGCTAGCGTCTCTTTGGAAAGATACGGTTTCCCTTCCCACTGGGCACCGAGCGAGACCATCGCGTAAAATTTGGCAATATCTCTGGCCGAGCCAATGCCGCCACCAGCGGGCAGGACGATCCGGTGGGTTTCAGGCCGATTAAAGATATTCTGGAGTTCTGGATACGCCAACGTCGCAGGATCAAGGTCTTCGTCAAAGTTGAGCGATTGCTGAAAGGCAAAATATTCCTCGTCCGGAGTAATGCCCATGGCCTGTGCCGCAGCGCTTAAAGACCCGTGATCCAAGGGGGCTTCATACACACAAGCGACGCGGTCTTCCTCCGATTCCGGCAGGCCGATGAACAAACTGTCCAGATCCAACGGCTGTGCGACCTCCTCCCGAAAAAATTCTCCGCAGTCGCGCCCATCGAGGCGTACCATCAGCTCGTTCAACATGAAGCCATAGTTGAGTGGATGGTAGCCATTGGCCTCCCCCGGTGTCCAGCGTGGTGTCATTTCTTCCATTGCCTTAGCACACTGGGCGCGGTCGCCCCAGCGTTGATGTGTCAACCAGTCAGGCCCAAGCGTATTGCCGATCCTGTGCCCCAGCATATGAGTAATGGTTGCCGTCTCTTTCCCGTTTTGAGCAAACTCGGGCCAATATTGGGCAATCCGGTCGTCATATTGGAATATGCCCCGATCATGCAGCATATGCATACACAGTGCGGCGAGACCTTTTGTCGAAGAGTACAGGGTAAACATAGTCTCAGGCTGCACTGGAGTATCGTCGCTGAGCCGTGCGACGCCTCCCCCAAGGTCAAGGACCTTTTTCCCCTTACGAAAGACGGCGAGCTGGGCGCCGGCAAAGAATTGTTGCTCTTCCACTGCTGTACGAAACGTCTGGGACAGCTGTTCAACGACCTCCGCATCCATATCAATAGCCTGCGGTGTGACTTCTGGATCAAGCTGATAAAATGCCATACTGATCTCCTTTGCTGTGGCACTATATGCTGAAGCAAGGCTCTCACGGAAGGCCGAGCCTCAGTAGAGCGAGGAGCTTATCGGATAAACTCTCCTCACCATGACCCCAACGGGGCGGGTCGGCGGGGCTGAGCTTGATCGGATGTAGTGTTGACGCGACTCCAGCGACGCGGACGGGCTTCTCAAGTAGGAGGTAGCTTGGCCTATGCGCTAGAGGAGAGAGAGCTGCGAGGGTTCAGAGTTATGTCTTCACTCGCACGCGATAGCCAATTTTCACCTCGCCGTTCTTCGGCACCGTGACCTCAAAACGCAAGGTATGGGCGTCGGGCTTTTCGTGCTGCTCCGGAGTGGAAGCAACGACTTCCCAGTCACCGTACATGGGCTCTTCGACGCGGACTTGCACGTCTTCGTCCTTGTGATTACGGACGACGATTTGCCAGCTTACCTCTGACGAGCGGCGGGACAAACGCGTAAAGCTCGTTTGGCGGCGCTCGCCAACAACGTCAAATGCTTCACCCATTTTCACGCTGACGGTTTCGTTTTTAGGCGTGTGGTCAATACTGTCCTCACCGACAAACTGGAGACTGCCTTGCGCGTCGGCTTTGTACACACGCAGGGTCCCTTTAGGCAAGGGTATGCCCAGATGGTGCTGCTCGACGTTTTCGATTTCGAGATAGACGCTCACTTTTTGTAGAGGAGGCGGCGTGTCAAACGAGGTGCGCACATAGTGGGGTTGGCCGCGGAGAACGAGGCGCTTGGTGATAGGGATATCCGCAGCAGATAAGAGCGCCATTTGCTTGGTCTGATTATTCTGAACCGTGGTCGGGCGCTCCAGGGTATACAGGTGGTATTCGAAAAAGGATTCTTCCTGAAACTGTGACTCTGAAGAAGCGCTAGCCATGGCGGTCGCCGCCATGAGCCGCTCACGAAGAACTTCCGGCTGAACCCGGTTAATATTGCCAGCTACCAGCTTGAGCGTTGCGTTGCGATACGTGGTGCCGGATTGATTCTCTATAGAGACCCAGCCGGACAGGTCGGCCAGACTGTCGTCGCTGTTGAGGGCAAGGACATAATCGGCCTGCCAGGTCATATCATTGGTGAGGTAGGAGGCTTCAATGGTGTGGGTGCTGGCGGCCTGCGCCTGAAGCAGCCACACGAGCGTCGGCTGGGCGATCAGGTTGGCCGGCAGTTGAGGCAGAATCACTCTACCCGGCAAACCAATAGAGATTTCGTCTCCGACTTGATAAATCGGGGAGTCATTCGTGGCGAGCAGGGTGGCAGTCACGAGTTCGTCTTTACCAGTGAAATAGTTCTTGTCGAGCAGCCTGACTTCTTTGCCTACATATTTTTCGAGTAAAGTGTCCGGGCTGAGCAGGTCGTATTCATAGTTCTGCTCCAAGACCTGAAAGTTTTCCGGGTCGGTCTGCGACCGAATAAGCACGGTTGTCGGCATAATCCGGGCCGCGACATCCATAAACTGAAGGTGGGTCAATCCCTCGGCCAGTTCAATTTCACGGACATCTTTGACCAGTCCAAGGTTGGAATTGTAGACCGTCAGCGAGACCTGGGTCTGATCAGCGTGGGTACTCGTGAGCGGAGCGGCTGAAAGCAGGTGAGCACAAAAGACCTCGAAAACAAAAAGACTCGCGGCAAGGAGCGCAATAAGCGGAAGGCGTTTCATAGGTGATATTGTGACTACTCCTTTCTCCCCGAATGCTTTCAGCATAGCGGGTTTTCCGTACGAACGCCAAAAAGACGGCAGGACCATAGAACAATCCACTGAGATCCTACGCCATCTCAAAGCGGGTCAGTAAACCCAGTTTCTTGGCCTGATAGAGCGCGTACTGAAAATAGGCAATGGAAAGAATAAACAGCACCGCAGTCAAGCCGAAGGACAGTAGCAGCGGCTGCCAGGCTAATTCCCCGGTTGCAATGGCGTATCGCAGCCCTTCAAACACATGTGTGCTGGGGAGGGTGATGGCAATGCCCTGAACCCAGCCCGGCATACTGTCGAGCGGATAAAAAACACAGCTAAAAGGCTGAATAATAAATCCTACGGACCAGGCCAGGATCTGAATACGGAGACCGTAGCGAAAGATCAGGGCAGCAATGAGAATACCGATGACCCAGCCGAAGAGAAGCAGGACGCTGGTGAAGGCGGCGATGGCTGTACCACCAATATCCATAATATTAAAGGCGTACAGGCCCCAGGCGAGGAAGGTGAGAAAAAGAAAACTCAGGATGCAGCGAATGAGGCCAATAAGACCAATTGCCGCAAAGAGTTCGATCGAGGTGACTGGCGAGGCAAACAGGTTATACACATTGCGACTCCAGAAATCTTCGAGGATAAACGTCCCGACGTCGGTTTGCGCCCGCCAGAATAAACTCCACAGCACAGCCCCGCCAAGAAAGAACTCCATGACCCCGGCGAACGAAGACGTTGACGCAATAAACATGCTGGTGAACCCCCACAAGAGGAGGGAGATGACCGGCCAGTACACAATGTCAAAAATACGGTCCAGACTGCGATAGCACAGACAGGTAAACTTATAGACCAAGCCCCAAATTGCCATGGTCGAAAAGCCATAGTCCTGAGAGTTCACAAAGCGCACGTGGCTCAGAGCTCCCCTCGGGCGACCTTGATGAAGACATCCTCAAGCGTTGGGCGTGAGACATGGATATCGACAATGGGGTTGCCGCTTTGCGTCAAGTGCCGGAGTAAGGGGTCGAGTTGGTGGGTTGGATCATCGAGGACAAAACGCAAGGCATGCTCTCCGTTCCGCTCAATCCGAGATATGCCAGGCAGTTGACGGATGAGGGTGAGATCAGACCCGGCTTGAAAGGCTACCTCTACGACCTGGTGCGGAATGAGCCGCTTAATATGAGCAGCCGTATCAACTCGGAGAATCTCGCCTTGACTTAAAAAGGCAATCCGCCCACACAACTCTTCGACCTCATTCATATTATGTGACGTGAAAAGAATGGTTGTTTTTCGTTCCTGTTGAACGGCTTGCAGCGCCCGCCGGGTTTTTTCGGCAATGTCCGGATCAAGGCCAAGCGTACACTCATCGAGCAGCAAGAGCTCCGGGTCGTTCAGAAAGCCTTTACACAAGGTGACGCGGGTATGTTGGCCCGAGCTGAGGTGCTGCAAGCGGCGTTTGGCCAGGTCTGTAATCTCGAAGCGTTCGAGCAGTTCGTCGATTTTCCGGGGAAGCTGTTTGACGCCATAGATGCGGCCGTAGACCATCAGGTTTTCCCACACGGTCAGCACGCCGTTCATGCTGGTAAACGCCGCGGCCACATTCATCCGGCGACGAATGGCAACGTGGTTGGAGGCAAAATCGTGGTCGAAAATTCGGATTGAACCACTGTCGGCAATGATAAGGCCAAGCAGAATATTGATCGTAGTGGATTTTCCTGCGCCGTTCGGGCCAAGCAGGCCAAAGAATTCTCCCCGCTCCACATCTAACGAGAGACCCTGGAGGGCTTCAACCGTACCATAACGTTTCCGCAGATTACGGATTTCAAGGAGAGCCATTAGTGAGTGAGAGTTGACATGCAAATCTTCGTGAGGTTACCTACCTGCCTTAAGTAGCTTTTCCACTGCGGCCAGGATTGAGGAAGCCCAAATGAGAAATTTTGCATTTAATTTTAGCAACACTTTCAGATCAGTATTACTTGCCGTTGTGATCTCGACTGTCGGCTGTGCCAGCGCCAGTAGCGGGACAAAAATCAATCAAGCAAGTGTTAAGAAGATTACTATAGGGGTAACGACAAAAGAGGAGATGATACAAATGTTTGGCTCGCCGCTTTCTCAAGCGTATGGACCTGAAGGAAAGCTAACCATGATATGGTCATATACATATGTTGAAGCGTCTGCCATAGGTGTGACAGATATGGAACTACAGAACCTTGCTGTTCTTTTTGACCAAGGGGAGAAGGTGGAAAAATACAATTTTATAGATGACCCTAATTCCAATTACGGTGTTCGATTCGGTAGATGATCATCACCTAAGAATTCAGGATAATGGTCTCGCCCAATGTAGTGCTTGCTAAAAACAGACAATCTGCACCACGAAACCACGAACAGTACCGCGGTGGAACCATTGGCGCTGGAGCGTGGGCTCGTTCAGCACGGCCAAGTGGCCGGAGGTGATTCAAGGCGAAAAGTGGTGGCTGATGGCGTCTGCATGTGTACGAATCTCGGCGTCCCCCTTACGCGTCCAGTCCTCCAGTAGTCTCTGATACGAACAAGCAATGAAGATCACTTCGTCACCCGTCACATCCCTAGCGAAGCACTCAATCTCTTCTCGGTGCCCGGCTTTCTCGCTTGTACTAATCGGCTTTCCATCTTTTGGCCAAGCGGCCGGCTCCGCATAAAGATAAAAGAGTATCGGGGTGAGGCCGCAGTGTTCGCCTCTCTGGCGGTTGACCGCCGTCCGTAGGGCGAAGGCGTGCTTGACAAGCTGCGCCGAGTCAAGGCAGGCATACAGGCACCCATTCTTTTGGAGCTTGTCTCGGACGGCTTCGTAACCTTTCATGCGACCGCCCCAGCACGGTCGCCAGTACGCATCGGAAAAGGAAGCCGGCTTTTTGCCCCGGAACGGCTCGAACCGCTTAGACTCTATACCAATGAGTGCCGACGGCGTTGTAACGAGACAATCCAGAACAGGATGGCGTCCGCCGCTCCAGGGGAAGCGGACCGTCGCTTCGAGCGATAGCGAACGGGCAGGCCATACCTCCCTACCGCAATCCGGCAAGGGGGGTAACTCTCGTGCCCGCTTGAGGAAGAAACCGAAGGTGTTGGCGACTAGGGCAGCAGAAGAAGCCGGATTGTCGAACTTTCCGTTTTTGATCTCATTGCCCGGCGCGACGTTGAATACCTCCTCTATTTCCCGGCCCGGAACGCCAGGTAAGAATCTGTTGGTCATTCCCGTTTTTTCCCTTACGGTGCAGGCCAGACCGAAGCCAGATTATTAAACGTAGCGCAGACCTTCTGACCTTCAGCGGATGCCCCGCGGCATTTCTTTATTACATCTTCTCCGTCCGTGAACGGCACCCGGTCAAAATCCTCTGGAAAAGCAAGCACGTTCAAGGACATTGACCATATTCCACCGGTCTTGGAACCGACAAACCTGTTCAGGGAATCGCGCATCCGTACAAGGCAATCTTTCTGGCTACTGTCAAGGTAGTAACGAGCGGGCGCAACGACTTCGAGCGATACATGAGCGGCATCCATCAACGGCTGTGCCTGAAGAGGCAGTTCCTTTTTGTGTATACGACAAAAGATGTAAGTGGCCCCGTATCGGAGAATCTGCTTCAGTGCGGAACACGGGTCGTCACTCGCCCATTTCAACTCGACCAGACGCGCGTGTTTTCTTGATCCACACCAGTGAACAAGATCGACATCGCGTCTCTTGCCTCTACGGGAGGCGGTTCTCCTATCTTCGGAGGAGTCGGCAATCCCCGAGGCGGTCGGACATTGGTTGAACCAACCAGGCATGTGCCCTCTTGCCGCTAAATTGGCTACGGCTTTCTCGATCAAGGTTTCACAAGACTGATTACGAGAGCGAGAGGGAATGTCGCATGCGTGCCGAAGTGCCCAAAGTTTTTGGGATGTGGATCGAGGATGGGGGCAATTGGCTTCCATCCGGTCATAGATATCCCCTATGTTCTCCATACCCTCGGTACCATCAAACAAACTGGCCATATCGAATTTTTCTCTTAGATGTTCACACGCGTCGGCCCGCCTATTGACGGCTGCCTGCACGGATACGTTTCAGGAGGTTCCGCGTGCGCTTAGATCACGCCTTTTTCTTTGAACTGGGCGACTTCTTCGCGGCTGAGTCCGGCAAAGTGGGTGTAAATCTGCTCGTTATCATGCCCGACCGGCACGGACCCGCGCCAGAGCTTGCCCGGTGTGGCGGAAAAAGCAGGGCTGACGCCGGTGCCTTTGACCGTGCCGACCTGATTGTCCTCCCACTCGACATGAACATTGCGGGCCTCGTAGTGCGGATCTTCCGCCATAGCCTGGCTGTTCATGATCGGACAGCAGGCGACCTGGGCGGCGTTCAACTGTTCAACCACTTCCTCGACTGTTCGTTCGGCGATCCAGCCGCGTAGCAGAGCGTCAAACTCGATGCCTTCCAGGCCGTTAATATCGGTGCTGGCGCGCTGCCATTTCTCTTCTTCCGGGTCAAGGCCCAAAACTCGGCACACCCGGGAAAAAACCGCCAGGCCGACCGCGCCAACCACCACCCAGCCATCGCTGGCCTGGAATGCGTCGTAGGGTTGGAACGCGGTGGCTTTATTGCCGGTGCGCTCGCGGACAAAGCCATTGCTGAAATACTCGACCATTGTCCCCGAGAGCAGACGGTGGATCGCCTCGAACTGCGAGATATCAACGACCTGACCCGTGCCGGTGCGTTGCGCGGAAATATAGCCGGCCAGGGAAGACCACAGGCAAAACAGGGCCGTAATATAGTCGGCCGTCCAGGGATTGGCCCGCACCGGCGGGTCGGGGTCGGGAAAGCCGGTCTGGTACATGAGTCCACCAAAAGCCTGGCCGATCATGTCGTACGAGGCCCGCCCCAGGTAGTCCTGATGACCGGTCTGACCGTAGCCGGAGACGTGGGCGATGACGAGCTTGGGGTTAGCCTGGAGCACGGCCTCGTCGGTCAGGCCCCACTTGGTATAGGAGCCGGGCTTTGAACTCTCCATCCAGATGTCACACGACTTGACCAGCTTGAGGAACAGGTCTTTGCCCTCGGGCTTGCTGAAGTCCAGCGTGACATACCATTCGTTGCGCCGTTCCTGAATCCAGGTGGTTGCCACCTGCCCCTGGCCGTCTTTAGCGGGCAGTTGCATCCCCAGATGGCGCCAGGCCGCGTCGCCCTCTCCGGTGCGTTCGATCTGAATCACCTCGGCGCCCATTTCCGCGGCTAGGGCAGCGGCAAACGGCTGGGCGACTAAGGTTCCGCTTGATACAATCCGCACGCCCTGCAACGGGCCGAACTGTTCGGGTAGCAATGATGCCGGACGTGTCTCCATACCGATCCTCCCACAATATCCTGCAATGTGCTGTCCATCCCTAACGGAAATCAAGGCTGAAGAAAAGGCTGCTTGAACGGCCAGAGACCAGGCTATATATCGCAGAGCATATCGGTCCAGGTTTGCGCGCTCGGATCGGTCAGGAAAAGGAGGGCTTATGTATAAAGTCATTGGTATTCTCAAGCGGCCTGAGGGGATGGCGCTGGCAGACTTTCGTCGCTGCTGGCTGGAAGAACACGCCCCCAAGGTGAAGAAATGGCCCGGCTTGAAACGTTACTGTATTAACCTGGCGACAACCGACGACCAGCGCTACGACGGCGTGGCCGAGGTCTGGTTTGAGACACAGGCAGATATGGACAAGGTCTTCGGCACACCTGAAGGCCAGACGGCCAGAAACAGCGCGACGGGCGGCTCCACGGAAATTGTGATCTTATTAACGGAAGAAAACGTAATAGTGGACGGGTGAGAAGAGCAATAGAAAGAGGAGATAGAGAAGGGGGCGGTCCGTGCACCGCCCCCTTGTTTTTTAGCGATCAGCTTTTTAGCGATCAGTACTGCGCAGCACCTGTCCGGGTAAGCCCCCTTGATACTCGTCATCCTGATACAGGACGTTACCGGATACGACCGTCGTCTTGATGCCTTTGGATTTGGCAACAAAGCGTTTTCCGCCACCGGGCAGGTCCCAGACATATTCCGGGTCCTTGGCATCGACCGTATCAGGATCGAACAGCGTGAGGTCAGCCACCAGGCCCGGAGCGATCCGCCCCCGGTTGGGAATACCGAACAGATCGGCCGGGACTGAGGTCAGCCGCCGGACGCCCTCTTCAAGGCTCAACACCTGGTTGTCCCGTACCCAGCGACCGAGCAGATAGGTCGCGTACCCCGCATCGCACAACATGTCCACGTGCGCTCCGCCGTCGGACAAGCCGATCAGAAAGCGAGGGTCACTGACCAGATTCTTCACTCCTTCGGGTTCGAAATTGAACGCCTGAAGGTCGAACATCAACTCCAGGCGGTCGGCCACCGCCAGGTCGAGAAAAGCGTCCACCACGTCCTTGCCCTGGTCGCGGGCAATCTCGGCCACCGTCTTCTTGCTGGCAACATGTGGTTTGACCGCCTCAGTGCGGGCATCAATCACGGTCATCCGCCCCCACTGGCCGCGAAAGATACGCCGCTTATCCATCTCTTCGCGAAAGGCGTTGCGAAAACCCGGATCGGCATAAATCTGCATCTGCTCTTCGACACTCTTGTTGAAGACGTGGTGCCAAGCCGAAAAAATCGCGAAGATGAACGGGTTCTTCATATTGAACTGGACCCGCAGCGGACGGCAGGTGACCTGCGGTACGGCTTTGTCCCAACCGAGGATGGGTTGAACTTTCTCCACGGCGTTGAGATAGGACTCCGGCTTGCCCGGTTTATTAAACAGGGCCAGGAAGGTGACCGGGCGCTGGCTTTCATCAACCAGGAATTTGAGCAGGTCATATTCGTCGTCCGAGACCTGGCCGACATTGGTCCCGGTCAGGGCCAGCTCAATCGTGCCGCGACCCTCTTCTTTCATGACCTGGCACAAGGCGCTCCATTCGGCCCGACTGGCGTTGCGGCAGGCGAGCGGACGGCCCTCAAAGCCGATATGGTTGTTGAGAATCGTACTGGTCAGGCCAAACGCCCCGGCGTGCATGGCGTTACGAAACAGCCGTTGCATCTCGCTGATTTCGTCCGGGGTGGCTTCTCGCTCGAAAGATTCTTCGCCCATCACATAGTGCCGCAGGGGCGTGAGGGCGGCCAACGAGGCGACGTTGATGCCCATGCCACGCTTTTGTAAGACATCGAGATATTCGGCGTGGGTTTCCCACTGCCAGTCAATGCCGCGCTCCATGACCTCGAACGGAATCGCCTCGACATTAACCAAGTCCCACATGACAATATCGCGGGCTTTGGGCCGAACCGGCGCAACGCCTACGCCGCAGTTGCCCATCACCACCGTGGTAATGCCGTGCCAGGAGGAGCAGGTCACCAGCGGGTCCCAGGCGACTTGGGCATCGTAGTGGGTATGCGGATCAATAAACCCTGGGGCCAGCACCAGGCCGTCGGCGTTGATTTTCTTTTGCGCCGCCTCGCCATTGCCCTTGCCCACTGCGGCAATCAGGCCGTCTTTGACCGCCACGTTGCCGTAGAAGCTTTGCGTGCCCGTGCCGTCGCAGATACGGGCGTTTTCAATAATCAGGTCATACATGAACGATCCCTCCTCTTTATATATCTTTCCCAATCAACCCAAATCGACTCGGACGCCGGCATCCAGGCCCATAGCCACCCGATACCCGCCTTCCTGAGCCGCCTGGAATTTCTCACACCACGCCGTGACACTGTCTCGAATCTTCTGCTGCCGTTCGGCTGTGGTGGCATACTCCCGCACCATGTCAAAAACGGGCTCGCCATGCGCTTCGGCCTCACCGGCATGCGCATAGAAGAATTCAAGCGCGTGCCGGCTCAGGCCGTATTTTTCTTTGAGCGCGCGCACGAGGCCCTTCATGGAGTCATCGCTACGCATCTCGCCGCCAATCGACATGGCAGCCAGGGTGACGAGACCATACTCCTTCCTGCCAAGCTCAATCACCCAGTCAACATAGGCGACCGACTCTCTGGCAACAATCGGCTGCCGTACTTCCTCCTCGGTGGCTCCGAGCGCTTGGGCCAGACGCATGGACAGCATCCAGTGGGCGTCTTCCCCGCGGCCCATAAGCGTTTCTTCGTCAATCAGATTTTCAACAATATGGCGTCGAATTTTCTGGTCCAGCGGTCCGAGGCCGGTATTCATAAAAATCCCACCAAAAGCCCGGATATGCTGGCCGGTGACATAGAAGAGGTTGAGCGCCCATTTTTTCAGTTGCTGGCGAGACAGTTCCCCGGCCAGCAGGCCCCGGTAGAAATTGGGGCCAAGCAGAGGCTGCTCGTCTTGGTGTTGGATATAGCCGCGCAAATCAGCCAAAAAGGTATCAACCGTTGCCATGAGCCCCCTCCTTACTTCCGTCATTATGTATCCCTTTGCAGGAGAGACGCGCAAGAGAGAACTTTTCAACCACGGATAACGGCTCTACGATTCACGGCTTCCCGCCGGGTCTACCCGTGACGGGTCGAGGCGGACAATGGTCGCCCCCCAACCGCCCGCCCCCATTGGCGCATCAGCGAAGTCTGTCACATAGGGCAGGCGAGTAAGCAGTGAACGAATACTCTCGCGCTGAACCCCCTTGCCTTTGCCGTGGATGAGACGCACCTGGGTGAACCCCGCGATGCAACATTCGCGTAAATATTCCTCGACGACACTGCGGATTTCCTTAGGTGCAAAAGGATGGAGGTCAATCACATCCTCAATGGGCATGACAATAGGGTCGGGGAAGGGGCTATCGTCGAGTTCTTCCGAGGCAGAAAGAGATGGCACTTTATCTTTTTTTTGCATACGGGCTCTTTCTTGGTATCGATAAAAGAGTTCAGAGGGGGGCTCTGCGGCTCGTGTCTTTGCGACGGAGCAGATCAATACCCTACCCTCCCTCCTCATCCTCTCGCAGTGCCATTTCAACCGACCAGCGCACTTCTTCTTCCTTGAAAAAGAGGGCGCCACGTTTTTTGCGGGGCAGACGGTCGGCTATACGCGGATAGCGCTGTTGCGCTGTTGTGAAGACCTCCCGCAGGATGCCACGCGACTCAACAGACAGGTCCGTATGAATAATGGTCAGGATGTATTGGTGCTCAAGCAGGTGGGTTGTTAGCGCTTCGACCAGAGCAATGCCATCCTCATCCTGCCCATCTGCGGCCTGTGGAAGCGCTTGCTCGGCCCGGTCGATATAATACCAGTATTGCTCCAGCGCGATCCGGGCGGCGGACGTATCCTGGGCGGTCAGCATGGCTTCGGTTTCGGCCAGTTTTTCTCGGGCAAAGCCGAGCGAGAGGTCGACGACCTGTCGGGCGGTCGTAGCCAGCCAGAGTTGCCCCGCTTCGGACCAGGAGTCGAATTGATACCCCACAGTGTCCGGCGTACGGCCAGGTTCCGGCAACCATTCGATATCGCCAAAGGTCGTGACAAAACCGTGGCCGGCCACTGCCGGAGACGAAACGAGCAGGAAGCAAACGAGCAGACTGTTCTGAGGGGAGTGGAATTTCACGACGAGACCTGCCTATTGGGTGTGGTGGGTCGTGCGGAGGGCGCCGATTCTTGCAGGATGGAATGAATCGTTGTATCCGCGTCGTCCGTGTATTCGGCAACCGTGACCAGAAAATCAACCGGCAGATATTCGTCGTTGGGCGCCAACTCCAGGAAGACTTTATATACGCCGGCGGTGGGGAAGACGTGATGCAGCGGTACGTCCGGGCCAAAATATTCCTGCTTTGCCGGACGGCTCATGAGTTGAACCATGAGCCGGGCCATCTGGTCTGACGACATACTGTGACCCCGCATACCTTCCATAAAACGGGCCATCTCCGATGTGTAGGTATGCTGATGGCCAAAATGTTCACCGTCCAGGCGCCAGCTTGCCATATGGACTTCGGTGCCGAGATAGAGACCCAAATTCCTGACCGGGACCCCCTCTGCGGAGGTGAGGCGACACACAATCTCCACCTCATGGCCGGCAATGGGCGGAGAAGGCGAAGTGCGGAAGGCAACACGATACGCACCAAACTGTTTTTCCTGACGGAAATCGGGCTTGGGCGACGGGCCGGACTCCCCCGTAACCGTCAGCGTGAAATGTTTGGTCCAGCTTCTATCCTTGTGGGTAAACTCGTTGACAATGAGATACTGCCCCGCCTTGGGAAACGTATAGGGAAAATGGAACCGCGCTCGCTGAAGGTCCTGGTCAGTGAGCGGAATATAGTCCTCGTGGTGGGTGTGGACAAAGGTAGATAAGTCACGGCTCACAATAAAGGTGTGGAGGGCGCGTTCGTGCAATATTTGCAAGTCAAAAACCGGTTGTTGTGTCTTGGTATGGGTCAGGTGAAAGGCCAGGATTGTTTCCTGGCCAGCCTGCGGGAGTGTTGATCCAAGGTCCAGTGTCAGCTGATAGGGTCCAGCCGGCCGAGCCACCAGTCGGTTGTCTTCGCTGCCCAAACATCCGCTCAGGCCGGGCAACAAGAGACACAGTATTCCGCTCCAACGCACGACATCCAGCCAAAAGCCTGTTTTGAGCCAAGTCGAAGGGAAGAAATCTCGTGTAGACAGGAAAGACAGCTTCATCAGCGCCACGGTATAAAAAAATGGAGTATTTGTCGATGCTTAGCGCACTATCGAGGTTCTTGCTTTTCTGTGATCATTACTCTATACCGAGAGAAGCCTGCGGGGGTAGACGTCCTTTCTTGCCGAGAAGAGGACAGGGCTTTTCGGGTGGAAGGTGAACATACTATGTCTATAGATCCACGGATGATCCATTTATACAGCTATTACCGTGACGCCGAGCTACGCGGCGCGACGCTGCTCTTAAAATTGGCCATGCGAGTCGAAAACACCGAGGCTCGAGTCAAATTATCTCGGCATCTGGCTGACGAAACCCGTCACGCCTGGTTGTGGACGAAACGCATTACCGACCTGGGTTATGAACCGGTTCACGTCGATGATGGCTACCAGACCCGCATTGGCAGAGCCGTTGGCATTCCTCGCTCCTTGATTGATCTCTTCGCTCTCACCGTCGTGGTCGAAGAGCGCGCCGAGCGCCGATATATTGAACACGCCCAACGGTCAGATGTCGATCCGGAGACGCTCGCCATCCTGCACGAAGTCACCAAAGATGAAAAGTGGCATATCGGCTGGATCAAAAACGAGTTGAAAGAGATGGCCAGAGCAAACGGTGGGGAAAGAAAGATGCGGGAAACCCTGCAACACTACCGGGATATTGATCGACAGGTCGTTGCCGACTTGGTGGCCAAGGAACGGGACGTGTTTGGCTTTTCGTTTTCTGACGCTCCAGAAGCGTAGTCATCAGTCCGGTCTAGCGCGTATTCATGCCAGAAGGGATCAGAGGCGCGTCACACGATACCGCTGTGACCGCCCAGACTGAGCAGGCGGCTCCTCAACAGGGCCGGCCACGCCGCAAAAAACGTATCCGGCCGGCGCGTGAAAAAAAACACCTGCTAGCCCGGATCGAATATATCTTATTCCTCGCCCTCTTCGCCTTCTTTCGCGTGTTGCCCTTTCGTCTCGCGTTTCGGGTTGGAGAAGGCATTGGCACGCTCCTCTACTGGATAGACTGGCCGCATCGTCGCGTCGGGTTGACGAATCTGGCGCTGGCCTTTCCGGCCAAGGACAAAGCCGAACGGCACCGTATCTTGCGTGAAAGTTTTCGGAACCTGGGCCGCTTATTGGCCGAGTTCTGCCATTTGCGTTCCCTCACGCCAGAGAATATTCACGAGCGGGTGCAGTTTGAGAACGAAGCCGAATGGCGTCAGCTGGTTGACAAACTGCGCCAGACCGGCGCCCTGATTCTCACCGGACATTTTGGCAACTGGGAACTCTTCGCTCATGCGGCTGCGTGTTACGGCCTACCTATGCACATCATCCATCGCCGTCTGCGCAATGTCTTTATTGAAAAGGTGTTGACCACAGAGCGCGAGCGGTGCGGGACCACAGTGATTAAGAAGACGACCGCCGGGCTTGAGGTCTTCCGGGCAATTAAGAAAAAGAGTGCGGTTGTCGCTGCAGTTGATCAAAACGCCTCTGGACGGATGGGCGTGTTTGTACCGTTTTTCTCACGGCTAGCCTCAACCTCGGCCGGCCTTGCCGGCTTGGCTCTGACAACAGGGGTTCCGGTTGTACCGGCTTTTCTGGTGCGGGAAAACGGCTCGTACCAACACAAGATCGTGATCTTACCGTTGATCGAACCGATCCGGACTGGTAACCAAAAAGAAGATATCCGCGCCACGACCGCAAAATTCACCGTCATATTTCAGGATATGGTTGAACGCTATCCAGACCATTGGCTGTGGATACACAAGCGCTGGAAGCGTCGTCCGGATGGAGATGCCCCGGTCTACCCCTAGAAGCGCATGGAGGACAAAAATGAAGAAGGGCCATGCCGGGCTCAGTGCCCTGGATATTTTGATTACAGTGCTTGTCCTGTCCGTTCTCTTGTTGGCGGCCGCCTATCAATTCGGCGCGTATGACGGGTTATCCGCTCAACCCGCAGCCCAATCGGCCGAAACGCAAGAATAGAGACGCGGGCTCGGCGGCCCTGCCAGGACGGAAGCTGGGCGGACAGGTTCGCCTCACCGGTCTACAGTTCAACTTGCTGCAACTCGACCTGAGAGGACGCCAGCAACTCCTGTATGGTGTGGAGCTTATACGCTTTCTCGTAAAAGATGCGCCGGATACCGGTATTCACCAGCACTTTGAGACAATGGATACACGGGGTGTGGGTCACATAAATATCCGCCCCACTGATATTAGTGCCGTTCTTCGCCGCCTGGGCAATGGCATTGATTTCCGCATGGATGGTCCGGTAGCAGTTCTCCTCGATTTCCCCGGTCGGGGTCTTTGATTCGTAAATCAGGCAGCCAACCTCGGAGCAGTGGGGCTGTCCGGCCGGCGCACCGTTATAGCCCGTGGTCAGAATATTACGCTCGCGGACAATAACCGCGCCAACCTTGGCGCGTTGACAGGTCGAACGTTCGGCCACCTGGCGCGTGATGGTGATGAAGTATTGATTCCAGGACAGACGATCGGTCATGGCTGGTACACCAACGTCCAGGGGGATAAGGGTGACGACAGGGGCCGCTGTTCGAGCTGGTAGGCCACTGGAGTCACATCCTCCTGGAGTGGAAAATCCGCCGATATGGTGATGGGCACGGGGGTAAAAGTCAAGACAAAGAGCCCAACGGTACACCAGCCGTAGATGGTCCGCCTGCGATCAAGGGGCAATACCTGATCGCCTATCGGCGGATGGTCAATGCCCAAGATAGCCAACAAGACAACCCACACGAACCAGCCATTCCAGCCCTGAAAACCCAGCATCAGAATAACCAGCAGAAAGGCGCGTGCGACCCAGCGGTGCGCCGGCCCAAAGAGCGAGTACACAACGTGGCCACCGTCGAGTTGCCCAACCGGCAGCAGATTGAGAAAGGTGACAAACAGGCCAAACCAGCCGGCAAGCGCAATGGGATGGAGTATGACTCTGACCTCGTCAGGGGCGACGCCAAGAACGAGCGTTATCAAGGCAGAGAACAGAACAGAGTCGCCGAGAATGATACCACCCGAAAGGGGGTCGAGCGGCTGCACTTCGGAGAGTGTCAGGCCAATAATAACAGCGGGAATGGCGAAGCAGACCCCGGCCCATGGTCCAGCCGCGCCAATATCAAACAGCGCAGATCGATTAGCCGGAGCTGACTTCATCCGAATGAACGCACCAAAAGTCCCGACGAAGAAGGGCGGGCCGGGAATGAAATACGGTAGGCTGGCCCAGACCCCATGGATACGGGCCAGGATGTAATGTCCCATCTCATGGCTGAGGAGGATGAGCAGTAAGGTGAGGGCAAAGGGCAACCCCAACACCAGAGCAGATGGGTCGCTGAGGGGGTCCCCGCCGGCTTGAAAGGTTCCGGCGAGCGTTGTGGTAAAGAGGGTGGCCCCAAACAGGACGATATGGATGGGCGGGATAGTTCTGGGTGAAACGGTCCGGAGCGACGCAAGCGATGACGGAAAATTCGGCGGGACGGAGTGATCAAACGAGGGTTGCGTCATGCACTATACCCCAGCTTATACGTGACCAGCCCCTTGGCAATCCGCTCTCCAGTCAATGCCGTGACATCGACCTCAATAAAGACTAGACTCCGTCCGCGCCGCATGACCCGGGCTTCAGCGACAAGATCAACGGCGTGCGCCGCAGATAAATAGCTGACCGAGAGATCGGCAGTGGCTCCACGGGTGGCGCTGTGGTCGGCATCAGACCAGGCCGCGACCACCCCGGCGCTGTCGATCAGGGTGGCAATGACCCCACCGTGCACAACATCACCGGCGGTCCGCAGCTCGGGCTTGAAGGGGAGACTGATACGGCAAAATTCCGGCGTCACCAGGTCGAGGTGAAAACCTAACAAGACCTGAAACGGATCGAGCTGAGGCTGAAAATCGGTCACAACGGCTTCCTGACCTGTCTCTGCTCCGCTGTTCTCTCCTGGGGCGCCTCAGCGGCAAATGGCAGTGACAGACGAACCGGCTGATTGAGGGGGGACCCGGTATCCTCCTGGTACGACGGCTCAGGCAGGAGGTCCGACTCCTCAGGACCGTCGTAGGGGAAGAAGGTGACGGCAATTACAATATACAAGATGCACCATAAGGCCATAAACGGAGTGCGCTCGGTGAATTTCAGCGGACCGATTTCAAGCTCTTTTGTGCCTTGGACTGCGCGCAGCAAGAAGATGATCGGGATGGCAACTAACACGGCCGCCAGGGCCGGATACAGCATAAACGACGCGGGCGTATACGTTTCGCCGGCGTCAATATAGGGCTTGAGCCGCAGGCCGGACACAACGGCTGCGGATAATATGGACAGGGCAGTCACGAGCATGCCCAAGAGTTCTTTTTTCATGTCCCCCTAAACAAACAATCCAAGCGAGCGGAAGTCAAGGTGGCGCAAATCGGCTCTGTCGGCTACCCTCCTTTCAAATCCTGCGGAGTGCCTGTGTTCGGTCCACCGCTGAGCGTGAGTCAAGATCGTGAAAATTTCAAGCGTTGAGTTTACCGGCGCCGCGATGCGACCGGGACAATACCCGAGACTCTCTCAACCGGAGATCGCCTTTGCCGGACGCTCGAATGTCGGCAAGTCTTCGTTAATCAACCGACTCCTGAACCGGAAAATTGCCCGGACGAGTCAGACTCCGGGCCGTACGCGACAGCTCAATTTTTTTACCATCAATCAGGCCCTGACCTTTGTTGACCTGCCTGGCTACGGTTATGCCAAAGTGGCCAAGTCCGAGCGGACGGCGTGGCAGCGACTAATTGAAGACTATCTGATACACGCGCCGAACCTGTGTGGGGTGGTCATCATTCTCGATATTCGCCGTGGGCCGGAAGCGGAGGAGGCAGCCCTAGCTGACTTTCTGGCCTATCATCACCGCCCCTTTCTCTTTGTGGCAACCAAATGTGACAAGCTCAAGCGCAACCAGCAAGAAAAACAGCGCCACAGCCTGATACAGCAAATCGGTGGCGAGCCGCTGTTTCTTTTTTCGGCTCGGGATGGCCACGGCACAGACACTCTGTGGCAGGCGATGCTCGCGCTGACCGCAGGCCATCCCGCGGCTCCCGAAACGGACAGACTCTCAGATGCCTAGCGTTTCGACTATCATCCCGACCTACAATCGCCCCACCTTCCTGCGCGAGGCGCTGGCCTCGGTCCTGGCTCAGACGTATCAGGAGAGTGAAATTCTTGTCGTGGACGACGGCTCAACGAATGCAGCGCGGGACGCAACCCGGCAACTCGTTGACGAATACGCCCGCGCGCAGTCCCGGCCCATACGCTACCTCTTTCAGCCCCATCGGGGCGTCTCCGCTGCCCGCAATCGCGGGGTAGCGGCCAGTCAGGGCGAACTCCTCGCCTTTCTCGATTCCGACGACATCTGGCAGCCCGAAAAATTGGCCCACCAGATCACCTTTTTTGAGTCGCAGCCGCCCGCGCAGATTTGTCAGACCCAGGAAACCTGGATTCGGCATGGGGTGCGGGTTAATCCGCGCAAGAAACATCGAAAACCGTACGGCGATATTTTCGTTCAGAGCCTCGCCGACTGTCTGGTCAGTCCCTCGGCCGTTATGCTACGCCGGGAATTGTTTGAACGGGTGGGCGGTTTTGATGAGCAGCTCCCTGCGTGTGAAGATTATGACCTGTGGCTGCGCATCAGCGTACACGAGCCGGTCTCCCTGATTGATATACCTTTAGTCCTGAAACGTGGCGGTCATACCGATCAATTGTCCCGCCAGTTTTGGGGAATGGATCGTTTTCGGCTGATCGCGCTCCGCAAAATTCTTGATTCGGGCCATCTCTCTCTCCAGCAACGGCGCGCTACCCTCGCCATGCTTCACAAGAAGTGTCGAATCTTAGCCAATGGGGCGCGCAAACGGGGCAAGTCGGCGGAACCCTACCTTGCCCTGATGGCGCGCTATCCCCACGCGCAGGAGGCGTATGGCGACACTGAATGAACAGGCGCAGGCGCAGCAGATAGAAGTCTATGCCCAGCGCAAACGTCTGAGCAGCATAACGCTGGCCCGCTGGCAGGCGTGGCCAGGGACCGACCAGGCCGCGCTGTTCTTCTTGCTGCAAGATCTCCAGTGCGGTGAGAACCATCTCAAAGACCTGCTCAATTGGTTAGAGGAGATTGCGGCGCGTGATGAGCGGACCATTGCCGACATTCTCGAACGGCGAGAACTCCGCCGCGCGCGAGCAACACCGGGGTCGCGTAACGACAAACTCAAGGCGGTCAAGGTCGTGTTGCGCAAGATACGCTACCCGCGCCTGACACGCTTGGAGGAAAATGTCCGCCAAGCGCTGAAAGCCCTCGACTTGGGCAGGACAGTGCAGGTCTCTTTCCCGTCAGACTTTGAAGGCGATGAAGTAACGGCCACCCTGACGGCGCGCAATGTTCACGAACTCCAGGACGGTCTCTCCCAGCTTCAGCAGCGACTCGATGATGGCCGCTTTCAGCGCGTGTTTGACGCTCTGGATGATGTATGAGTCCTGCGGCATAATGGTCGGCCATGTATCAGCCAACTGAAATTCTTATCGAGCGCGGCGAGGAAGAGGCACCGGTCGTTCAACGGGCCTTAGCCAGGCTGCCGGAGCTACCCGTCCGCATTGTTGAAAAAGACTGGGAGCAAGAGGACACCCGTCCGGCGGGCATGGACCCGTTCGGTGCCGGTAAGCGCCGGCTGTTTTTTACCCGCCAGCGCGCCCGCTTTCTCGAACATTGTCCGGCCGGAACCCCTGGGCTGGTGTGCTGCAACTATCTGATCGTCAGTCTGATCTCCAACTGCCCGATGGATTGCAGCTATTGTTTTTTACAGGACTATCTCGCCAATAATCCCACCCTCAAAGTCTTCACCAACAGTGACGACCTGCTGGATGAAGTCGCCCAGGTCGTCGATCGTCAGCCGTGGCGGCAGTTTCGGATTGGGACTGGCGAACTCTCCGATAGCCTGGCCCTGGATGCGCTTTTGGGGTTTTCAGCAGACTTGGTACCTTTCTTCGCCGCTCGAAAAAACGTCCTGCTCGAACTCAAAACGAAGAGCGATTGTATTGACAATTTGCTCAGGCTCGAATCGCACGGGCGGGTGGTGGTATCTTGGAGCCTGACGCCACCGGCTATTGCCGATGCGGAAGAGCACGGCACGGCGCCGTTTGCCGAACGCCTCCGGGCCGCCCGACGCGTCCAGCAGGCGGGCTATAAAATAGGTTTTCACTTTGATCCGCTCATCGAGTATCCCAGGTGGGAGACAGATTATCGGCAGGCGCTGGAGCAGGTCTTTACGAGCGTTGATCCGCGTAGGGTAGCTTGGGTCAGTTTCGGCAGCCTGCGCATCACCCCACCCCTCCGCAAAGTCATCCGTCAGCGCTTCCCGCAGACCCGTCTCTTATCCGGCGAGCAGGTCTTGTGTGATGATGGCAAATGGCGCACCTTTCAGGCCCTGCGGGTCAAGATGTACCGCACCCTCATCACCCAACTGAACCGCCTGGCTCCCACGGTTCCGGTGTATATGTGCATGGAAACCGCCCCGGTGTGGCAGAAAGTGTTTGGGCGCGCTCCGGGCTGTGACAAGGATGTCGCGCGGTCCCTGACTGCACCGAACCTGGGACAGGAAGGCACGCATCGGGCGGGCAGACGCGCAGAGCAATTGACAGCCTAGGAGGCGCTCTGGTAGCTGTCAGAGAACTTCTTTACTGATCGGGAGGCAGCATGGCAATTGACGGACGTGAATTACGCAACGCAATGGGGCTGTTTGCAACCGGGGTGACCATCATCACGACGAAAGATGCCGCAGGCAAGCCGTTTGGCCTGACCGCCAATGCGTTTAGCTCACTGTCTCTGGACCCACCGATGCTTTTAATCTGTGTTGATAAAGGCGTAGACTGCTACGACTGTTTTGAGGAATCCAAGGTATTTGCCGTCAACTTCCTGAGTCTGGCGCAAGAAGAGTTGTCCACGCGTTTTGCCACAAAAGGGATTGAGAAGTTTGCGGGCTTATCCTACAGCCTCGGGGAACTCGGGGTAGCCCTGCTCGATGGAGCGTTGGCACATTTTGAATGCACCGTCGCCCACGCCTACGAGGGTGGAGATCACACCATTTATGTTGGAGAGGTTCAGCGGCTCGTGACCGCACCCGGCGACCCACTCCTCTTTTATCAGGGGAAATATCGCGCCCTGGCCCCACAGTAGTCCCGCGTGAGGCCGTCCGCTCAACGCGCAGCCCATCTGCTCCTTGGACGTCGCGTCGTCGTTACAGAATCTCTTTTGACTGGACGTTGCCCTCAGCGTCAATATCGTACACCACCGGGACGCCTGTTCCCAACTCAAGACTGAGGACTGCCTCTCGGCTTAACTGATCGAGATGCATGATGATTGAACGCAGGCTATTGCCATGCGCCGAAACCAATACATTCTGTCCGGCTTGGACCGTGGGGAGAATCCGGTCTTTCAGATAGGGTAGCGTCCGCGCGGCCGTGTTTTCCAGACTTTCGCCGCCTGGTGGGGCAATATCATAGCTCCGTCGCCAGAGTCGCACCTGCTCGTCGCCAAACTTCTTGGCGGTTTCGGCTTTATTGAGTCCCTGCAGGTCACCGTAATGGCGTTCGTTGAGTGCCTGGTCCTGTTCGACGGGAAGGTGCGGTTGGCCGAGCACCCCTAAGACCAACTCCAGCGTTCGGATGGCACGCTGAAGCACTGAGGTGAAGGTGGTATCAAATGGTAGGCCAGCGGCTTTAATCTTCTCTCCGGCTTGCCGCGCCTCTTGCTCGCCTTTTTCCGTCAGGGCAACGTCAACCCAGCCGGTAAAACGGTTTTCCAGGTTCCATTGTGATTGGCCATGTCGAAGGAGTACGAGATATGCCATCTATTCTCCACGCCTCCCAGCGTCTTCAAACCAGGGTCGAGGCGCCAGTCTCTCTGCCCGCCATACCAGTCCGACCATCTCTGGGCAAGCGGGGCAGAGCGCCGAATATGAGCAAGGGCAATCCATGCTCAGCGGTAGCCCCGAACGAGCAGGCTGGCATTCTAGCCGGTGAGCCGCCGGATAACGAGTTCCACAAGATAGAGGGTCATGGCAAGGGGGATGAGGTACGGCCAGAGCGGCAGTTGCTCGGCTGGTCCGAGCGGCGGGCTGAGGGGGGCCAACTCAGGGTTCAGGCCACCGCCCGTTGCCTCTACCAGGGTTTCAAAGAGGCGGAGATTGGGCTGGGGCTGCGGGGCTTCACGCGGCTGGAGACGGGGCAGCGTGTAGCCAAGGGGGCCAAACTGCTCCCCGCTGGGAAGAATGCCCTCAAGGGTGTAGTCGCCTACCACACGGGTATCATACTTGCCTTGATAATGGCCGGGAGCCAGGCGTTCAAAGAGCAGACGGCTGGTCACCCCATCCGGAGCCGTGAGCGTTGCCGTGAGCGTTGCGTCGGTTTGGGCTGACTTTTGCGTCCCATAGAAAAAGGCTTCAACCAGCAGCCCTGTCTCGGTGTGCCCGACCTCGATGGAAAACGGAGAGGCGTGCTGCCCATTGGGTTCGTCTCTCTCCTCTCGGGCAAAAGTCCAGCGGACAGTTTGATTCCAGAACTGGCTGTACCGGTTCCAGACCACCCACGGTGCCGACCAGCGTCCGTTCGCATCTGAGGTAAATGCGGCTGTCTTGCCCTGACCATAGGACCAGGAGGCTAACAGGGGGGGCTGCTTGTCCGCATCCCGAACCGACAGGTCGGCCCGCGCCCCCTTTTTGAGTCTGGTTTGCACATAGCCTTTCACTGCCGGCAATCGCTGCTGGGCCAAGCCTTTGAGCAAGGGAGAACGCGGGTTCGGAATGGGGTATAGCAGCCGTTCAACCATCGTCTTTTCTTCCGGTTTCTCTTCCAGCTCGTCGAGGAAGAGGTCGGGTAAGGTAGACGGGTCGGTTGTATGGTAGAATGCCCCGCCACCATAGTCGGCCAAACGTGATAACAGACGCAGGTTTGGCTGCTTGCCCACGGCAATGGTTGAAATCGTGATCTTGAGCTCGTTGCGCAGCACTGCGGCAAGGTCCAGATAGTCACTCCCGCTACCGCCGGTTTCGCCGTCGGTCAGGAGCACAATATGCTTGCGGGTTGCATACTGACGTTCCAACTGGCGTTTGGCCTCCTGGAGAGCGGGCAGCAGAAACGTGCCCCCGGACGGCTTTAAGCGGTCAATCCGATCATCAAGCTGAGCGCGTGTTTTGCCCAGATAGTCGAGCGGAGCGACCACAAACGGGGTCTTATCAAAACCGATTATTCCGAACAGGTCGGTATCTGTCAGGTTGCGGGCAACCGCCCGAGCGCCCAATTTCGCGTACAATAATTTCTGCTGTTTCCGCATGCTGCCAGATTTATCAATGATCAGCAGCATGGCCGTGCGCTGCTCCTCTTTTTGGGGAGGGACGAGCCGCACGGGTAGGACTTTTTCAATGGCCGTACCGGCGTAGTGGCCCAGACCGAGGCTGCTTTCTCCTCCGACCATAATCAGACCACCCCCATTTTTGACATAGGCGTCCATCCCGCGCGCAAAACCTGTGGGGAGTTGTCCGTACGCAATGTTATTGAGGATCACCGCGGTAAAAGTGTCGAGCGCCGGTAGCGAGGCGGGCGGGGCAGGCAGCGCAAGAGTCGTCACGGCGAGTCCACGACTGCTTAAAGCCTGTTCGAGATAGCGGTTATCACGCGGAGTTGCACTCAGCAGCAAAACGCTCGACCGCGGCACAACTTGGACCCACGCGGTTGCTTGGTTGTCGTAGGGAATGGCGTCGGGTGCCTCAGGCTGCGGGACAAAACTTGCCTGCAGGGGCACAAGGCCACTGCCGGATAGGCGCAGCGAGTGGGTAAGGAGTGAGGCGCCTGGGCGGAGTTCGGTTTCCTGCTGCCACACGACAGTATCGCGTTCGAGCAGCGTCAACTCACCCCGTACAGCTCGAAGAGCGGTATTCTCCAACGCAATCGTAATGTCCACATCCTCCCCACCCGAGGTAGACTGCGGTGCGCTAAGACGCTGGAGTACGATATTGGGTGCCTGTTCTTTCGGTGGCGGGGTCAGTGGGAACAGACGGAGACCCTGCTTTACCAGTGCAGGGAGCAGGGCGGTCACCGTTCCTTGCGTTTCCCAGCCATCGCTCAAGATATAGACCAGTCGGGGTTGGGGCTCTTCCAAAAGCTGACCCAGGGCAGCCTCGAGATTCGTCTCTTCCGGCTGGACTCCTTGCGGGGGCGCGACCAAAAGGGGCGGGACATCCTGCCAGACGAATCGCTGGCTTCCGCCCCCGAAGAGCACAACCGGAGTGTCTGGAGTGGGTCGAATATCGTCCGTAATTGTCTGCCGTATCCACTGTCGTTGGGTAGCGGTCAGGCTGTCCGAGACATCGATGACCAAAATGGGAGGAACGGGCTGTTGTCGGCCTCGGGTAGAGGGGCCGGCGGCCACGAGGATGAGGGAGACCAGGAAAAGCCCACGGAACATCAGACTGGACAACGCAGGACGCTGGCGAAAGGCAGACCGTTGTAATAAGAGGAAAATGGGCACCGCAGTAAGCCCGTACAGCACAGCCGGTCGGCTCCAGTCCAGTGGAGGCAGCAGATCGAGCAGCAGCGTCAGGCCTTCCATAAACGACATTAGCAACGACACGCTCAGTATTATTCTCGGGCCTTATCCGTTCGGGCGACCCACCACCACTCCAGACTGCACAGGACGAGCACGGCCAGCAAGAGCCACGGCCAGACCGGCTGCTCGCGTGTTCGGCTCTCGCGGTCGGTCTGGGGGATGTAAGGCTGTCCGCCAGACTCGTCAACTGCCAAGGAGAACGGCCTACCCAATTCAGTCTCTTCCGGGCTCAGGAGATTGACGGCCACGAGACGTTCCCGGCCATTTTCCCGAAAAGTATACACTCCCTGCCGGTCCAAAGAGAGGGCTTGTTCGACGGGTTGAAAATGCGTGTCCTGAGGAAACCGAACATGCAGCGGCGAGTCCGTTGTCCCGGCCAGGTGGGACTGCGGGTTTAGCACTGCCCCTGTTTGATAGGGAGCGGATTGCGAGGCATGATCCGAGAGCCAGCCTAAAATATTCAGAGTCAGGATGGATGCTGGCAGGTTGCGCCTTCCCAGGTACGGCAGGAGGTCGAATCCCGTCACAACGTAGCGCCTCCCAGCCCGTTCTCCAGCCAGCAGGAGTGGGCCGACAGTGCTCTCAATGATGGGCGTATTCCACCCAGAGGGGTGGAGAGCCTGGGCATAGGCAGGGGTGAGCAAAGGAAAGGTTACATACGAGGTCAGGGGGTGACCGTGGGTCCAGTGGGTGAGCACGGGTTGCTGGGCGCTTTGTCCCAAGGGGAAGAGTGGATTGTCGTCCGGCGGCAGAAAAAAGGCCGCCGGCGTCGGGGGCAAAGCTTCGGGGGCGGTCAGATGAAAAAGGATGCACCTGAACGCGGAGGCGTGCGTGACCGCAGCGGGGTCATAGTCCTGGGGGGTCATCAGCGTCAATTTGATGTTTGGTATCTGCCCAAGACTGTCCCCGACCTCAGGCGTTGGGGTAACAAGGAGGACCGCAATTTCTTCAAGGGGCGGAAGAACGGCGTAGGCCTCGTTATCTATGCTCAGTCCATCTCCTCTGCTAGCTCCGTTCTCCTCTTCCTGTTCACCAAAAAGAATCCGGACTCGGTAGCTTGTCGTCAGCGGGAGGTGGGAAAAGGAGAAGGTCTGCGGGGCTGACAGTCTGAGCGGTTGCGCGGCGAAACGCTGCCTGGTCTGGCCGTCTTCGATGACAACCTGCCCACGAGGTAATGGGGAGAGGGCGTCTTGGGCGGCGTGTATTCCGACCGTGGCGTGAATCTCGTCTGGAAAGAACAGGCTCCGGTATAAGCGAAATGTGCTTATTCCGATATTGGGCTGGGCAGAGTCCAGCGTCACCGTGCGGAGGGCGGGGTGGGACGGCTGCTCGTCAGGGGGCGGCGTGACGAGGCGGTCGGTCACAAACAAGACACGCTCAAAATCGTGATCGCGTAAGAGCCGGGCCAAGAAGGCAGAGAGCGTTGCATCGCTCGGGTCGGGCGCATCGCTGACGCGAATCCGGTTCCACTCGGCCTGCATATCAGAGCCGACCGTGATGGATTCTCCGGCATCAGCCGAGCTGGCGAGGGGATCGAGGAGGTCTTTGGGGACCGCTCCAAGAGGATTAGTGGTGAAGATGCTGATGGGGCGCTTGGCCGGGATATTTGCCAGTTCCTGTTGAATTTTCTCCTTTGCCATCTCAAACAGTGAGGTCCGGCCTGAAGGGTCGCGCGCCTGCATGCTGGCCGAGGTGTCAAGGACGAGCGCCATTTCTCCGGCGGTGTCGTATCTCAAGACCGGACGGGCGGCGATGGCAACCAATAACAAAAGGATGAGGAGTTGGAGCAAAAAGAGTGGAGACAGCCGGATTCGGCCCCATAGGCGGCGGCGCACTGGGGAAGAAATATCCTGGTAGAGAAAGAGAGCCGGAACGACCCGACGTTGATGTCGCTGCCGCAGCAAATACGGCACAAGCAGCAAGGGAAGCGCAAGCAGGAGGGAAAAAGCGGCGGGGGAGAGAAAACTGAACTGCATGAGACTCAGCGTGAGGACGAGGTCGCTCGCCTACATCAGCAGCCCCAACTCCGGCAACTCGCGTAGGACAAAGTGGGACAGGTCTTGCCGGGTAATAAAACGGGCATAGTAAACACCGGCCTGATGGCAGGAACTCTGGAGCTCTCTATTGTGTCGGTCCAAACGCTGCATATAGGTCTGTTTGGCGTGGGTGTCGAAGTAGACCACGCTTTCCTCCCCGCTTTCACTGTCCGTCAGTCGGGCTCCGCCTGGAAAGAGCGGCGGATCAATTTCCTCCTGGCCGAGAATCTGAATAAGCGCCAGGTCAAAGTTTGCGCCACGCAGCAGACTCAATCCGGTACGGACATCGGACAGGGGGAATAAGAAATCAGAAACCCACACCGCCTTGCCCGGATGGCGGGACTGCTGTAACTGCCGCGTCAGCGACTGGACGACGTTGGCCCGACCCGCCGGATTGTAAGCATCAAGAAATTCCGCAACAGCGCCCAAGCGCTGGCGGCCACGGAAGAACGGCGTTGTTGATGGGGTCGTATCCGCGCCCAGGAGAGAGAGTTTGACAGCATCGTTGCTGGCTAGCACAACATGGGCAAGCGACAGGATAATATCCTGAGCGGCTTCGGACTTTCCGTCTTGAGCGGGGTGGGCCATAGAAGCGCTCCCATCCAGGAAGAGTGAGGTATAGAGGTCTTCTTCTTCTTGGAATTGTTTAATATAGAGACGGTCGGTCCGGCCGTACAGATTCCAGTCAATATAGCGCAGGTCATCACCGGGGGAGTAGCGACGATAATCCGCAAATTCGAGCCCCGCTCCACGGCGCAGCGAAACATGGCCACCGGGACGGCTGCCCAGAAAGCGGCGTCTGGTCTGAATTCGTAGGGTTTCCAGCCGAGACAAGTAGTCTGCTGTGAATAACGGTGGTAACACCTGGGCTCCTGTGTCACTGGCTCATATCGCAACTTATACCAGCGGCTGGAGGTGCATGGCTAGGAGGAGGCGAAGATATAACGGGGCGTGCATGGCACACCCAGCACCGCTTCTCATCAGCCTACAGTCGGAGGCGCCGTGCCGGTCGTCAGTCCTCTACATGAGAAATTACGAAAATCGGGAGCCATTTTGTTGCAAAATTCAGGACCACTTTCCCTGAGAACCCGAGAAATCGCGAAATATTTCACACGAAAACGCCCTCAAATATCCCAAAAGAGGCAAAAAGTGCCCTAAAATCAGCCTCTTAGGCAATTTTTCACGCAGAATGAAAATTCCTGCTCCAAAAGACGATTTTTCACGTATTTTCACCTTGTTTTAGGCTAAAATCGGCCTAAAATCTTGATCTTAGGGCGCTGTTTAGGGCGTTTTTTAGTCTTGTCGCGGGGGCGGTTTGGCGTCGATTTTGGGCTGGACTCACTGAAGCCGCACCCCGCCTCCCCTTGTCCGAGAGATGGCCTTGCCGCAAAAAGTCCCCTCCTTGGAGCAATATCAACTTTTCCAGTCCTGCTACTACCGTTCACCTCCGTTATGAAGTGATATATCTTCCAGTCGAGAACATTTTTACACCACCTCAATATGGAAAAGGCGGCGATGTATCCCCCAAGAGCAGCCTGGAAAGCGTTCCCGGATGCCGTGTTGCTAGCTGATGAATTAGCAGCCAAGCGACATCCCGACTATTCCCGGGCGAAGGCGGGCGATGTGAGGGCCGCGACGAGTCTGGTCAGTCGGATAGTTGACGAAACAGGGGTGGATACGGTTCGAACATTGATCGCTGCCGTCAGTACAAGCGATACTCCCATGTTCGTCAGCGCTCACGCTTACGAACGCCACGGTGTCAACGCAATTCCAGGCGCATTGGCTTCATTCCTGAGCGAACGGACCGGTATCCCGTATGAGACCGTCGTTGTACAAACCAATATCGTTTCCCATACGAGTGCGGATGGTTATGGCCGCCTCGCCCGTCAAGCCTGTTTCGGGGGGCAGGTCGATAGGGACCGTGAATACGTGATGGTGGACGACTTCGTCGGGCAGGGAGGCACCCTGGCGAATCTGCGTGGCTGGATAGAAAAACAGGAGGGCAGGGCTGTCGGAGCCATTGTGCTGACCGGCAAACCTTATTCCGCTAAACTGAGTCCATCAAAGGAGCAACTCTATGAACTCCGACAACGACACGGAGCGGACTTTGAAGAATGGTGGCAAGAACATTTCGGGCACTCCTTCGATTGCCTTACTCAATCGGAGGCTCGGTACCTCACCCGCTCCCCGGATGTTGACACCATACGAAATAGGCTTGCTGCGGCAAAGCAAGAAGGAAGTCGCCGAGGTCGCACGCGCAATCCTTACGGATAAGAACGACGTATAAAATGGATTCCGAGACTTCTGGTCACTTTCACAACCGGTTCAAAGCGCTGACCGGCAACTCGCCATTTTGCTGGCAGCGGCGTCTCTTTTACGAGCATTTTGCCAAGGGCCATGTCCCTGCCGCACTGGATATTCCAACCGGTCTAGGCAAGACCTCTGTCATGATTCTCTGGTATATGGCCCGAACGGCTGGAGCCAAAGTCCCCCGGCGTCTGGTCTATGTGGTCGATAGACGAGCGGTGGTCGATCAAGCGACCACTGTTGCCGATGAGATTCGAGAGAAATCGCAAGACTCCGCATTGCGCGTGAGCACGCTACGCGGCCAGCATGTGGACAACCGGGAATGGCTGGCCGACCCGGCTGCACCGGTCATCATTGTCGGTACTGTAGACATGATCGGCTCGCGGCTGTTGTTCTCGGGTTACGGCGTGTCGCGCAAAATGAGGCCCTACCACGCTGGTTTGCTCGGGGCGGACACCCTGGTTGTGCTTGACGAAGCGCATTTGGTTCCGCCATTTGAAAAACTCCTTGAAGCAATAACAAACGGAGCCGAGGCATTTGGCCCACGTAAGCGCGAGGCTAGAAAGATTGTGCCGTCCCTCAAGCTACTCTCGTTGTCGGCCACCGGACGCGAAGATAGCTCAGACAGCTTGAACGACAAAACGGTCTTTCGACTTTCGTCCGAAGATAAGGCGGATGAAACCGTCAAGAAACGCCTTGATGCCCGTAAGCGGCTTGTGGTCCAGACATTTGACGATGCGCCGGAGCTTGTGCCGCAGCTTGTCGAGCGAGCGTGGAGTCTCGGCAATGAGCAAGGGCCGGCTCGCGTCCTGGTCTATTGCCACCACCGAGACGAAGCCGTGAAGGTAAAGAGCGAGATCGACAAGAAGTGCAAAAAAGAAAAACGCGGCCATGTGCCCGAACTTCTGGTTGGCGGGCGACGGGTATTTGAGCGGGAAGCCCTCTTTGGTTGGTTGAAGACGCACGGTTTCCTGGGGGGCACTGAGGCAAAGCCTGAGCAGCCGACCTTTCTGATTGCGACCTCGGCGGGCGAAGTAGGCGTTGATCTGGACGCCGACCACATGGTCTGCGACTTGGTTGCGTGGGAACGCATGGTGCAGCGGCTGGGCCGTGTGAATCGGCGCGGTAAGGGAGATGCCCGTATTGAGGTCATTGCCGCGCCACGCACAAAAAAACCCAACGCCCAGAAAAAGGCTGAAGAGTGGGAAGAGCAGTGGAAAGAACGCTTGGCCCGCCTCCGCAAACCGTTGGACAGCCTGCGCGGTGTTGACGTGCAGGACGAGCGGGACGCAAGCCCCAGCGCGATCCTGGAACTCAAAGAACGCGCAGAAAACTGTTCGGAACTGCAAAACGCGCTTGAAGCGGCAACAACGCCGGTGCCGTTACGTCCAGCGTTGACCCGTGCCCTCGTCGATGCGTGGTCGCTGACCTCGCTGGATAAACACACGGGACGCCCGGACGATATCCAACCCTGGTTGCGCGGTTGGGAGGAAGACCAGAAGCCGCAAACCACAGTCGTCTGGCGTAAGTATCTGCCCGTGCGTAGAGATGGGACAGAAGCAGCGGGAAAAGACGTTGAAGCCTTCTTTGAAGCGGCACCGCCACATGCCAGTGAAAAACTCGAAACCGAGACTTACAGGGTAGTTGACTGGCTCGTGAAACGCACTGAGAAGGCGGTGAGAAACCATCCCCAAGATGGGGTTGGCAACACAGAGACGCTGGGGCGGAAGGACGTTATTGCGTACATTTTGTCACTCTCAAGAGATTTACGGGACACAGTACACGGATACAGTCTTGTCCAAGGGGATGCGAAAGAACAGAAGAGGACCAAGGAGAATTTGAAGGAGAGTCTGATTGGCGGAACATTGGTCGTGGATGCCCGCCTCGGTGGTCTTTCCGACGGCTTACTTAAAGATAAAGAACAGAAGAGGACCGACGAAAATGCCGATAGTTCCCCACGTGTCATTGACGACGGTCAGGAATGGCTGCCTCCACAAGACGATAAGCCTGTCATTCGGTTTCGGGTGCGTTCCGTTACCGGAGAAGAAGGCCCCACATCGGACGGCGATTGGCGGGAGCGATACCGTTTCATCACTAAGCAATCAGACGAAGGAGAAGCGCAACGTTTTCTGATCGTTGAGAAATGGCGTCACGACGCAGAAACCGAGGACGACCGCTCCGTCGGGCATCTGCAAGAACTGACCGAGCACCACACCTGGACCGAACGCAAGGCTCGCACCTTGGCTGACACAATCGGCTTACCGGGTGAATATGCCGACATGCTCGCCACAGCCGCCAAGCTGCACGACGAAGGCAAACGTCACAAGCGCTGGCAGCAGGCCGCCAAAGTCCCAGTTGACGGAAAATTCTACGCCAAGACTGACAGATGGATGAATACCAAACTGCTTGACGGCTACCGCCATGAGTTTGGTTCGCTGCCCTACGCTGAGGAGGATGAGGGTTTCAGAGCGCTACCCCCTCACCTTCAGGACCTCGCCCTGCATCTAGTCGCAGCACATCACGGCTGGGCGCGGCCTGTCATTTCCATACGCGGCTGCGACGAACCACCCTCCGTTTTGGAAAAACGCGCTCGCAACATCGCGCTACGGTTTGCGCAACTTCAAAAGCGCTGGGGACCATGGGGTCTGGCGTGGTGGGAAGCGTTGTTGCGTGCCGCAGACCAGCAAGCTTCGCGTGACAACGATGAGCGCGGGAAGCGGTTTGAGTACGACGCCGAGAAGGATGCGTGATGGCCGAATCTTCGATTCCTGTAGACCTCTTCAACCCAGGCCAAGTCTTCGCCTGTCTCGGCTTCCTGGAAGCTGCCGACGTGCTCTGTGGCGACGCCGAAGGGGGTTTCGATTGGAGTGACGAAGCGGAGACGAGGTTCTGCTTGCGAGCGGGCAGCGCCAGAAATCCCTTCGAGACAGTGTTGGGTTTCCTGGCGAATACAAAACCACGGCGTTGGGGACCAGTCGGCTACTCGGAACCACCGCCAAAGACGCGCAAGAAGGGCAAGATGGCAGAGGAGAATAAGCTTGAGTTGCGTGATACCTTTCCGGCCCACAAAACCAGCGCCACAAAAATGGCGTTGCCCATTTGTCTCAGTGGTGAGAGCAGGTTTGCAATCGAGCTTAGCCATTGGGCTGACGGCTCCAGTCGCAATGACTTCAAGCTGTATGCCGGCAATCGGTCCGCTTACCAAATTGCCGGCGCGATGCTTCAAGGTATTGTCCAGCTCTGGACAGAAAGACGAAACGATCTCATTGAGCGACCTTTTGGTATTACTACACCTATGAGCGGCAGTTTTAATTTTGACCCGCGGGGCGGGTGGACTGCGATTGGCACGGGCTATTCGCCGAATAAACAAAAGCACCAAGTCGCGGCTTCTCCGGTTGTCGAAATTCTTACGACTTGGGCTCTGGAGAACGCTCGTCCAAACGAATACGAGACTCGCAAAGTCCGTTACGCGGCGTGGGGAGTTGTCCTTCCGCCCATACTGGCCCGTGTCGCCCTTGCGGGTGCCGTCTCTGGAGTACCTCTGAAACGGTTCCGCTTTGAGTTGGACAAGGCGGGCGAAAACAAAATTGTCACTTTCGCAGAACAGGAGATTTGACTATGACCGACCTCACACACGACACCATCAATGCCTGGGCCGACGACGGCGGTCCCGTGGCCTTACATCTGAAACAGAAGCTTCTGCCTGTTGAGGGAGAAGGCGGGATCATCTTTCCGCCGACCTATGCCGACATCGGCTACAACATCGACGCGCTCTCCGATGGAACGAAGGTTGCCCTGATTGACAGCGTGGGTTCCCAGGCCAACCGTATGGAGCCGATTTTCAAGTGTGAGCCATACTCGGCACTCGTCCCGCAGATTGAAATCGAGTTGCACACCAAGGAACACGACGGCGAGAAACACGTAGAGAGGCGTTCCCTTCTCGATCTCGCCCACAGGAGCGCCGATGCTGTCGTTTATTCGTGTCCGACACTTGCACCCTGCATAGAGAAGGCTTTCCGCGCGCTGAAGCAACGTGGCGATGCTGGACCGCTATGCCAGTTGGCACCTACATCTCTTGTGTTTGGTTTCTGGGATTCACGCGGTGAGTCAAGCGAAAGGCACCCTCGTTTAGTACGGTCGATTATTCGCGCCCAAGACGTTCAGCCACTTCATGTGGCAGCGCAATTCAATTCTGTGTGGAAAGCTCTCGATGAGAGCCAGCAGAAAGAACTGGATAAAGAAGCCAAAGCGAAGAAGACAAAACTGTCGGAGAAGGGTTTTGCAGATGCTCCGTCTACATTCCGAAAGACCAAGATTGCCCAATACCTTGACGGGTCTCCTAACCCGGAAGCAAGGGTTCTTGGCGGCGTGCTAGCAAGCGGGTCGATTGAGCGTGATGTTACCGTCAACCTCGTTGCATTACGTACAATAAATGGTGCCAATCAAGAGAAAACGAAACCTGTGCGGCGGTATCTTCTTGCACTTACGCTGATTGCAGCAACAGCCGAAATCGATTTGTTCCTGCGCGAGGGATGCCACCTTCGATATGCCGACGATGATCGCTGGTACGCTATCCCTCGGCGGGGTGAGATAGAGCCCGTTGATTTGTCATCGGGAAAAGCTCGGAAAACCCTGCTTGATTACGCGAAGGAATCCGTCAAACCTTTCAGTGAGCAATGGCCCGAGGAGTTGACCCATAAGTTCGACTTAACAGAGGCTAAGAAGCTGCTCGCTAAGAAGACGGAAGATGAGGAAGGCACGGCCTGAACTATGAGCCGCGCGCTCCTTCTCTCAATCCGCTTCCACGACGGGCGGTATCATGGCACTGGGGATTGGCCGCCAGCGCCGGCCCGGCTGTTTCAAGCACTGGTTGCCGGTACTGCCAAAGGCTCTGAGCTATCAGACACAGACAAAGCCGCGCTTGAATGGCTGGAGACGCTTGAAGCGCCGGTAATTGCCGCACCTGCGGTCCGCGCCGGCCGAGCCTTCAAGAGCTTTGTGCCAAACAACGATCTCGACAAGTACGGTGGCGACGTAAGAAAGATCAACAAGATTCGTACTCCCAAGACCATCCATTCTCATATTTTCAATGTGGAAATTCCGCTGCTGTTTATCTGGAAGTTCACCGGCAACGTGAGTGCTGAAAACTATGCGCAGACTATCTGCCGGATCGCTGAGCGGCTGTATCAACTCGGGCGAGGCGTCGATATGGCCTGGACTTGGGCGGAAATCCTGGACGCGGGCGAGATTGCACCACGACTCGCCCGTCATGGTGGTGTGGTGTATCGCCCGAGCCAGAACGGGACTGGCAAGGCCCTGCTTTGTCCGAAGAAAGGATCGCTAGCAAGCCTCAAAGAACGATACGACGCAGACAGGACGCGCTTTACCTCCGTAAAGCAGGGCAGAAAGATTCAGCAAATTTTCTCTCAATCTCCCAAGCCCCGCTTTGCCACAGTTGCATACGCCACGCCATCACGCCGCTTTCTATTCGAGATACGGGCGGCTACATCCGAATCTTTTGCGCCGTGGCCGTCCGAGCGGGTAACGGGACTCGTCCTCAATGTACGCGACAAGGCCGTGAGTCGGCTGAAAGAGGCGTTGCCCGAGGCGGCTGGGACGATAGACCGCGTGTTGATTGGTCGCAACGCAACAGAGGCCGACAAGGCCGCCCGTGTGCGTATTCTGCCCCTCCCGTCCATCGGTCATAACCATGCGGACCACGCCGTTCGCCGCGTCCTGATAGATGTACCATCGAACTGCCCACTGCGAGCCGATGACATAGGCTGGGCGTTCTCCGGGCTCACAGAGACTCATCCCACAACAGGAGAAATTCTGTGGAATCTCATTCGGTCTGAAGAGCACGGCATGCTTGAGCACTATGGCATTGACGACAAGGAACAGCATGGGTTCCGCGTCTGGCGCACGGTCACTCCGGTTGCTCTGCCGGTCATGCGGACGGGACGCGAAACGACCGGAGCCAAGCGCGTAGCCGGTGAGGCAAAGGCGGCCCGTGCTGTCATGCAGGCGTTGCGTCATATTGGAGTGTCAGTGCCGGTAGCGTCCATTCGCGTACAACGCGAGCCATTCGACCGGAACGGCGCACGGGCAGAAGAATTTGCCATGCCCGAACGATATGTGACACGTGGATTACATCACGTGGAGATTGCTTTCTCGCAAGCTGTGCGTGGCCCCCTCGTCATCGGGAACGGACGTTATCTCGGCCTGGGTCTGATGGCACCGCGAAAGGATGTCTCACACGACGCGCTGGCCTTCTCTATAGCGTCTAGGACAAACATTGCCACTACCGATTCCGCACTTCTCCTGCACGCGGTCAGACGTGCACTGATGGCACTGTCAGAAGATAAACAGGGCCGTGTGCCTCGGCTTTTTTCCGGGCATGAGCCTGATGGAGCACCGGCGGGATCGGGTAGGCATGAGCATATTTTTCTCGCTACGGATGACACAGACGAGGATGGGCGCATTGACCGCTTGATCGTAGCCGCGCCGTGGGCCTGTGACCGTACCACACAAGGAAGCCGTGAGGACCGGACCCATTTTGACGGCGTAGTCCCGACCCTGACCAGTGTGCGCGCCGGCCCGCTCGGCGTTCTGACTCTCGGTCCCGCGTATGCCCTGGCGACGGGCGACCCGCTCGTCGGTCCTTCCCGCGTATGGGAAAGTCGCACCCTTTATCGTCCGACACGCCATACGGGAAGGAGCAAAAGAACGGACGCCTTCGTCGTGCAAGACATCATATCCGAATGCGAGCGGCGCGGTCTGCCCAAGCCCGAAGCCGAGTTGTTGGAACTCAACATCGGTCCAAACTGTGGCTTAGCGGCCCGAGTGCGCCTTCGCTTCGCTGTGGCAGTTGAGGGACCGGTCATGCTTGGCCGCGATAGCCATAAGGGAGGCGGCCTTTTTGGTGCGGTAGGCTGAAAACGATATTGTGGACAGTACTTGCAGCGCAATTTTCCGCTCTTTGACAACTACATAATAAGGGTTGAAATAAGCTCGGCGCGGACCGGAAGCGTGAGCATAAAGCCGGGGGGGATCGCGTTGTTTCTATCCTGCCGAAACATAAGGATTTTCTCGTTGGGGCAGAAAGACAGTCTGGCAGGTCTTAGCCGGAAACCAACTGATCCGCGCAGACGGGAGAAAAATTTCAGTCAAAATAACGAGTTGGGCACCCGGAGAGAATATCCCAGGCGGACACGCTTGGGCCTCATTGAAGTACGATGTTGTAATATGGTAAGTCAACTTTCCAGTCGAGAATATCCCAGGCGGACACGCTTGGGCCTCATTGAAGTATACGGATGGTGTCTTTGTCACGGAGAATATCTTGAATATCCCAGGCGGACACGCTTGGGCCTCATTGAAGTTCGTTGCAAGGTGAGTTTGACTGCTCTGCCTTACGAATATCCCAGGCGGACACGCTTGGGCCTCATTGAAGCAGCCGAGCCGTCACTTGGTTGGCCAGCCACGCCATGAATATCCCAGGCGGACACGCTTGGGCCTCATTGAAGCACTACCGCCTTTAGGTGGTTTGCGCCGGATGCGCGAATATCCCAGGCGGACACGCTTGGGCCTCATTGAAGCAACGGTGACGGCTACACCAGCCGTGCCTACGTCAAAGAATATCCCAGGCGGACAGGTCTGGGCCTCATTGAAGCACGTATCAGCAACTCAAGCAGGATATGCTGATGGAGAATATCCCAGGCGGACATGCCTGGGCCTCATTGAAGGGACATAGGGGGCGCCCCGCGCACCAGACTGGCGGGGCGAAAGGAACCCACCCCGGCGCTCACGCGTCACCCCTCCAGGGAGGGGATTTTTGTAGGGAATCAGCCCTCCACGGGGACAAAGGCGGATGAACGATCTGGCGCCAAGCAGCGCTCCAGGGCCCAGCGGGCGGCCAGAGTGTCGTCCCGAGCGTATTGGGATAAGAGCTCAAGGGCGGCTGGAATAGGCTTCCAATCAAAACATGCTTCAGACGGGACAACGACCGAGGCTGGTCTGACAGCCCAGGGTTGGGCACAAAAACGGATCGCCTTGTAGGACGATTGCGCCTGAAACCAGGCGAGTACGCGGGGCTCTATTTTTTTTGCGGCCCGAGTGAGACGGTCCAGATCGGTGAAGGGCAGTGGCCGGGGACGGGTGCGATCAAGGCACACCAGAACAAGTTCCTGGATACGCGTCCGATAATCCCTGGGTGAGGTGAGCAAGGCAGCGCGATCGCTCAGCTCGATCGTCTGAAACTCTTCGAGGTTAAGGGTAAAAGCGAGGGTGCAGGTCGGATACGGAAACTCGACCGCGCGAGAACGCCACGGATACCACCGGCCGGTCAGGTCAAAAAAATGACGGACAATAAGCAGGCGATTCGTACTCAGCGGGTAAGGGCCGGAATCAATCGTCCCGAGATATGCCTCTGCATGCAAAAGAAAGATATAGGATTCGAGCGCGGCCAGGAATTGTCCGGCCACCCGTCGCATTTCGGCATCAACGGGAACCAGCATGTCCGACAATTGCTGAATCGTTTCTCTGGGGAGATAGGGATTCGTCCAGCCGGCCTCGCTGTTATCCCTGTGTCCATCGGTTCGCGAGGCGGTTGCACACCGGTTCCAGCAGTCCAGAACCAGTCCAATATCCTCGGCATGGTCGCTTGCTTTGATCGCACCAAAATCAAGCAGAATTTCTCGCCCCACCAGGAAGGAATAACCAAACATCCAGATGGCCAACGGAGAGACACTGGTGTCAAGCCGCCCACTCCTCTGAGCAATCGCCTGCGGTGTAGCACGAGAAGAAAAGCGTCGCACCTGCCCCGGAAGCGTCCAGAACAGATGGGTGGCAGCAAGGGAAAAAGCCTGATTGACCGGAAGACGGGTTGGGGTGGGACCGACCGGCCGGAGGATTTCTTTGCGGAACTTCACTCCCATACTGTGGATGAGCTGGTTTATGGTTCCCCGGTCATATGTGGGTTTCTGGACCACCTTCGTCGGCTTAACGCAGGTGCTATAGGTGGGTCAAGGCAGGGGTCCAGGGACTTCGTCGCTCGGACGAAGTACTCACATCTACGCTTCATTTGCAAAGCCGCAACCCGTACACTGCATATCTTCGTAGCTCTATAGCCGGGGCGGTCAGGATTGCCAACCTTCCTGTTGCTGGGTCGAAGGCTGCTGGTCGAAAGTTGCCCGATTTACCTCTCGCACTGGCCGCCCGTTTCCGATATGCCCTTCCAATGAGTAAGGGCGATTTACACACCCGCCCTTACCTTTATTATGGAACGGCTCTATCTGCTCGTCGTCAACCGGTCGAAGACCCTACTCCTGCTGCTCTTCCTGCTCACCTGTGTCTTTGGTGTGTACGCAAAAGACATTCGTCTGGACAGCTCGGTTGAAAGCCTCCTGAGCCAGGACAACCCGGACAGCCAATACTACGCCGAAGTCCGCCAGCTCTTTGGCAGCGATGAAGTCGGGGTGGTCGGTCTGCTGGCCGATAACATTTATACCGCTGCCGTCTTACACAAGATTACGCGCCTGACCGAAGCGCTGGAGAACATCGAGGGGGTCCAGGAGGTGCTCAGCCTGGCCAATGCGGTTGACCCGATTGCCGATGTGGTCGAGCCGCCGCTGTTGGTCACACAGATCCCTACCGACCAAGCCGGGCTGGATGCGCTCCGGGAGACGTTGGCCGACCGGCCTATTTACCTGAAGAATCTGGTCTCCGAAGACGGAAAGGCCGCGGCCATCAATATCTTTTTCGCCGATATGGACGACGCTGAATTCATGCAGCGGGGGATCGATGAGCAGATCCAAGCAATCCTCGATGCAGAACGTGCAACAGGGCCGGAACAACTGTTTTATACCGGCCTGCCCCGCTTCAAAGTCTATTCCGCACGGGCCATGCAGAGCGATTTAAGCCGCTTTGTTCCCCTGACCCTCATCGCTATTGTTGTCGTGCTCTTCGTGAGCTTTCGTTCCGTCCGCGGCGTCTTGCTGCCCGCCCTGACGATTCTCGTCAGTCTGATCTGGACTCTGGGGATTATGGTGCTCGCCGGGAGCAGCCTCAGCTTGGGGAGTATTGCCCTGCCGCCTCTGATTCTGGTCTTAGGGACAGCCTATTCGCTCCACATGGTGGCCGAGTATTATGAGTTGGCCCGGCCGGACGGCGCGGCGCGGGACGTCGTATTGGAGACCCTAAAAAAAACCAGCCCGCCGATTTGTATCACCGCGCTGACCACCGTGCTCGGTTTCCTCTCCTTAGGAGTGAACCCGCTCAGCAGTATTCGAGTAATGGGTATCTTCTCGTCGGTCGGCATTCTGATCGCTTCTCTCCTCTCCATTCTCCTGGTCCCAGCCGTGCTCATGCAGTTGCGTCTACCGGCCAGCCCGGCGGCCGCGTTTGCCCCCGGGGTCACCACGGGTCTGCGACGTATCGGCCGCTTTGCTATTCAGAATCGCCTGAGCGTTATTGCTGCGGCATTGCTTTTCGCCGTCGTGGCGATATGGAACCTCTCCTCGATTCAGGTCGATTCGAACTTTCAGTCTTTCTTTCGTCCCAACGACCCCGTTCGTCAGGCTACCGATGCCATTAATACGCATCTGGTCGGCAGCATGGCTTTCTATGTGGTGATTGATGGCGAAGAAAAAGACGTCATGAAACAGTGGGATACCTTACGCCGGATCAAAGACCTGCAATCCTATATCGACGGTCTGTCCGGTGTGGATAAAACCGTTTCGTTCGTTGATTATTGCGAGTTGCTCGACCGCGGGGCGCAGTCCGGCGGCGGTGAGATTCTAGTTGGTCCGGATGGCGAGATTATTACGGCCCCACCTCTGGAAAATCCCACAACCTTCTGGCAGGAGCCGTCTCAACTCCGCGCTGTCATGCAACTCGTGGCCGGCAGTCCGACCAGTTTTCGGTCCGTCGCCAGCCCGGACTTTACGCGCTTGAATATTCTCGTCCGCACCACCCTCTCGGGCTCACAGGAGATTTCAGCACTCACGGAGCAGATTAGTGCCTATGCTCAGGAGCGCTTTCCGCCCGATCTCAAGGTACGTCCCACCGGCAATCTGATTCTCCTGACCAAGACAACCGGCGATATTATTACCGGCCAGATCCGCAGTCTGTCTCTGGCTGCCAGCGTCATCTTCGTCATCATGTCGGCCATGTTTCTGTCCGCTCGGATTGGGCTGATCGCCATGATCCCGAACATTTTTCCGATTGTTATTTTCTTCGGACTGATGGGGCTCTCCGGCGCGGTGCTCAACCTCGGGACCAGCATTATCGCCGCTATCGCGCTCGGCATTGCGGTGGACAACACGGTGCACCTGATGACCAGACTGAGCGCTGAGGTGCACGCGACCCCAGACCAGGAAACCGCCCTGCTCCACACCCTCGGGACGGTAGGCAAGCCGAGCCTATACGCCTCCGTCATCTTATTTCTCGGTTTTCTGGTATTGTATTTTTCGACTTTTGTCCCGATCCGGGAATTTGGTCTGCTCTCGGCGGCCACCATGGTCGTTGCCTTTGGGGCGGATGTAATCTTGCTGCCGGCCCTGCTCGCCACCACCAAGATCATTACCCTGTGGGACGTCTTATACCTGAAACTCGGACGCGACCCGCAGAAGACGATTCCCCTCTTTGCCGGGCTGCGTCCCGTGCAAGCCAAGATAGTCACGCTGATGGGCGAATTTCGGGCCTTTGCCAAGGATGAGTTCATTGTCAGGCAAGGAGAGGTGGGCAGGGAGATGTTCGTGCTGATCAGTGGCAGGGCAGACGCCCGGCTCAATATTGACGGCGCGTCAAAGCTGCTGCGGAGCATGGGACGCGGCGATGTGATTGGCGAAATGGCCCTCATCCGTCAAAATCAGCGGACCGCGGACGTGATTGCCGTGGACGATGCTGAGGCGATTGTGGTGGACGAGCGCTTCTTGCAGCGGATGCAAAAACGCTACCCGCGGATTGGCGCTCGGATATTCCTGAATATCGCCAAGATTTTGAGTGATCGCCTAGACGACGCGTCTCGACGCGGGGTGGCGTAGGCAGGAAACAAGAGCGACCGGGAAACCGCCCTATGCTGCGTCATCTGCACGTGAAAAATCTGGCTCTGATCGACGATCTCGAACTGTCGTTCGAGTCCGGCCTGAATGTGATCACCGGAGAGACGGGCGCTGGGAAGAGCCTGCTCATGCAGGCCATCGGCTTGGCCCTGGGTGGTCGAGCAACCGCCGACCTGATTCGCCGGGATACCACAGAAGCCGTTGTCGAGGCAGTCTTCGGCCTCGACAAGGCGCGCCTCGCCCCCCTCTTTGCGGAACATGATCTCCTTGAGGCCGAAGAACTCCTGGTCCGTCGTGTGATTACAGCGAACGGACGGAGCCGGGTGTATCTGAATGGCAGGCTGGCCACGGTTGCGCTGTTGCGTCAGCTCAGTGCCAGGCTGATGCAGATCTATGGACAGCACGAACAGCAGGTCTTACGCGAGGCGGATTCGGCGCTCTCCCTGCTTGACGGTTTCGCTGATACGACGCGGCGTGTCCAGGAAATGACGACACGCTACCAGACCCTGCGACGTGTATGGGAGCACCTGCGTACACTGACCGAGGACAAGGCGGCGGCTGAGGCACGTCAGGACTTCGTCCGTTTTCAGGTCGATGAGATTCGCCGCGCAGCACTCCAGCCAGACGAAGAAGAGGAGTTGCGCCAGGAACGGACCATTCTCATAAACGCCGAAAAGCTGTATCAGACGACATCCAGCGGTGAGGAAATGCTCACTGCGAGCGACGGTGCGGTCACGGATCAACTCGGACGACTGGTGACCCAGCTACGTGACCTGGTCCAGGTGGATGCCAGCCTGAACGAAGCGATCTCACTCCTGAGTGACGGGCTGGCCCAGGTCGAAGAGGCTGCCCTCTTCCTGCGTAGATATGGCGAGCGCCTCAGCCCGAATCCCGAGCGTCTGGAAGAGATCGATGTACGCCTCGCGCTGCTCTCGCGTCTCAAGAAAAAATACGGCGAGAGTATTGAGGCGATTCTGGCCCGGCAGGCCGCTCTGGAACAAGAGCTGGAACACATCGAAAGCGGTGAAGAGGCGATTGCTGCGTTGCAACAGGAAGTCGCCCAAGCCGCGCACGCGGCTTGGTCCTGGGCGCACGAACTGTCAGAGGAGCGGCGCGCGGCTGCCCGGAATCTTGAGCACAGCATCCAGACCGAGTTGGGCCAACTCGGTATACAGGGCGCGCACTTTGGCGTCCGATTTCCGCAACCTCCTGAAGATGGAACCAAGGGTGCATCGGATTCGCCGTTCACCCAAAATGGTCGGCGTCTCGGGGAGCGCGGCTATGATCAGGTCGAGTTTTATCTGTCCGCCAATCCCGGAGAGCCGCTCTTGCCACTCGTCCAGGTAGCATCCGGTGGAGAGCTCTCCCGCCTCATGCTCGCCCTCAAAGCCCTCAGTGCGGCTGCGGAAGCCACGCCGACACTGATTTTTGACGAAGTGGACGCGGGGATCGGCGGGGGAGTGGCCGAGGTCGTCGGGCGGCGGCTCAAGGTCCTGGCCGACCAGCATCAGGTGCTGTGCATTACGCATTTGCCACAGATCGCCGCGTTTGCCGACCACGCCTACACCGTGACCAAAACGGTGGCCCAAGGCCGCACGATTTCTTCAGCCCAACGTCTGACCCCGCGCGAACGCCTCCAGGAACTCGCCCGCATGCTAGGCGGCGTGGAGATCACGCCCGAGGCCCGCCGCCACGCACGCGAAATGCTTGAGGGCGCGCGGCGAGAGTAGAGGACTAAGGGCTTTCCCCGTCACGAAATGACCCGATTGTCTCCGTAACAGCTTGGATTGCTGCGGGCTGGAGCGTGATATCGACATGCCCAACTCCCGGCAGGAGGGTGACTGGAACCGGCCTTCCAGCCTCCTCGAACACGGCTGAAAACTGATCAGCATGGAAGATTTCGTCGTCTTGGCCAACCAGGACACGAAGTGGCTGTTCAGCGGCGCCAATATCCACCCGGTAATCGTTATGGGGTCGAAAGTTCGTCGCCAGGGCGTAGGAGTAGGTAGGCGTCAGAAACTTCTGCGCTTCAGACGTCAACGCAAAAGCAAGCACCGGTAAAGTGTTGAACCGGGTGATACCGAAACGGTTGAGCAACGTAAGCGTAATGATACGCGCAACCCCGGTTGTAACCCAGCCACCAGCCTCAGGTCGAGCCGTTGGCGCGTCTTGGTGAATGAAGGGTGCTAGCAACATATACTGGTCAAATAGTTTCTGTCGCGAACTGGCAGCAAAGCGCAAGGCAAAGCCCCCGCCGGACGACAATCCGACCAGCGTCCTGGTGCCAGCGGGATGGACGGCCCCCAGGAAATCTTCCACATCATCTTCGAGTTGGCCGATATAGGTAATCTGGCCCTTCGGACCGGACTCTCCGTGACCGCGCATATCCAGGGCATAGACCGCATAGCCAGCCTGCGCTAACCCCTTCGCTAAGGGATGGAGGCTGTTGCTGCTTGCAGACGACCCATGGATAAGCACCGCCGACCCTTTGGCCGGGCTTGTGGCCGGTGCGTAGGCACGAAACGCCAAACGCGCCCCATCCCGAGCGGTATAATGTTTGAGTTGGGCAAGGTCGGAGAAATCCACGCTACGAAACGGCGTATTGATACTTTCCATCGGAGGCGGCGGACGGGGAGCACCAAGCACAACAGCCAAGGCGAGCAGCACAGACACGACAGCCACCCCTGCAACGAACACAATCGCTATACGCTTCATGGGTCCTCCTGGAGTGCGGGTCACGAGCTATTATAACAGCGGTCAAATATAGAACTCTCCGAGCAGAAATAAAAATTTGACCCTCGTTTGAGATTCTACGATAATTCTTGACAAATTTTTCATGTGGAGGCCGTCTGGTCGGGCGGCCTGCGAAACAGGAGGAAATGATGAAAAAATACCAAATCCTGGCGGCCGTCCTCGGTATGCTTATTTTGACAGCATCAGCAGGGCGGGCAGACACCATTCAGGCGTTCTTGGATAATCCATCCAACGAAACCAGTGTTGCTGGGATTGAAACGGTCCACGGCTGGGCCTTTGCCACCAATGATGCCCCCGTGTCAGTCTACCTCCGGATTGATGGAACCACTCGGCTCGATTACCCCCTGCCATGCTGTAGCCCACGAGAAGACGTGCAGCAGGCAGTGGCGGGCGCTCCCCTTAATACGAGTTATTCCGGCGTAATAAACTATGCCCGCCTGGGTTCTGGTGAGCATACCGTTGGCGTCGAGATTCAGGCTGAGGGCTGCGAGCCGGTTATTATTGAGCATACCGTTACGGTTGCCACGCCTGGGAACGTCGAATTTAACGAAGCCTTCAGCTTTGAGGAGTCGTGGACGGGGGTGGATGTGCACAACGACCAGATACTCATTGTGAACGCAACAACTGGGGCTGAGATGGGCGCGGCCAATCTGCGGGTGGATTATGCCCTGCCCACTCAGAACACCGGCATTGTCGAGGCATATAACGAAGACGAAACAACTGGAGACACTCTGGACGCGGTACAGGCAATTTTTAACGCGCACTGTATTTCCTGCCATTCGAACGAATACGAAGGGGGCCGCCCTGTCGCGAACCTAGATTTGGCCGAAGGGAATATGCCACGAAATACGATCGCCGCCAGAAGTGGGCAGCTCTCTAATGGAACCCTGCTTATCAATCCGGGTCGTCCGGATGAGAGCTATTCCGGATGAGAGCTATATTGTAGAGAAGATAGCCGTGGATGCACCCACCCGTGGCAGTCGTATGCCTCATCGTATGCCGCCGTTGTCCGCTGAGGAGATCGGGACCATTCGGCACTGGGTACTCGGCGGAGCGCTCGTTCCGTCCGATTTTACCGACCATGATGAGGACGGCGGGCATGACTCTGAACATGACCATGAGACCGACCATGACGATGATATGGGCTCTGACGACGATCATGGCAACGGGTAGACTGGGGTGATAGAGAGTTGCCTCAGAAAGCGAAGGCCGTGAAGATGTTGGGAAGGTAAATAATCGGACGCGACCGGGAACGTGAACATACCTCAAGCAGTTGCCTGGAACCCAACGATCAAACGCCGGCCTATTACTGCCAGGGCAGATTCGATCCGGGGCAGTTTCGACGGATGGCGAGGGTCCAGTAAACGACGCACCTCTTTTTCGTCACAGCCCAGTCGCTTTGCCAGGCCAGCTTTTGTCATTCGGGCTTCCTGAAGGGCGAGATGGAGGGCGGCCTTGGCCGCGCTGTGTGCAGCCAGCGGCACCGGGTAACATCCTTTCTTGACAGCAGACGGGAGGGGGATGGGCAGGCCCGTGACAATCCGGTTCACAATGGCTTCGTCGAGACAATCGGCTGCCTCGTGCAGGGCCTGTTCGACGTTGTCTCCCTGAGTGATGGCCTCGGGCAAATCGGCGAATATGACGACAAAACCGCCATCGACCGAATCGGGTTTCAACTTGGCAGGGTATATGAAACTCTGCATAGGCGTCTCCTACAAGTCGTTGATACTGAGTTGGTCCAGCATGGCTCGTAGCGTTCCTGTTTTGAGTTCATCTTTAGGATTCCGAACGATTGTGAACCGTGAACCATAGAATAATGTTCCGTGACTGCCTTTCCCGCGACGGGCCACAAACTGAACTTTCACTCTATTTGCTCTGCCCAGTTTTCGCACCTTGCGGATGAACTCATTCCCCGTCACATTTCATATAACGGACATTTTTGTCCGCCTGTCAAGCTGAGAGTGCTTCTCGTCAGTCGCCTTATGAGGAAAAATGTTTCAGCTCGTGCTAATTGAATCGCTATATTCCAGGAAGCTGGGAAGGGTGAAAGATATTCTCGAAGTCGTACAGCGGAGATAAGGGAACGTGACCGTGCTGGACTTGCTTAAGAAACATTTCGGCTACGACCAGTTCCGTCCGCTGCAAGCGGAGATCATCGCCAGCGTGCTGGAGCGGCGCGACACCCTGGTTCTGATGCCTACCGGCGGCGGTAAGTCTCTGTGCTATCAGTTGCCCGCCCTGCGCTTCGACGGGCTGACGCTGGTGGTCTCGCCGCTGATCGCCCTGATGAAAGACCAAGTCGATACGCTCAAGGCCAACGGAATCGCCGCGGAGTTCATCAATAGCAGCCTGACCTACCCTGAACTGAACCGCGTGCGGACGCGCGTGCGGCGGAACGCGGTCAAAATTCTGTACGTCGCCCCGGAGCGGCTGGCGTTATCCGGCTTCCGGGATTTCCTGGCCGGGCTGAAGGTCAGCCTGGTAGCTGTGGACGAGGCGCACTGCATCTCCATGTGGGGCCATGAGTTCCGGCCCGACTACCGCAACTTGGTTGATCTGCGCCGTCTCCTGCCGGGCGTCCCGTTCATCGCCCTGACCGCCACCGCGACCGAGCAGGTCCGCCGTGACGTTGCCGAACAGCTCGAACTGACGCAGCCGCAGGAATTCGCCGCCAGCTTCAACCGCGCCAACCTGACCTATAGCGTGCGTCCGAAGCGCAACTCCGTTGATGCGCTGGCGACTCTGCTCGACGAGTATCGGGGCGAGTCCTGCATCGTGTACTGCTTTTCGCGCAAGAGCACGGAAGACCTGGCCACTGCGCTGTGCGAGCGGGGTCTGTCCGCCCTGCCCTACCACGCCGGCCTGGATACTCCGGTGCGCAGCCAGACCCAGGAGAAATTCATCCGTGACGAGGTGCCGATCATCGTGGCGACCATCGCCTTCGGAATGGGCATCGACAAGCCCGACGTCCGGCTGGTCGTACACTACGACTTGCCCAAGTCACTCGAAGGCTATTACCAGGAGACGGGCCGCGCCGGGCGCGACGGCCTGCCCAGCGAGTGCGCGCTGTTCTACTCCTACGGTGACAAGGTCAAGCAGGATTTCTTTATTGATCAGATAGAAAACGCGGCCGAGCAACGAAATGCACAGGACAAGCTGGCGCAGGTGATCGAGTTCTGCGACCTGCAAACCTGCCGCCGCAAATATCTGCTGGCCTACTTCGGCGAAGACTGGCCGCAGGACAACTGCGGGGGGTGCGACGTATGTCTTACGCCCAGGGAAGAGTTTGACGCCACCGTCATCGCCCAGAAAATCCTGTCGGCCATCGTCCGCACGGGGGAGCGGTTCGGTATTGCGCACCTGAGCCAAGTGCTGCGCGGTGCGAATACGAAACGCATTCGGGAATTGCGACACGACAAGCTGAGCGTGTACGGCATTGTCAACGACTTCTCAGGTAACGAAATCAAAGAGGTGGCCGGCTTGCTGCAGGCCAAGGGCCTGCTGCGCAAGGACAGCTACGCCAGCCTGAACCTGACACAGGTCGGCCGGACATTCCTCAAAAACCGCGAGAACCTGACCCTCACGCGCGCCAAACAGGCTGAACCGGCTCCCCGTACCACCCCCGACTCCGACCCGGCGCAGATATGGCGCAGACGGGATGCGCCGCCCCTGACGGATGAACAGGGTGACCTCGCCATTGACACGACCCTGTTCGAGAAGCTGCGCACGCTGCGTCGCAGGCTGGCCGAGGAGCGCAACGTGCCGCCGTACGTCATCTTCGGCGACGTGACGCTCAGACAGATGGCGGCCTATTTGCCCCAGAGCCGCGAGAGCCTGTCTCGCATCTCCGGGGTGGGCGCGGCGAAGCTGGAACAGTGGGGCGAGGCGTTTCTGGAGGTTATTCGTTCGCACGCCGGCGAGCAGGGTCTTGAGGAACGCCCCGTACCAGGCTCGCGGCGTGGCAGAGAGTCGCCGGGCAGTAAGGTGAGTCGGCAAGGCTCAACTCATATTGCAACGAAACAGTTGCTTGAGCAGGGCCGGTCAATTACCGAGATCGCAGCGGAACGCGGCCTCTCTGTACGCACGGTAGTCGGCCACGTTGAGAAGCTGGTCGGCGGCGGCGAGGACGTTGACCTTGGCCCATTGCTCCCGTCATCGGATCGTTTGGAGGCCATTCAACGCGCGCTAGACCGTTCCGGCGCCACCGTCCTGGCTCCGGTTAAAGCGATGCTGGGCAAAGACTACACCTACGAGGAGATCCGATTAGTGCGAGCGTTCATGCACCAAACGCAATGACTTCAGCCTCCAGTCTCCACCTCATACCCCCATTATCCACGGACTATACGTCCGTATTGAGCACTCAGATATTTTGTCTTAACCCGCTTGCAACCAGACCGCAGAGTGTCCTACCCTGACAAGAATCGTCAAAAGACGGAACACTCGATAGCGAGGGAATCAGTATGGATAAGACCCTTATGCTTTCGCTCTACCGCGACATGATTCGCATTCGGCGCTTTGAGGAAGAAGCGGCGCGTTCGTATTCACGGGGCAAGATTGGTGGCTTTCTGCACTTGTATAATGGCCAAGAGGCGGTGGCGGTTGGGGCGATGTCGGCGGTTGAGCCCACGGATTATATCGTGGCGACTTATCGGGACCACGGCCATTATCTGGCTCGGGTTGGGGATATGAATGCGGCCATGGCGGAACTGTTCGGCAAGGTGGATGGCTGTGCCAAGGGCCGGGGCGGCTCCATGCATTATTTTGACGTGGCCAAACGCTTCATGGGCGGCCACGCCATTGTCGGCGGTCATGTGCCCATCGCCGCGGGGATTGCCTTTGCCTCGAAATATCGGGGCGAGCCGGATGTGACCCTGTGTTTCTTTGGGGAAGGAACGGCCAATATGGGTGCCTTTCACGAGGGCCTGTCGCTGGCCGCGCTGTGGAAACTGCCCGTTATCTTTATCTGCGAGAACAATCTCTATTCCATGGGCACCCCCCTCTATCGGACCCTGTCGGTTGAGGATGTCGCCGTGCGGGCCAAGGGCTATCCCATGGCTCAGGAGATCGTGAACGGTGACGATGTACTTGAGGTCCGGGAGGTCATTCGCCACGCGGCCAAACGTGCCCGTACCGAGAGTTTGCCGATTCTCATTGAAGCCAAGACCTACCGTTTTCGGGGCCATTCCATGTCCGACCCAGCCAAGTACCGCACCAAAGAAGAGGTCAAAGAGTGGATGGAGCGTGACCCTATCCGGCTTTTGGCCGAACGCATTTATGCGTTGGGCATTGCCAATGAAGAACAGCTCAAAGCCGTTGACGAAGCCGCCAAACAAGAGGTGGCGGGGGCGGTGAAGTTTGCCGATGAATCACCGTCACCCGATACAGCCACGCTGTTTGATGACATCTACTACGAACCCGACCACCATGAGCAGGACGAAAAGGTCGTGCCGCTCGAAAAACGTCGTCAGCAGGCGAGCGTGTAAGAGCAGCGCACCCTCACCCTCTCCCACATTGAGAGGGAAGCGGAGAGTAAGCAAATGCGAGAGCTGACATACCGAGAGGCTTTGCGAGAGGCCATGGCGGAAGAGATGGAACGCGACGAGCGCGTGTTCCTCATGGGCGAAGAGGTTGGCCACTATAACGGCGCGTATAAAGTGTCCGAGGGCCTGCTCGACCGTTTTGGTGAGCGCCGCGTGGTGGATACGCCGATTGCGGAAACCGGCTTTGCCGGGGTGGGGATAGGCGCGGCCATGGTTGGGCTGCGGCCCATCATCGAGTTTATGACCTGGAACTTCTCGCTGTGCGCCTATGACCAACTCGTCAATAACGCGGCCAAGCTGCGCTATATGTCGGGTGGACAGATTACCCTGCCGATCGTCTTTCGTGGCCCAGGTGGGGCCGCGCATCAACTGGCCGCCCAGCACTCCCAAGCAGTCGAGAGCCTGTACGCCTATGTACCGGGGTTGAAGGTGATTGCACCCTCAACTCCTGCCGATGCCAAGGGCTTGCTGAAAACCGCCATCCGCGATGAAAACCCGGTGATCTTTATTGAGGGCGAGGTCCTGTATGGACACAAAGGGCAGATCCAGGACGAGGAGTATCAGATTCCGCTCGGACGGGGCGAGGTCAAACGGGCGGGCCAGGACGTGACGATTGTCGCCTGGTCCAAGATGGTCCATGCCGCCCTGGACGCAGCCACCGAGCTGGCAAAAGAGGGCATCGAACTCGAAGTGATAGACCCGCGCACCCTTCGTCCGCTGGACGACCGGCTGATTTTTGATTCAGTCAAAAAGACCAACCGCTGTATTATTGTCGAGGAGGGCTGGCCGTTTGCCGGCCTGGGGGCGGAAATCGCCTACCGCATTATGAAAGAGGGCTTTGATTATCTGGACGCGCCGGTTGTGCGGGTCACGGGTGAAGACGTGCCCATGCCCTATGCCAAAAACCTGGAGCACGAAGTCTTCCCCAGTGTTGAAAAAATCGTTCGCGCGGTCAGGGACGTGCTGTACAGTTGATAGAGCAGGCCGGGCAACCACAGGGGGCCGGGCAACCACAGGGGGCCGGGCAACCACAGGGGGTTGCCCCTACATTTTTCATTCCCTCTCCCCTGGAGGGAGAGGGTTAGGGTGAGGGGGTGTTCTCGTCCCTTGTGGCCCTGGAACCACCAGTAAGGCTGTCCAGTTGGCGTTGCGCCCGTGAAAAACGAGAGTTGATCTTTAGCGCCGCTTCAAAGGCCGCCCGCGCCGCCTCGGACTGACCCAGCCGCAGATAGACCTCTCCCGATTCATAGTGGGCCACATCATCGCTCGGACAGATTGTCAGGCCGGCCTGATAATAGGCGATGGCCGTGGCGTCATCGGTGGCTTTTCGAGCGGCGTCAAAGTCGCTGAAGGCCCGGTTGCAGGCCTCGTTCTGCTGTTGTTGCTGAGCCTGCTGTTGCTGGAGGGCCTCGGTTTCTTGCCGTAACTGCTCGGCTTCCTGGCGTAAGCGTTCGATTTCCGCCCGCTGTTGTTCCAGGACACTCGTGTCGAACAGGCTGCACGAGGCCAGGAATACGCCCAAGACCATGACGCCGAACAGGTTACTGTAGGGGCGGGTTTGAAACCCGCCCCTACTCGCTATTGCAGTAGACATACTTGGGTCATGCTCCGTTTGCCCGGCTTAAAAATTATCTTTCAGAAAACGGGTCTTTTCCAATACCGACACGGGGTCGAGGGCGAGTCCGGGGAAGGACTGTTGCACATGCTCTTGCAGTTCAGAGCTGTCAACCCGCACAAAGGGGTTGATCTCTTTTTCCTCGCCTACCGTGCCCGGAATGGTCGGCTTATTTTTGGCCCGCAGTTCCTCGGCCCAGCGCAGCTTTTCCTGAAGTTTCACATTGCCCGGCTCCAGGCTGAGGGCGAAGTTCAGGTTGGTGACGGTGTACTCATGCCCGCAGTAAATCTTGGTGTCGTCCGGTAACTGCATCAGCGTGACCATATTGTTGTGCATATCCGAAGCGGTTCCCTCGAACAGCCGTCCACAACCGGCAATAAAGAGCGTATCGCCGGTAAAAACCGATTGTTCCGCTTCAAAATAAGCGGCAATATGGCCGCTGGTATGACACGGGATAAAGAGAAAGCGCGCTTCGAGGTTTCCAATGCGAACCATATCGCCCTCATCGACCATATTGGTAATGCACGGCGTGCGCGTCTCGTCCCGCTTATGGCCGTAGACCTTGAGCTGCGGAAATTCTTGCACAAGTTCTTTATTCCCACCCACATGATCCCAGTGGTGGTGGGTATTGATGATGGTCGTAAAGTTCACGCCCTCACGCTTGATCGCGGCGGCAACCGGACCGGCCTCGGACGGATCAACAACGCCGGCCTCATTGGTCGCTTCATCAATCAGCACATAGGCGTAATTATCGGACAACACGGGGATGGGAAGGATTTTCATAGGTCTCTCCTGACTGCGTTGTTTTACTGCTCCATGGGAAAGCCATACAGCTTGGCCGCGTTTTCGTAGACGAGCTTGCGGCGAACGTCTTCGGACAGATGAGCGAGCTGCTTGTGCAGAAATTCCTGTGAATCCGGCCACACCCCGTCGGGATGCGGAAAGTCCGAGCCCCACATCACGTTGTTGACGCCGACCCGCTCGATCATATCCAGGCCGGTCTGATCCTGCTGAAAGGTGGCGTACATCTGCCGGTACCAATACTCGCTCGGCTTCATACTGAGTTCGAGGTCCTGAAACTGATCTTCCCACTCATAGTCCATGCGTTCCAGGACGTAAGGAATCCAGCCGATGCCGGCTTCACCAATCACCACTCGGCACTGTGGGTAGCGCTCCAAGGCGCCACCATAGATCACCGCCCCGATAAAGCCGGCGGTGGCAATCTGAAATTCGGTCAGCACGGTGGCCAGCCACATCCGCTTGGAGCGGCGGTCTGTGGCCCAGGTCATGTCAAGCTTGGGCCCGATGGTGTGCAAATGAATCGGCAGGCCGGTATCGTGCGAGGCTTCCCAGACCGGGTCCCAGTCGAGATGCCACAGCGGCATCATGCTGTGACGGACGGGCAACTCGGCTCCTTTAAGGCCCATTTTCGCGCAGCGACGCACTTCCTCTGCCGTTTTCTCGGGAGACGAAGCCGGCAGGCTGGCAACTGCGGCAAAACGACCAGGAGCGGCGTGGCAAAAGTCCGCGGCAAAATCGTTGTAAATCCTGACAACCAGGTCAGTCACTTCGGGGTCATCAATCCGAAAGGCGGCGCCGAGGATGCCGTAGATGACCTCGCCCACAACGCCGTCCCGTTCCTGGTCCTTGATCCGCAACTCAGGCACGGTCGTGCGCATAATCCCCTTGCCCTGATCCTCGTACAGGCCGGTTGAGGCCATGCGGTCGGCGCGATGAATCTGGCCCGGGATATACTGCCGCCCGGCCGAACCCATCCCGCCAACCAGACCCATACTGGTCCCGTTATGGGCCACCCAGGTTTTCCCCTCCGGGGCGTCCACCACCCGAGGCATTTTGTCTTTGAGGTGGGCCGGGGCATTCTCGGTAAAAAGAGTGGCCGGCAAACACGGGATGTCCATATGGCCATCAGCCGAGATGACCGGGTGATTAAACATGGCGCGTCCTCCATCCTGGTGAACAATGTAGGGGCAGCCCCCTGTGGCTGCCCACGCAGTGCGAGTCTTTTCTTAGCAGAAAGCGACCAGCAGGGGAAAGCGTGCTGTTGCCTTGTCGGACCAGGGACCGTGTGAAACAAGAACCTATCCACAGGCAGAGCCTGCCGCTCCCGGACTCGTATTTTGAACTGGCGCGTTTTCTATAGTCTGAACCTCGCGATTTTTACCTCCATGCTCGGCATGGGCATCGTGATTCCGTTCATGCCGATTTACGCCAAGACGCTGGGCGCAACCGGGGTCAGCATCGGGGTGTTCTTTGCCAGCTTTCCCCTCGCTCAGCTCCTGTTCATGCCGATCATCGGCCGGCTGTCCGACCAGCGCGGACGTAAGGCGTTCATTGCCGGCGGCCTGTTGCTCAGCAGTCTGATGTCGCTCGTCTATGTGTCTGCCCCCAACATCGTGTACTTGACCCTGGGCCGATTTTTCCAGGGGATTGCGGTGGCCCTCATTATTCCCATCTCGACCGCGTACGTCGGCGACCTGGCCCCCGCGGAAAAGCGGGGCGAGTTGATGGGCATTTTCAATCTGGCGCTGACCAGCAGCATCGGCGTCGGCCCTCTGTTCGGCGGCTGGCTGAGCGACACGTATGGCATGGCGCTCAGTTTTTATTTGATGGGCGGCTTCAACCTCGTAGCTTTTCTCTTTGTCCTGTTCTTTCTGGATGAGACCCGCTCTTCCCAGGCGGAGGCGCAACGCCCGCCGTCCTACCGCGACCTCTTACGCCGCCCCAGTGTACGCGGGATTGTCCTGTACCGTATGGTGACGTCCATTCAGATGGGCTTATGGTTCTCCTTTCTCCCGCTGCTGGCCGTCGAACTGCTGCAGCTCAGTCAATCCCGCATTGGCATCATCATGGCGACCTATATGCTGGTCAACAGCCTCGTCCAGATACCATTTGGACGCATGGCCGACCGCTATAGCAAGCGGCTGTTGATTATCATCAGTGGCTACCTGGCCTCCTTCGCGTTTGTGACCATCCTCTTTGCCGCCGGTTTTTGGGGCCTGTTGCTCATTAGCGGATTCACCGGAATCATGGGCGCGCTGGCCGGCCCGGCCCTGACCGCCCTGGCCGTCGGCGAGGGCAAGCAGGGCGGAATGGGCGCGATGATGGGCGTGCTGAATATGGCGCTGAGCGTCGGCATGATGCTCGGTCCGGTCGTCGCCGGCCTGCTGTCGGATATTGTCGGCCTACGGCCGTTGTTTGGTTTTGGGGCGGTGGCCGGTGTGATGGGAACACTGATGTTTACCTGGTTGACAACCGAGAAATCGGCTCCCTCTGGGTGCCAGAACACCATGTAGGGCAACCCCCTATGGTTGTTGCCCAGCCCTAGGGGAATTCACCCCGGTCCGGCCATCCCCCTGCGCTGTCGCGCTTCCCCCTTATTAAGGGGGATTGAGAGGGATGGCTGCCGCGTAGCCCAGAGGACGCAGTCGAAAGACGTTTACAGAACAAGATGCACGATCGCGCCACTCTTGATATCGAGCCGACATTCTCCGGCGAGGGGCAAATCCTCGCTCCGCCGAGTTTTCGGATCGATAAATCGCATCAGGCCTCGGAATCGGATTTCCAGGACCGGGCGGTTTTTGTGCATGACACTGCGCGTATGCGTAGCCTTGAACTGGAGGGTCAGCCCCAGCGCAAGCTCTCTGATTTCCACGTCACGGGCCGAAATCCCAGGGTCGCGGCCATGTTGCCGCACAAACTCCGGCAGGGCCGCTGTCAGCCTGGCCCGCAGCCGGGCTGACAGGTCGTTCTGCACGGTGTCCTCAAGCGAAGGGAGCCAGACCTGCTCAGCCATCCTCCTCCTCGCCCGCTTCCTGACCGGTCTCCGCGGCTCTCGGGAAGGTGACGCACGCCTCGGCTGCGTCGCTCCAGGAGCCGTCGAGATTGCGCCCAACCGCCTGGGCAGTCGGATACCAGCGTGCCTCGTCGGGGCCGCATGGCTGCCAATACCAGGGGATGTCGTATTGGCACAGCACTAGTGTTTTGCAACCCAGATTGGCAGCCAGATGGGCAACGGGACCGTCCATGGTAACAACCATGTCTACGGACAGCAGGGCGACCGCCATGTCCAGCAGGTGCTCAACACTATACGGCACCAGAATCTCCGGGGGTTGACCGTCTGGCAGCGTTAGCGGTTGTCCGTCGTCGCATTCGCGGAGCAACACCGGCCGGCCCGACAGGGCGGTCAGCAGCGTTTGCGGGTCGGGTCCGTCAGGCGTGTTATCCCACCACAGGCCGATGCGCGGCCCGTCTCCGGCTGGGTCCTTTTGATCCCTTGAGTCGTTTGAGTCCTCGGGGTCCGACTCAACAGACTCAAGGCACAGCTGCAGCGGCTCGACCGGGAGGGCGCGGGGCTCGGTCCGCAGGAGGCGTGGCAGGTCGTCCAGTAGGAGCGCGGTTTCTCCGGCTTCGATATCGGTGGAGAGGGTGATTTCCTGGTAGGCGTGCACGCTCGCAATGCCAGGAATGGCCTGAAAAAAGCTGGCCAAGACCGGCAGACACAGCAGACGCAGCCGTTCCACCTCGCGGCTCACCTGGGGGAGCAGACGCAGACCCAGCAGGGTGGAGGAAAAATCATCCACGATCAACGCCAGCCGGGGACCGAAGTCGCGTATCGCCAAGTCCGGCACCGCCTCGGAAGCGTCGAGCAGGTCCGACCTGCCCAGGCGGTCATAGCTGCGCCAGCCCTCGCGCCAGTCGCCGGACAGGCAGAGCAGGTCGGCCTCAATCCGGCGGGCCAACTCGTGGGCACCGTTGCTCAGCGTAACGGCCTGGCGAGCGGCGGTCAGGGCGGCTTCGGGTTCATTGCGGCGGCGCAATAGGCGCGCCAGATTGACCAGCGGCTCGGGGTTTTGCGGGTCCAGTTCCGCCGCGGCCTGGAGCGCGGTCAGGGCCTCGGCAAAGCATCCCCGATCCAGCAGCACGGTGCCCTCGATGTTGCGCACCTCCGGGTCTGCGGGGGCGAGCGTCGCGGCTTGACGCGCCAGCGTTCCCGCTTCTTCCAGTTGGTTCAACGCGGCCCGGCACTGGGCCAGACGGGCCAGCACGGGCGGCGCGTCCGGTTCCTGAAGGCGGGCCGCTTCCAGACAGTCGAGCGCCCGGGCTGGCTCGTCAGTTAGCAGAAACAACGAGCCGAGCGTGGTCAGCGTCTCCACCTGTCGAGGATCGAGCGCAAGGCTCTGCTGCAAAAGAGCGATGGCCGTCGGGATGTTGCCGGACACGACCTCAACCTGGGCCAGGGCGTTGAGGGCGTCGGTTGAGTCCGGTGCAATCTCAATGGAACGTTTCGCGGCTGCGCGCGCGCCCTCCAGGTCTTGCCGAATCAGGCCCAGCAGGGTCAGGCCGACCGGCGCATCTACGAGCGCGGGGTCCAGCCGCATAGCACGCTGCAGACAAGCTTTGGCTTCTTCCCAACGCTCGGTGGCGAGATACACCGCGGCCAGGCCCGTCAGCAGCCCGGCATTCTCGGGCTCCTGGGTCAGGGCGTGACCGAACAGCTTGTGCGCGGTTTCAGTATCGCCCTTGCGCAGGGCGATCTTTCCCAGGCCGGCCATGGCCCGCACCGCGCCGGCCGGCTGCTCTAGCGCTTCAGTAAATAATTGTTCGGCTGCGGCATCGCGCCCCTCCGCCAGATGCTCCTCAGCAGCGCTGATTACCTGCGCGATATTCATCCCATACTGATCCGTTCGCCATTCACCCGCACATCGCTGCGGGCCTCAATGACCGTAATATGCGAGCGCATACTCATCACCTCCGAGGCCTCGTGCAGGATATGCCCGGCGCGCAGGGTGTCAGAGTTCCGCACCGTCCGCACACTGTCCGTGACCGAGCTTGTCTCGTGGCCCGCCACCCGTTTGAGACGGTCCGCCACCAGATCAAGTCCGCCTACCACGACCGACACCAGGCGCGAGAACAGGTGAAGGCGGTCAACCTGGGCCCGCGCCCTTGCTGCGGTGGCGTTGAGGTCCTGAGTTCGGATGTCAATCGCGGTCTGGTCCAGCACCAGCCGTTGCACTCCGGGGGCCGACAGCGTAGCGCTGTCGGCAGCGTCCCGTTCGAGCAAATGCAGGACATGCACCCCAATCTGGCTGATACTGCACAGCACCGTGTCGCCGGCCTCCGGGCGTAACAGGCAGCTTGCGGCCTGACGGGCGGCGTGGGATTGGCCAGCCATGTCTACCAGAATGGCGTCTTGCAGCACCCCGACCACTCGGGCCAGTACGAGCTGGGGGGATTGGGGATTAGGGGTTGAGGGTTGGGGGTTGGGCGCTCTCCCTGCGGTCATGGTTGAGTCGGACTCAAAGGACTCAACCGGCCCAAAGAATCCTGAAGCGGGAACGGTCATAGCAGGCTCTCCTCACAGTCGAAGTCGGTCAGGGCGCTCTGGGCTAAGGGGTTCACCGTGCTGTTCATGGCAATATTGAAACTGGCCTCCAGGCCGCCAATGTTGACTCTCAGATGAAAATGATCGGGAATGCTGGTGGGCTGAAGCTCAAAGCGGTCAAACATGCGGAACCAAGCCCACGGTCCATTCAGGCGGCTGACATGAATGCCCCCTTCCTTGTCCGTGATGCTGATCTCGACGGTTTCACCGGCAACCTTCACGCGAAACCGCCGCGGGGGTTCGTGGCGATAGCTGAACATCCCGTTTTCGGTCTGCACGGTGACGCGGGTCGCCTGGTTATCCAGATAGACCGGCGAGATGGTGAAGTCGAGCTCGCTCAGCCCTGCGCCGTTGAGGTCAAACGCCTCACGAATGGCATTGGCGTGACGAAAAGCTGCCAGCGCGTCCGTCGAGAAACCGATCTGCTGGTCATAGATGCTGCGCTCCTCCCATTGACCGCCAGCCGTGACAACAAAGGGGCTGATGCTCTGCTCAAAGAAGGTGTTGATGACACCATCACGGGCGAAGAACAGAGTGAAATCGTCCGGGGCAATCAGGGTTTCAGACTGACGGTCGATCGGATAGCGCCCGCTGATGGCCCGCTGGCATTCCTCCAGCACGGTGCTCTGCCAGCGCTCTTCAAGATGCCGCCGAGCCGAGGTCATGAGCATATACAGCGACTGGTCCGACAAGTCGAACAGCATCCGGCGCAGCGGTCCCGGTTGCGATGAGGCCGCGTTGCGCACGCCGCCCACCTCGGTCCCATTCGGGTTATCCATCCACTGTCGCACGGTATGAAAGGCCGCGCCGTCAGGCTCGGATTTATTCGCCACTGCGGCGATGACGCTGTGCAGATCGCCCAGTTCGGCGTGGATTTCGGTCAGCCCGGGCAGACTGCCGGTTTTGCCGTTCTGCAGAGCGTGGTAGGCCGCAAACGCCCGCCGAATACTGGTACCGGGCCACTTGGTATACTGGCGCTCAATCGCGTGTTCGCCCTCTTGCACCATATTGCCCAGTGCCGCAAACATCGTGTCGTCCTCTGCGGCTTCGGCTGCGGCTTCGTCCGGTGGTGGTGGTTCAGACACATCCTCCACCGCCGCGCCGCGCACGAGCGGCAGGCCGGTATGGGCCGAGACCATGCGCACAAGGCCGTTGAGTGGCGATTCGCTTGACAGCAGGCTCTCCAGGAGACGGAGCGTCTGGCCCGGCGTCTCCACGGACCGGAGCGTCAGCTGGTCCAGAAAGCTGGTCCAGGCCTGTATGTAATCCCGTATGTACAGCGTGCTCAATGCGGTGAACAGCCGCTCGTCGCTGGCCGCCGGCCAGGCTGTGCCTAACAGCCAGTCATTCTGCCTCCATGTGTGGATGACGCGGGGGGCGCTTGCCAGAAAATGCTCGTAGAAGCCGGGTTCGGAGTAATAGCCCCGTACGCTCGGCAGCGGCTCGCCGAGATAGATGGAAGCAAACATGCTGGCCGAGGGGATACCCAGCTCGGTTTCCAGGGAGACCTCGGCCAATATCCCGGTCCGTTCCTTCATCCGCGCGTACAGCCGCTCGGCCGGCGGGACCGAATAGAGTCGTTCGCGGGCCGCGGCCAAAACGGTTTCGTCAAGAGCGAGGGAGGTCTCCAAGCCGTCAAAAGTGTCCCCCACCACGGCAGAGACAGCGGCCTGTCTTTCCGGGCTGAGTGGATACCTCCCGTGCGCGTGCTCGGCGACCCAGGCGTTCAGGTCGGCACTGTCAAAACGGCTGAGCTCCGACAGACTGATATAGAGCGCCAGCCGGCTGCGGAGTTGGTCGGTTGGGCCTCCCGAACGGGCCAGATCGGTGACATCATGGCCGAGGTCGCGCAGGACCGCCGGCCGGACCAGGTTTGTCGCCGCCAGGTTGTACGCCGTTTCCACTCGGTCCGCAAGCTCCACCGGGCTGCCCAGCATATATGCCCCAAAGTCGGCAGCCGCCTGCGACATCACCCCCCGCCCGGTTTCGGCGGACAGACTCCGGCGCAAGGGCGCAATCGCCAGCGCGGCCTGACCGATATCCGGCTGAGCCGACATAACGGCCTGCCGCGCGTCATGTTCCTCCAGCGCCTTGGAGAGGCTGGCGACCTGCTGTTTTGCCCGGTCATTCGCCAGCCACCACGAGGCGCACAGCGTTCCGCCCACGATCCCAGCCGCCACCCAGGCCGACCCGAGTCGCAACAGCCGGCGGCGCTCCAGCTTAGGGTCAACCCCGACAAGATTACGCTCAGGCAGGATCACATCCTGAACAACCCCTTTGAGGAAAAAGGCGGCTTCGCGCCGCGGGTTATGGATATACGGCCTGGGCGGCTGTAGAGCGTGGGCTTCCTGATGCGCCCGCATCAGCATGTCTATGGTCGGGCCTTCCTGGCAGGCACTACAAAAATACACCCCGCGCAGCAGCGCGTCATGGCGAAACCGGCTCGGTCCGAAAACGTGCGTCAGGACGGCTTCGAGCGGCGCGCCGAGCGCCTGCATCTGTTGGGGAAAGGCAAATATCCGCAGCCGGCTGTCTGGCAGCCGTTCCGCGGGAAAGCGCGTCAGGGTCCATTCGGTCAGCCCCACAGTGAAATCGTGGTAGCGTTCAATAAAGGCCGCCAGTGTCCTGACCGAGGCCGCGGCCGGCCGATCCCCCTTCCGGGGGCGGACCTTCCACACGGCCCCCCGCCGTGGCGTGTCTTGTTCCACCGGCGGCAGCGCGACACCGACAGGGCGTTCCCGCTCCCTGGCATCGAGATTGGAGAAGAAATCCACAAACCCGGCGATCCGATCGCATTTGGTGACCAGCACATAAACCGGCAGCGCAGCACCGAAATGGACCATCATCTCTTGCAGGCATTGGCGCAGCCGGTCGGGCACCTCGGGTGCCAATGTCTCTTCGAGCAGCAAATCGGCTGGCAGGGTGAGAATGACGCCATTCAGCGGCCGGCGCGGCCGGGCCGACTTGAGGCAGTCCAGGAGGTCCTGCCACTCACCAGTTTCCTCTGGACCGGGCTGGGTCACAAACGCGCCAGGCGCATCGATAAAAACGGCCTCATCAGTGACCCGCCAGGCGCAATACTGGCTGAAATCCGACCCGGAGCCCAGGGAAGAGGCCGGACCGAAAGTGGTTTCCAGGGGAAACTCCAATCCGGAATTGGACAGCGCAGTCGACCGGCCCGAGCCGCTTGCCCCCAGCAGCACATACCAGGAGAACTGTTCCAGATAGCGCCGGCTTCCACGCCTCGCGCCCAGCCGCTCACGCAGGGTTTCACACAGCAAGGTGAAGCCCTGACGCACCTTGCCGGTGCGGTCCGACAGGCTGGAAACCGCGCTCTGCGCTCCGCCGATATCGTTCAGAATACGCCGATTGATCCGCTCCAGCCGCCAGCGCCGCAGCCCCTCAAACAACAGGAAGACGGTGGCAAGCGCGCAGATCGCAATCAGACGACTGGTCTGGCTGGCCAGCGGCATAGTCTCGTCTATGGTCAGCTTTGGCCCACCAAACCAGATCAGGAGGGCGAGTCCAATCAGCAGCGCCAGACCCAAGGTGAGTCGGGATGACGCAAAACGGTTCAAAAGATAGAAGAATCTCATGTTTCAAGTTTCGAGTTTTCAGTTTCCAACGAACGAACCACTAGCCACTAATAACTGCTCCACTCCCACTCCTCCGGCTCCCTCTCATAACTCTCGGTCAACTGCTCGACCCGATTCAGCAGCGGCTCGGTCAACACCTGGGTGCGGCTATTGAGATTCAGGTAGACGACCAGCAAAACCAGAGCGACAAACAGCGCCAGGATGATCGGGCCGATATGCGAGCGGGACGCGCTGCCGGTGGTCGCCGGTTCGGGCGGACGGAGCGGGCTGGGCGCTTTGGATCGCTTCGCGCCGAGCATTTCGTGCAGGCGGACCCGGAGGCTCTCCAGGACGTGCGCTCCGTCAGGGGCTATGCGGTGCTGGCCCTGAAACCCCAGGTCCAGCAGCAGAGACAGCAACTCCATCAGCTCAAGCTGCATATTCGGGTTGAGAAGAAGCTCCTCCAGGTGTTTGAAAACGTTTTCACCGCCGGTCCCGTCGTTGTGAAACATCCACAGGAGGGTTTCCGTCTGCCAGTCGCTTTCACTGCCCCAGTCGGTCGTCAGCACCGCCTCATCGAGTGCGCTGCACAGGGCGTAGCTGGCGATCTGGACGTTTTGCGGGGAAACCGATTGCTGAGCCATCTGATTGTAGAACGCGCGGACTTCCCCGGCGGCAATCAGGCGCAGGGCGTGGGGGTTTTCGTGCCGGGCGCCTTCGTTCAGAACCAGGATCAGATTCACGATCGGCCCGGCCGCGGCAATATAGGGGTTGCGGCCATGCTCGAATTGGGTCTGGAACTGGCGCAAGCGCTGACTGTCTCCCATACGGGGGGCCGGCAGGTCGGCCAAGTGATTGTCCGGCGGGCTCGCATTCCCATTGTCCGAGTGCGGAGCGGGGGCGAGCGGCGGCACCGCCAGCAGGTTTGGCGGGTCGGCAATGGACGCTGGGGGCGCTGAGGCCGGACCCTCAACCGTATCGGCGTGGAATTCTCTCACTGGATACCCTCCGAAGCGATGGAGAGAGGCGTTGCCTTACTGCGGATTGCCCAGAGTTGCAGGTCATAATAGGTCTGACCGGCGGCGATATAGATCGCTAGGCTGGCCGAAGTGCGCACCTCTTCCCAGAGCGGGACGGTGCGGTCCACCTCCAGATAGCTGGCGTTGGGGTAATAGGGCAGACCGCGCGGCACCACTGGGACGGTTTTGCAGGGAATGCCTGACAGTTGTAGATTGACAATCTCGCGCAAGGTGTCCACCGAGCCGACCTTGAGTCGGTTCTCTATCTTGACCCGGTCCATCTCGCGCGGCGCATTTTCACGCACAATCAGAATGAAACGGGCGTCTTCCAACAGGCTGCGATCGTGGATGGTGGCCACGTGTGAGCCGTTGGCCTGCCGCTCCAGTGGCAATTCAAGGCCGTGTCGGTCGGCAATCAGGCTGAATGCCGCGGTGATGGTCCGAACGAGTTTGCGCCAGCCCGGCCCAGGGTCGCTGTGGTCGTAGACCGGCGGCGGTTCGGCGCGGCGTTCGGGCAGGAAGGTCGTCAACTCCGCGGCCAGTTCGGCTGTGGCGGCGAAAGCCCGTTCGGGCTGAATATGATCGAGCTGCATCATATGAACAAAGGCCGCCTCGTGTCGGTTAATCATCTGGAGCAGCAGGAAGTCCAGCATGTCCGACAGACCCGTTGCTGTTGACGGGTCGAGCTGCTTGACCAGGGTCTCGGCGCGCCGGTGCAGGATAGCCCGGATATCACCCAGCGCGCGCATATAGCCGACATGGGCCTTGCAGTTCATAACCGGCGGCAGATAGGAGTCATCCAGAATAAGGGCATTCTCGGAGGCGTTTTTGATCCGAGCGATGGGTACGCTCCCGTAGGCGCCCGTCACTTCGTCTTCCAGCAGTAAGACCGGGGCCAGGCGGCCGACCTGAACCTCACAATACTCTTCATCCTCGCGGCTGATGTCGCGTAGCGAGACCGAAAGCCGCCGCCAGCGCCGTTCGTGTTCCGCGCCATCGCTGGACGAGACTTCGGGCGCGTCAGTCCGGCGGATGGGCAGGGCCAGCATCACCCGCTTACCGGCGGCCTCACCCCCAAAAATCCGGGGCGGCGGCAGATCAGCCACCCCCGGTGCGCTGAGCGGCGTCCCGTCCGGCAGGGTGACGGCGAGTTGGGTAATATGGAAGCTGCCGACCTCCAGCGCGGCCTGGTCAATCTCAAGCTGCCGCAGCCCCCAGCCGTACCCGAACTGGCCCGAAAGATGCTCATTGACAAAGGTCTCCCAGTAGCGTTCCTGCTGTTGAAAATGCTGCGGTCGCATGAACATGCCCTGGTACCAGATGGGTTTGCCGGATTCTGCCATTAGGTGCGCTTCTGGGGGTGGGTTGAGTCTGTTGAGTCCGTTGGGTCTGTTGAGTCTGTTGGGTCCGACCCTATGGACTCAATCTGCGGAGCTTGGGCCAGGCTGAGGGTCCCCGTCCCAAGGGTCCGCGAAGTGGCCTTGGGAGCGGACAAGGCTTGTGAGCCGATGACAATCACATGATCCTGGGTCGTCTGGGGCTCGACATCAACCGTGAGGCGCCAGCGCTTGCGTTCGATCTTGCGGTATCCGGCAACAAACCCCAGATGGGTGGTCTTGGGGTCCAGGACACGGCTCATAGTCATGATCTTGCCGGGTTCGATCCGAAACTCCTGCCGGACCAGCACCTCGCCCCCGAGCGTCTGCTGGTCGTTATAGAACAACTGATTGAACTCGGCCCCTTCAAAGCCGGATGGCCGGGCCAGCTCATACAGAATCAGCACAACGGGCGACGGGTCGCCGGCAACGTTCGGGTTCACATAGTCCGAGGCGACCAAGCGGAGTCGCGTTACCGTGTCCGGCGGTCCCCTGAATATCCTGGGCATGGAACAGGCCGTCAGCACCATACCCCACACCATTACCCCAACCAGCGCGGCTAGGCGCGGAAGCCCGAGCCGGGCTCGGTTGCGGCTTCTTCGATTACAAAAAGTCATAGCTGAACTCTCCATCCTCGACGCCAATCGTCACTCCACGGAGGCTGCGCTCCTGATTCATGGCAGTCAGGATTTCCGTTGAGATACGGGGCAGGAGCGTCTGGTTAATCATCGCGTCGATATTGCGCGCGCCCCCGTCGCTGCGGACGCAGTGAGCGGTAATATGGTCCGGCACGGCGTCGCTATAGCGCAGGGCAAGGCTCGACTGGGCGTCCAGCCGCGCGCCCAGCCGTTGCAGGCGCTGGACCACGATGGTACGCAGGGTTTCCGTGCTGAGCGGGACATACGGGACTATGCGCATCCGCGCCAGCAGCGCGGGTTTGAAATACCGGTTGAGGGTCGGACGCAGCTCCTCAACCATGTCGGCCGTATCGGGCGGAACCGGACAAGTTACCATCTCGGCAATCTGATCAGCGCCCAGATTGCTGGTCAGCAGAATAATGGTGTTGCGAAAGTCGATCTCCCGGCCCTCGCCGTCGGCCATAACGCCCTTGTCGAAGACCTGATAAAACGTGTCCAGCACTTCGGGATGGGCCTTCTCCCCCTCGTCCAGCAGGACAATCGAATAGGGTTTCTGCCGCACCGCCTCGGTCAGCACCCCGCCTTCGCCATAGCCGACATAGCCCGGCGGCGCGCCGAACAGCCGCGAGACCGTGTGTTTTTCCTGATATTCCGACATATTGATGACGGTCATTTGCCACCGGCCGCCAAACAGAATCTCGGCGATAGCGGTGGCGGTCTCCGTCTTGCCCACACCGCTCGGCCCGATCAGCAGAAAGACCCCACGCGGCTTGTCCGGATCCGCCATACCCGCACGGGCAATGCTCAACTCCCGGTCCAGGATGTCAATCGCCTGCTTCTGTCCGCAGATCCGCTTCCCCAGATTATCAGCAAAACTCAGCGCGTCGCTGGCCTCGTTACGGGCCAGCGCGCCCAGCGGTACCCCGGTCCATTCCGAAACCGTCCTGGCGACCGCATCCGCAGTCACCTCAAAATGCACCAGCGGTGCGCCGGCCTGCACTTCGGTCAGGCCGGCACGCAGTTCGATCAGGCTGGGGGATGGGTCTGTAGGGTCCTTTGGGTCTGTGGAGTTCGACTCAATGGACTCAATCCGGTGGACGACCTGCTCCACCAGGGCTTTCTCATCGTTCCAGCGGGCGGTGAGGGTGGTGAGTTCTTCCTCCAGAGCGGCGATGCTGACCTGGATTTCGGCCAGACGCGAGCCCTGGTCAGCAGACCCGTCCGCGGCCTGATCTCGGCTCAGCGCCGCTTCCTCGCGTTGCAGGGCGGCGATGCGGGCCGACAGGCGTTCGATCTCCGCCGGCTCACTGCTGCGGCTGATACGCACCCGAGCCGCGGTGGTGTCCAGCACGTCAATGGCCTTGTCGGGCAGTTGTCCGCCCGTCATATAGCGCGACGATAACTGGACCGCAGCCTCAATCGCCTCATCCCGGATGAAGAGGTCGTGCGCCTCCTCAAAGCGTTCACGAAGCCCGCGCAGGATCGTGACCGCATCCGCCGGCGAGGGCGTATCCAGTTTGACCAGCTGAAAGCGGCGCGACAGGGCCGGGTCTTTTTCAAAATACTTTTTGTATTCCTTCCAGGTCGTGGCGGCGATAGCGCGAAAATTGCCGCGCGCCAGCGCGGGTTTGAGCAGGTTGGCGGCATCGGCTCCGCCCTGCGCTCCGCCGGCGCCGATCAGCATATGCGCCTCGTCAAAAAACAGGATCACCGGATGGGCCATGTCTTCGACTGCGGCGATGACATTTTTGAGACGTTTTTCAAATTCGCCCTTCACGCTCGCCCCGGCCTGCAACAGCCCCAGGTCCAGGCTCATGATCTCGACATCGCGCAGAAATTCCGGGGCCGCGCCCTGGACGATTTTCAGGGCCAGCCCCTCAATCAGCGCGGTCTTGCCGACGCCGGGCTCGCCCACCACAATCGGATTGTTTTTGCGCCGCCGGCCCAGGATGTCGATCATCTGACGGATTTCGGCGTCGCGTCCGAGCACCGGATCAATTTTCCCGGCCCGCGCCTCAGCGCTGAAGTTAATGCAGAACTGCGCCAGGGGGCTGTCCTCAGCCGCGTGGTCCGGCCCGTCCGTGGCCGGCCCAACGCCGTTTTGAGTCGGGACCGCGGCAAATTCGTCAAACCGCTTCCGCAAGCTGGTCAGCCCGCTGTGCTTCAGGAGCCGAGCGGTGGCACTGTTCACATAGCGCTCTGCCCGCGCGGCCAGGGCCGTCCACAGCGCGGTTGAGCCGATAGTGCTGCGTCGTTTTTCAATGGAGCAGATCAGCCAGGCTTCCATCAGCCACTCAATCAGCAGCGGCGAAAAAACCGGCCGGCCGGTATGACCCTGGGCCAGCGCTTCCAGCCCTTCGTGCAGACAGTGGCGCAGCCGCGCCCGATCAAGCTCATAGGCAGCCAGAATGCCGTGCAGTTCGGCGTCGGGATGCTCGATCATGAGCAGCAGCGCGTGCTCAATCGCCATCTCGTAATGGCCGCGCGCCACGCATTCTCCAGCCGCGCCCACCATTGCATTCCGGCAGGAGGCGTCAAGATGCTCAACAAGGTCGGTCAGGTTGATATCTATCATGCATCTATTTTGAAGCTGATATTTTTTTCGGCCTGTGATTCGTCCAGCCAGGCGTCCAAGGCTAACCGGCCCTGCTCGCCCAGACGGGTCGGGGCCACCACCTCGGGGCTGGGGAGCAGCACGATGTCATAGGCCAACGGCGCCGGCAGCAGGCGTGGCAACAGCGGCTCCAGGCTGCGTCGTTTTGAGCCGCCGGGCAGGAAGTCCTCCCACAGATCGAGGCTGAGCGGCCCGAGCCACAGGCGAATTTTGTCACGGCTCTCTACTCGGTCGCCCACTATGGCGGTCTCACCCAGGAGATTGCCCTGCTGTCCGAGGCGGTTGCGCTGTTCGTCAGAGACCCGAACCGTCCGGCGCACGAACTCCTCAAGCCGTACCTCCAGGCCGGGGAACAGATCGGCCACAACCTGTTCCAGGGTTTCCGCCGGCAGATTGAAGAGTCCCAGCCGCGCGGCATTGCGCAAGCGGTGCGCCCGCCCGACGTCCGGTTGCAGGTCAAAAGGGTCAAGTTCGCCGATCAGCGCGCCGCAAAAAAGTGAAATTTCATCTGTTGCCTCGCCGTCAAAAACCCTGGCATGCCGGTAGCGCGTACTGATCCGGCACAGCAGGATCAGGAGACGGTGATTGAAAAGGTCAAGAAAATCGCGCAGCACCGTTGCAGAGCGATCGTAGGCAACGATGCGTTCATTGACATAATCGGGCAGTGGAGAGTCAGGGCCATACAGTCCGAGACAGTTTGCCTCAATGACGTAGCGCGAGGGGAGCTGATCCTCGGGTGTAGTCGTCTCCAGCGAAATCCGGGCGATGTCCGCGGCCGGAAAACCCATGCTGTCCACCCCGCGGAAACGAATGTTCTCCTTTGAGGGCGACACATACCCGCCGGCGCGCCGTCTCTGCTCCAAAGCATCAAGGCGTCGCTCAAGTGCATCAAACGGATCGCTCTCCTGGCCCAGCATGGTTTCCAGGGCGATACGGTCAATCAGGTCTACGGCCTGAAAGAGCGAGAAGTCATGCCCTTCTGACAACAACGCCAGATGAGGAGACGGACTCTCAATAGAAGTGCTGGAGGTGGCGTCTTTCCTCATGTTACAGGACTGCCTTTCGCCCGCGGCGGACCGTGCCGCGAAAGCGGCGGTTCTCTCCACGCGCAACAACGGTCAGCCGATGCACCGTGTTGACTGCCGCCCGTTCGTCCAGCAGCGCTCCCAGGGCAACCGAAAAGAGATAGGCATCCGCGATACCGCCAAACTGACTCTCGTCTACGGTGACAGTGATGTCCGAGCCGCGCACCGGCACACCGGCAATAATCCAGTCAAGCGGCTTGACCGAAATCGCTTGCATCCCTTCGGACAGTTGGGCGTGACGCTGACGTTCCCAATGATCGACGTGGATGCCGGTATTACAGGTCGCCATGAGCGCCCGAAGCGCCTCGACATCCAGTAACGAACTGAAATTACAGGCCATGCCGGCGATCAAGCGCCGCATCAGGGCCGCGTCCAGCGGAGGGGGTATCTCGGACCGAATTGGTTGAATATCACGAAAAGTGGCGAAATTTGGCGACCCGTCAACCCGCTGGTCAATATGGCCGGCCGGGATGTCCGCAGCGGTCGCCCCATTGGTGCATGCCGCCGTGATCGACACGGTTTCGGTCTCGGACAGATGAGGCAGGCCGTCGATCCGGGTAAAGGTCATATGGGTATCGACCTCGCCGCTCACGGGGTTCAGGCTGCGGTTCAGAGAAAAACAGGCTTGGTCGGCCACCTGGCCGAGCACCTCGAAGGATTCAAGCGGGGCATATTCAATGGACTCGCTGACCGTGCCTCCCTCGCTGCTTGTTTCGCCGGTGACACGCTGCACCGAGTGGATCATATAGCGGTTGCCAGCGCTGTCCCGGGCGGTCACCCGGTATGCGGCCTTGCGATGTTCAATGCGAACCGGGGCGGCGTTGGCGTCGAACAGGTTGACCACCGGTGTAGCGTTCAGGCGCAGGCGGTCGGGCGTCAAGCCCGGGCCGTCGGCCAGAGGTTCTTCCAGATCGAACAGGAGGATCAGCCGCTCGCCGCTGAATTCCGCGGTCTGTTCCAGCCCGCAGATGTCAAGGAACATGAATTTATCGGGAAAAGCAAAGTATTCCTGAAACAGCCGATACCCTGGCACGGCCTTGGAGGGATATTCCAGGACTGCCTCATCGGGCTGCAAACCGACGGGACGAACCGCGCCAGCTGGCAGAGAGAATCCGTGCCCCGCAGCATCCTGGACATGCACCCCCTGACACTGAGTACGCAAGGCGCAGTACAGCGACCGTGCTAGGGCACCGCTCCGCCACGGGGCGAGGTAGAGCCGCAGGCGGTCCAGGCCCAAAGCGGCAAACTGCGCGTCGTGTGTCAGTTGGAGTTCCAGATGGACGCGCCCCCGTCGGCCCAGCGTAGAGGCCCCGGCGTCCAGAATCCTGGCCGGTGTCAGCCTGACATCATAGCAGGTCCGAAACCGGCACCGCTGACCCTGGACCGGACGCGAAGCAATCGGGGTGCCGCGCGGGACCGTACGGCGCGCCAGCCCGGCCTCGGCAATCGGGTGGAACTCCACCACCGTCCTGGCCGGGACCGGCGCCAGCATCTGGGGCAGGATGAGCTGCGTCAGCGATTGGCTGAACTCGGGCAGTTCGTCGTCGAGTTTTTGTCGCAACCGGCCGGTGAGGAAAGCAAAGCCTTCCAGCAGCCGTTCGACATCCGGGTCAAAACTTTCGTGGCTCAGAAAGGGAGCCAGGCTGGTGTTTCGGAGGGCGAATTCAGCGCCCAACTCCCGCAGGTAATTCAGCTCTTCCTGGTAGTAGCGGTTGAAGGTCATCGTGCTATCTGACCCGGACAGAGCCGTTGGCGTGAATGCGTGTTTCGAGCGTCAGCGGCGACCTTTCGTTCGCAAACACCAACTCGGCGTGAACGCGGAAGCTGGCCGTCATAAACCGTTCCGACGCCGGTTCGTGGTAGACGCTGACGTGGCGCAGCCGGGGCTCAAACGTCTCGATCTGGCGCTTGATTTCCTGGGCGATGCGGGGGGCGACCCGCGCCTTCCCCAGGGCAAGGTCCTGAAAGTCGGAAAGCCCCCAGTCGGGGCGCGTCTCAACGCCGCCGGCCCGACCGTTCAGGTTGAGGTGGAGATTCCGAATAATCGACGCAATGGCCGCCTCGCGATTCGGGGTGTGGAACGGCTGTCCCTCCTGCGCGGCGATAAGCCGCTCGAACAGGGATGTGGCCGGCCGGGGCGGCGCACCCGTATTGTTGGCGCGCACCCTTCCTCCCCGCGTATGAGTAACCGCACCCCCATCGGCAGCGCGGTTGAGGGTCTGTTGACTCATCATCAGGTGGTCTCCAGACGGCTACTGAGCGACAGGGTGAAATCCGCCCCCATATATTTGAAATGGGGCTGGACCAGAATTTTGGCGCGATACCAGCCGACCTCGCCCTCAACATCCTCAACCTCAATCTGGGCCTTGCGCAGGGGCCGCCGGCTGCGGACATCCGCGGATGGGTTTTCCTGGTCCGAGACATAGGCGCGGATCCAGTTGTTGAGTTCGTCTTGCAGCTCGGTGCGACTTTTCCAGGTGCCGATATTTTCGCGCTGGAGCACTTTGATATAGTGGGCCAGACGGTTGATGATAAACATAGACGGCAGTTGGGTGCTGAGCTTATAGTTGGCCTGGGCCGCCCGGCCTTCCCCGGTATCGGCAAAGACCTTGGGCTTTTGGGTCGAATTGGCCGAAAAGAAGGCGGCATTGTCACTGTTCTTGCGTAGGGTCAGCGGAATAAAACCCTGCTCGGCCAGCTCGAACTCGCGGCGGTCCGAAATCATGACATCAATGGGCGGTTTCGCGGTAAGCTGGCCCATAGCCTCATAGTGGTGCAGAGGCAGGTCCTCAACCGCGCCACCGCCCTGCGGGCCGATGATATTCGGCGCCCAGCGGTATTTTGCAAAGCTCTCGGAGAGCCGCGTGGCCAGCGCAAGGGCCGCGTTCCCCCAGAGATAGTTCGCCGAGGAGCTGGTCGCGTTTTCCTCATAGTTAAAGGCCCGCACCGGGTTGTTTTCGGGGTGGTAGGGCGCGCGCAGCATGAAACGCGGCAGGGCCAGGCCGACATAGCGCGCGTTCTCGGATTCGCGAAACGAATTCCATTTGGTGTATTGCGGGCCTTCAAAGACCGAGGCCAGGTCCTTGAGCCCGGCCAACTCGGCCCAGTCCTCAATGTCGAACATGTTCGGCGACACCGAGGCAATCACCGGCGCGTGGGCCATACTGGCCACGCTGGCCAATTCCTGAAGCAGACCCATGTCGCGGCTTGAGGCTCCAAATTCGTAGTTGGCAATAATTGACGCGACCGGCTCCCCGCCATGCTGACCGTACTCGGCCACATAGACGTGCTTGTACAGGCCGGATTTGACGGTTTCGGGCGCGTCGTCGAAATCGTCGGCCAGTTCGTCTTTTGAGACGTTCAGCATCTCGATTTTGTTGTTTTCACGAAAATCGGTGCGATCGATGAGAAACTTCAGGCTGCGCCAGGACGATTCGAGCCGCTGAAACTCGGAGGCGTGCAAAATCTGATCGAGCTGGCCGGATATCCTTGTGTCAATATCGGCGATCATCTTGTCGATCCGCGAGGCGTGAACTTTCTCTCCCGGTTTGGCGGTTTTCACCAAGTCGGCAAAAAATGCCGCCATGCCGTCGCGGGCCGGGGCATACCACTCGTCACTCGGGGTAATTTTAGTTTCACGCATGACCTGCTCAAGCAGGGTCTCGCCTCCAGTCGCCTCGGTGGCCTCGGCAGCGTGTTGTTCTGTGCTCTCGCTCATGGTTCCGTCTCTTTCCTCCGATTACTCGGATTCTTGGTCCTGTTCGTCCTGGTTGATCTCCAACTCGTCCAGAAGCTTCTTGCGCAAGTCTTCGTCGTCCAGGATATTCTGGACCGCCTTACGAAAGGCCGGCACATTGCCCATCGGCCCTTTCAAGGCCAGCAGGGCGTTGCGCAGCTCCAGCAGTTGGCGCAACTCAGGCACGCCTCTGACCACTTGCTCGGGCTCAAAGTCCTTGAGCGTGGAGAAGCGCAGGGAGACCGGCAACGAGGAATCCTCTTCGCCCGACAGCATGTCGTCCACGCTGAAATCCAGCTTCAGATTCTGGGCGGTCATCACGCTGTTGAAATTATCCTTGTTGATGTCAATCCTGGAGCGGTCTTCCAACGGGGTCTCGTCGACGGCTGTTCTGAATTCACCGATGACGACCTGTTTGAAAGGTAGTTCAATATCTTCCGTCAGCCCGCCGGTGGCAGGGCTGAAGCGGATGTTCACCCGTTCTTTCGGCGCGACAGATGTTTCTTTGGCCATACGAAAGTCGTCTCCCTTCGTTATGCGTTTGGAGTTTTCGGGTTGGTTGGGTCAGACTCAACAGACCTAGCCGACTCAAAGGACTCGATAAGACTCAACCATTGGCGCGTGGCCGGGTCGGCGAACGGCGTTCCGTCGTTGAATTTCAGTTCGACCAAGGCCGGCAGGCGGTGTAGCAGGGCAAGCGTTTCGGCCCGAACCGCTTGCGCCGCGGCCGTATGCCCCAGGGCGCTGAGCGCTTCCGCGCTGAGGCGGTGCCCATCCAGCCAGAACAGACTGTCTGATAAAGCGTCTTCACACTGGCCCACCACGGTGGCGTATGCCTGCGCGGTCAGAGCCGCCTCAATCGCGGCCTGCACATCCCGGGACGGAGCGGGCAGTTCGGTCTCGCCATTGACCGCCGGAGGAAGGACGCGTAGCGGCAGCCAGATGGCAGCCCGCTGGAGGAGATAGGCGCGCGGGTCGGCAATATCCGCAGAGCGCAGGCTGGCCGCAAAGCGCAGTAGCGACGACCGCACGGTCCCTAGCGAGCGCTCGCGCGCCGCGGGTGTGGTCAGGTTGGACGGGATGTCCAGCGTGGAGGCGGAGGGCGTGGGGTTCGGACTGCCGGCGACCGGCGCTTCGGGCTCCGCCTGGACGTGTTCGGCTCGAGCCTGTTGTTCTGCCTGGTACGCCTTCTCCAGACGACTCTTCAGCGCGGGGAGCAGGGGCCAGGCCGCGTCGCCGGCCTCGGACGACTGGGCCGTCAGATTGGTTTGCAGCCACTCGGCCTCGGACAGCGCGGCTTTGCAATCGGCAACCGTTTCCGGGGCGTGGCCGTCGTCCTTTTCCAGCACGGTTCGCACGTTTTCCGCCAGCCACTCCAGGGCCATGAGCCGCCCTCGCGGCCGCGGCGGCTGGAGGTCGGGCCAGAAATTGGCGACCATGTCGCCGATCAAGCCCAATCCGGTGGCCAGGCCGCGCAGGCCATTGGTCTCGTACAGGCCGTAAGCCAGGTAGGAGGCGACCCGCAGGTTCTTGCTGTGCGTGCGCAGGATGCTTTCGCTCTTGGTGACTATATTGGGCCAGTTGACGGCGCGTCTGCCGTTCAGATTGAGGTGGGCGATTTCGTCGGTAATATCAGTGTAGTCGGGCAGGTCGGTTATCAGCAGACCCGTCGACGCATTGCCGTCCACAGGTTCGGCTCCGACGGCTCTCAGCATCTCAAGCGGTGACACAGCAGACATCTTCACGCCCAGGCCCCTGAATTTTGTCCTCACAGCGATTCACAAGACCTATCGGCAGGATGTTAAAGAGGTGTGTCGGTCCGTTTACATTTGTGAGACAGCCGAACCGGCCAATCAGGAGCGGACCGGCTTGCATGCGCACATGCCGAAAATTCCGGGCATGACGCGCGTCATATCAAATCGTTACAGGTTTATATGTAGACCGCTCGTTATCATTTTTGTGCCTATAGTTTGAAGATTGAGCGCTCCCGTCACCAACTTGACCCCGTCAGTAGTCAGTTTGATCGGCGTATTCTTCATCTCCGCGAAAGACTGCTTTACCTCGGCTAGCGCGATATTCTCCACCTTGAGGGTATAGAGATTCAACTGCGATTCTGGCTTCTTGCTGACTTTCGCTCCATAACCAATGGAGGCGACAAATGGCCCTTCAATTTTGGCAAACCCGCCTAGAGAAAGCTTCAGTCCAGCCGCTACATCCAAGGCGAGGGACCCCAGAATGTTAATACTGGTCTTCAGCCCTATGGTTAGACTGGTCTTTGCTCCCAGGACCCCGCTAGTAGAGGCCCCCGCGACCATACCTGTTTTAGCGCCACCGATGAGTGTTGTTTTCGAGCCCAGAATTTTAGAAATAAAGTTCCCTCTCACCGTATCGTCTGCACTCCCCGAGACATCTAAGAAGAGATCTCCACCAATTTCCCCATGAAGATCGCGGCCCGCCTTGAGTGTCAGGTCTCGACTCGCTGCAACAAGGGCGTCGTCGTCGCCCATGCCGCTTGGGGTGGCGAAGGGGGCAGCGGTGGTCCCGGCGTGGATGACCATCCGCGTGCCCGACAAAATATGCGACTGTACCGAGCGGGCATAGGTTTTGCCGGCCAGGGACTTTTTGTCTCCCTCGGCGGTTTCGTTGATATTGTCAGGAGAATAGGTAAAGATACCGGTATCTCTGGCGGTGATGGACTGCAAAGCGGTATCGTAACCCGTCTCCAGCGCGGTGTTGGACGACCCGAGCCGCAGGTAGCTGCCATGCGTGGCATCGCTTGAGCGGAGCGCAATCCGTGTCTGGCGCGCGGCCTCATGCGCGTCGTCGTAAATCTCGAACAACGCCCCCGAGTGCGTGACGATCTTGTTGGTCGTCTGATTGGTCTGATTGACTGGACTTTCCGCCGTTCCTTTGGGGACCGCCGCGGTAATGATGGGCTGATCCGGGTCGCCGTTGCGATAGCTCACCAGGACTTCCGTCCCCTTGTTCAGCGGAAAGTGCATTCCCACCGTCCGATCCGCGTTCGTGCCGGCATACGGCTCGGCTTTACGCACGGCGCGGGAATGCTTGCCGGCCGAGACCGTCACCCGGCTGTCATAGGTGTGGTCAATTTTATACGCCCCGGTGTCGTCCAACTCAGCACGGTGACTGCTGTCGGCGTCAATATGCGCGGTATAGACGCCCGGCAGTTTGGGAACCGGTGTGACCCGTCGCGGACGAAAGGTGGGGGCGGAAGTCGCGCTATACTCAATGCACTTGATGGTGTTGAGAAAAACCGTCTGAAGCGCGCCGCCCTCGGGGTCCATGACACCCGGTTCGGCCAACGTCATTTCAAACTGCGAGTGCGTGACCAGATATTCCTGGTAATCATCCGTAGCCACTGTTGGGTTATAAGCCACTGCCGCTGTTGGGTTATAAGCCACTGTTGAGTTATCGAGCATTCTGACGATCCTGCCGGGCGCCGCAAAACTCGAGGTCGTCAGTCCGATGTAGTAGTCCTTGGCGACCCTGATTTCTTCGGCACGGATTTCGGCAAATCGGTCCCCTTCGGTCTTATTCAGGAAATGCGTGCTCTGGTCGACCTGTATTCCGCGCCCGGCAGCACTGACCGTTGCTTCCACTGCCAGGGTGTTCCCACTCGTATAATTGTAGTCAACCAGCCGCACTGTCTTGGGCATCGGCCGGCACACTCGCTGAAAGTTCAGCAATTCTCCCGCGTAATACTTCTCCCCGCGTAATACTTCCTGTGAGCCGAGAAAGGGGGTGAGGTCCTCATCGCGTCTCAGCAGCCAGACTTTGTTGACTTCGGTCCTAGTCGGGTCGGTATCACTCGGGGCCCTGTGGGTATTGAGTTGGGCAAGGCTGCTCTTGTTATTGCTGAAGACGATGTGTTCTTTGTCGGTCGTCTTGTGGTGGTGAAAGAAGTAATAGATACCGTAATGCTCACAAAAGCGGTTCAGGAAGTCCAGGTCGCTCTCGTTATACTGTGTGATATGGGACACGTTTTGCCTGGGGAGCTGTGCCGGCGTGAGGGGGACACTGAAGGCATCATTTTCCAGTGTCTCCCACTTCGTCGTTTCATCACCGGCATAGTCGTCGCCTTCGGCCTTGAGTTTATTCGCGATCAGCTCCGCCGGTGTCATAGGGCTGGCTGTGGCGTGAATCCGACTTTGACGGTTGAGCGCAAGCCGTGACAGACGCGGCACCATCACCAGGCGGTAATGATACTGCCCCATCAGTTCCCCATTGGTCAGTTCGTTGAACTCCGTGATAATGCCGTGGTATTTTCGCGACGTTACATTCGTCACCTCGATACCCTGTCGGTCATCATAGGTCAGTTCGAGTGTGGCTTCCTGGTCAACAACATCTGAGATCGCCAGTTGGGCATAGTTAGTGCCGACGATGCGGACCAGATCGATTTCATAGCGGAACGGCTTGGACAACGCGTCCTCCCCGCGCACGCGATAGACCTTCAGCTCACTGGAAGCCAGCGAACCGATAGTCAAACTCAAGGTTGGAGTCCCGGGCACGTGCACCACATTACTGTCGTCCATATCGTCTCCTTCATTGTCATTGTCGTCCGGCGGTGGGTTCGGCCACGGTGGTTTCGGGTCCCCCGGATCCCACGGTGGTTTCGGGTCATCCGGCTCCTCGGGGTCCGGTTGATCGTTTGGGTCCGGTGATGGCATCCAACCCGGCGGTTTCCGGTCCTCGTCCTTATCGTCGTCCTCGTCCTTGTCGTCGTCCTCGTCCTTGTCGTCGTCCTCGTCCTTGTCGTCGTCCTCGTCGTCCTCGTCGTTGTCGTCCTTATCGTCGTCCTCGTCCTTATCGTCGTTGAGATTATTCGGGTCGTCCGGCTTGGTCGGATCATCCGGCTTGGTCGGGTCGTTGGGGTCATCCGGCTTGGTCGGATCATCCGGCTTGGTCGGGTCGTTGGGGTTGTTGGGGTCCTGAGGGTCGTTGGGATTGTTGGGATTGTTGGGGTTGTTGGGGTTGTTGGGGTTGTTGGGGTTGTTGGGGTCCTGAGGGTCGTTGGGGTCCTGAGGGTCGTTGGGGTCCTGAGGGTCGTTGGG
>MKWU01000272.1_pt1 | contig 97509 bp, 83 predicted proteins | sample 809101 | NCBI WGS metagenome assembly MKWU01 (sample SAMN05860141, study PRJNA318959) | sponge metagenome | host: Aplysina aerophoba | place: Slovenia: Piran, Adriatic Sea, Gulf of Piran | collected 2013-05-07
CGGCGGCGCCAGCGTCCGCGTGGCCGGCACGCCGGCCCTGCTGCCGCGGACGGCGTGCGCGGCGGCGGTGCGGGAGCTCGCGGGCGATCTCGACCGCCTGGAGCGCGACGCCGGCATCGACGAGGCGCTGGGCCGTATCGCGGCGACCACGGCGTGCCACGCCGCGGTCAAGGCGAACGATCGCCTGACGCCGGAGAAGATGACGTACATTCTCTCGGAGCTGCGCCGCACGGCCTATTCGACGGTTTGCCCGCACGGGCGGCCGGTGATGCTGCGGGTGACGCGGGAGGAGCTGGAGCGGCGTTTCGAGCGCACCTGAGGCGCGGCGCCGGATGCCGGAGCGACGAATGCCGACGCGGCGAAATGCCGGCGCGGCGCGGAATGCCGGCGCGGCGCGGAATGCCGGCGCGGCGCGGAATGCCGGCGCGGCGCGGAATGCCGGCGCGGCGCAGAGTACTGCGAGGAGGCTTGTCATGGAGACGAAGCGGCGCGACTTCCTGTGGTGTCTGACGGCGGCCCTGGCCGGTACCGCCCTGGGCGGAAGGCTCGTCCCGGCGGCGGCACAGAGCCGCTACCTCTCGGCGGTCACGCTCGGGGACTTCGATCTCTACTACGAGGTGCACGGGGAAGGGCCGCCCGTCGTTCTTGCCCACGGGGCAGGCGGCACCCACCTGAGCTGGTGGCAGCAGGTCCCGGCGCTCTCCGAGCACGTGCAGTGCATCACGTTCGACCACCGCGGCTTCGGCTACTCGCGGGACGTCGAGAACGGCCCCGGGCGCGCCGCATTCGTGGACGACCTGCGGGGCCTGCTCGACCACCTGGGCATAGAGAGGGCGACGCTCGTCGGGCAGTCGATGGGCGGGTGGACGTCGCTCGGGTTCGCGTCGCGGTATCCGGAGCGGGTCGACGCGCTGGTGCTCTGCGACACGCCGGGCGGGTACAGCGACCCGGAGGTCGCCGCGCTGATGGCCGAGCGCCCGGACGAGATCGGCGCCTTCGCGGCGTCGTTCGCCGAGCGTGAGCCTGCCCTCACCTTCCTCTACCGGGAGATACAGCGCTCGACGCTCGACCGCACCCCGGAGGGGGCGCCGCGCTCCATCGGCGGCCTGCTGGAAGCGACGACCGACATTGGCCCCGTGGTGGAGCACGGGATACCGACGCTCTTCATCGTCGGCGAGGAGGATTCGATCTTCCCGCCCGCCGCGCTCCGCGCGATGCACCGGAAGATGCCAGGCTCGGAGTTCGCCCTTGTCGGGGGCGCGGGACACTCGGTCTACTTCGAGACGCCCGACGTCTTCAACCACCTCCTGCTCGATTTCCTCCGGCGCCACGTCCTGGAGACGAACGGATGAGTCGGACGGCGAGGCCCGACGGCCGGCGCGGCGCGGTGGCCGACGCGCTGGCGGTCAGGCGCACGTTGCGTGCGGCCGACAGGGCCGGATATACGGGCTGTGGGTGCAGACGGGCGATTCGGATGGCTGGCGGCAGGGAGCGGCAGCAACGTAACAAGGGAGTAAGACATGGCAGGGCGTGAAGCGCGTATCGCCGGCATCGTCGTGGTCGGGGTCCTGGCTGCGGCGGGTGCCGCAGGGCAGACCGACAACGGGGAGTGGCGGAGCTACGGCGGCGACATCGCGAACACGCGGTATGCGCCGCTCGACCAGATCGCGGCGGAGAACTTCAGCGACCTGGAGGTCGCGTGGCGGCTGCGGACGGCCAACTTCGGTCCGGAGCCCGAGTACAACTTCCAGTCGACGCCGCTGATGGTGGGCGGCGTGATCTACACGACCGCCGGCCTCCGCCGCGCGGCCGTCGCGGCGGACGCGGGGACGGGCGAGCTGCTCTGGATGCACCGGCTCGACGAGGGAGAACGGGCCGAGGTGGCGCCGCGCCGCCGGTCGGGCCGGGGCCTGGCCTACCGGGACGACGGCGGGGACGGCCAGATCTTCTACGTGACGCCGGGCTACCGGCTCATCGGCCTGAACGCGCAGACCGGCGAGCGCCTGGCCGACTTCGGCGAGGACGGCATCGTCGACCTGATGCTGAGCATGGACCAGGAGATCGACCCGCTGGCGGGGGAGATCGGGCTCCACGCGACACCGCTGGTCGCCGGCGACACCGTCGTGATCGGGGCCGCGCACGTGCCGGGGAGCGCCCCGCGCTCGATGCGCAACACGAAGGGCTACATCCGGGGCTTCGACGCGGAATCGGGCGTCCGGAAGTGGATCTTCCACACGATTCCGGGGGCGGACGAGTACGGCAACGACACCTGGCTGAACGATTCGTGGCGCTACACCGGGAATACCGGCGTGTGGGGCCAGATCAGCGCCGACGTCGAGCTGGGCATCGTCTACCTCCCGACGGAGATGCCGACCAACGACTACTACGGCGGCCACCGGCACGGCGACAATCTCTACTCGGACAGCATCGTCGCCGTCGACATCGACACCGGCGACCGGCTGTGGCACTACCAGGTGATTCACCACGACGTCTGGGACTGGGACTTCCCCTGCGCCCCGGTGCTGGTCGACGTGGAGATGGACGGCGTCGTACGGAAGCTCATCGCGCAGCCGAGCAAGCAGGCGTGGCTCTACGTGCTCGACCGGGAGACCGGCGAGCCGATCTGGCCGATCGAGGAGCGCGAGATGCCGGCGTCCGACGTGCCGGGCGAGCTGTTGGCGCGGACGCAGCCGTTTCCGACCTGGCCGGCGCCGTACGACAACCAGGGAGTCGAGATCGACGACCTGATCGACTTCACGCCCGAGCTCCGCGCCGAGGCCGTCGAGCGCGTGTCGCGATTCCGCATCGGCCCGATCTTCACGCCGCCGGTGGTGGCCGACCCCGAAGGGCCGTACGGCACGCTGATGTTGCCGTCGGCGGGCGGCGGGGCGAGCTGGCCGGGGGGCTCGGTCGATCCCGAGACCGGCATCTTCTACCAGTACTCCTTCACCCAGGTGACGTCGCTGGGGCTGGTGAACGACCCCGAGCGGTCCGACATGAACTTTATCCGCGGCAATCCGGCCGGCGTGCCCACGCGGGAGCGCGCGCTGACCATCCGCGGCCTGCCGCTCATCAAGCCGCCGTGGGGGCGCATCACGGCCATCGATCTGAAGACGGGCGACACGCTGTGGCAGATCGCGCACGGCGAGACGCCCGACAACGTCCGCAACCATCCCGCCCTCGCCGGCCTGGACATTCCGCGCACGGGGCGCATCGGGCGGGTGGGCACGCTCATCACGAAGACGCTGCTGATCGCGGCCGAGCCGGGTACGTTCACCACGCCGTCGGGCGACGTGGGCGCGATGCTGCGCGCCTACGACAAGGCGACGGGAGGCGAGGTCGGCGCCGTCTACATGCCGACGGGGGTGTCGGGATCGCCGATGACCTACATGCACGGGGGGCAGCAGTACGTGGTCATGCCGATCAGCGGGCCGGGGTTCCCCGGGGAGCTGATTGCCTATCGGCTGCCGGAGGAGTAGCGGCGCGGCGCGGTTCGCCGTGCAGTTCAGCGGCGGTCGTCGCGACCGGCGTCCGCTGCGACCGGCGTGCGCGTCGGGCGCGGGCGAGAGCTCTGACGCGACCGGCGTCGGGCGCGTAAGGAGATCTGACGTGCGCAGACATAGAGAGTGGATGGAACGGGCAGTCGCGCTTGCGGCGTTGCTGGCGGTCGGCGCGGGGCCCGCGGCGGGTCAGACCGACAACGGGGAGTGGCGGAGCTACGGCGGAGACATAGCCAACACCCGCTACGCGCCGCTGGACCAGATCACGCCCGACAACTTCAACGATCTGGAGGTCGCCTGGCGCCTGCGGACGGCCAACTTCGGCCCGGAGCCGGAGTACAACCTCCAGTCGACGCCGCTGATGGTCGACGGCGTGATCTACACGACGGCCGGCCTGCGCCGCGCCGCCATCGCGGCCGACGCCGGGACGGGCGAGCTGCTCTGGATGCACCGGCTCGACGAGGGGGAGCGGGCCGCGGTGGCGCCGCGCCGCCGGTCGGGCCGCGGCCTGGCCTACCGGGACGACGGCGGCGACGGGCAGATCTTCTACGTGACCCCCGGCTACCGGCTGATCGGCCTGAACGCGAAGACCGGTGAGCGCCTCGCGGGCTTCGGCGAGGACGGCATCGTGGACCTGATGCAGAACATGGATCAGGAGATCGACCCGCTGGCGGGGGAGATCGGACTGCACGCGACGCCGCTGGTCGCGGGCGACACGGTCGTCGTCGGAGCGGCGCACGTGCCGGGGAGCGCGCCGCGCTCGATGCGCAACACGAAGGGCTACATCCGCGGCTTCGATGCCGATTCCGGGGTGCGGAAGTGGATCTTCCACACGATTCCGGGCGCGGACGAGTACGGCAACGACACCTGGCTGAACGATTCCTGGCGCTACACGGGAAACACGGGCGTCTGGGGCCAGATCAGCGCCGACCTGGAGCTGGGCATCGTCTACCTCCCGACGGAGATGCCGACCAACGACTACTACGGCGGCCATCGGCACGGCGACAACCTCTACTCGGACAGCCTGGTGGCAGTCGACATGGAGACCGGGGATCGGCTGTGGCACTTCCAGTTCATCCACCACGACGTCTGGGACTGGGACCTGCCGTGCGCCCCGATCCTGGCCGACGTGACGATCGACGGCGAGCTGCGCAAGATCGTCGCGCAGCCGAGCAAGCAGTCGTGGCTCTACGTGTTCGACCGGGTGACCGGCGAGCCCATCTGGCCCATCGAGGAGCGCGAGGTGGAGCCGTCGAACGTGCCGGGCGAGCTGCTCTCGCTCACGCAGCCGTACGTGACGAAGCCGCCGGCCTACGACCGGCAGGGCGTCGACGTCGACGACCTGATCGACTTCACGCCCGAGCTGCGGCGGCGGGCGGAGGAGGTCGCGTCGCGCCACCGCATGGGCCCGATCTTCACGCCGCCAACCGTGTCGGAGGCGGACGGCGTCTTCGGCACGCTGATGCTGCCGTCGCAGGCCGGCGGCACGAACTGGCCGGGCGGGTCGTACGACCCCGAGACGGGGGTCATCTACCTCTACACGTTTACGCAGGTGGTCTCGCTCGGCCTCGTCAACGACCCCGAGCGGTCGGACATGAACTTCATCCGGGGACGCGGCGAGGGCATCTCGGCCGCGGAGGCGTCGCTGACCGTCGAGGGCATCCCGATCATCAAGCCGCCGTGGGGCCGCATCACCGCCATCGACCTCGGGGAGGGCGAGATCCTCTGGCAGATCCCGCACGGCGAGACGCCCGACAACATTCGCAACCACCGGCTGCTCGCCGGGGTCGACCTTCCCCGCACCGGGCGCATCGGACGCGTCGGCACGCTGAACACGAAGACGCTGCTCATCGCGGGCGAGGCCGGCACGTTCACCACGCCGTACGGCGTGGTGGGCGCGATGTTGCGCGCCTACGACAAGGCGACGGGGGAGGACGTGGGCGCCGTCTACATGCCGGCCGGCGTCTCCGGGTCTCCCATGACCTACCTGCACGAGGGGCGCCAGTACATCGTCACCGCGATCGGCGGCGGCGGCTTCCCGGGCGAGCTGATCGCCTACCGGCTGCCGGAGGAGTAGGCGACGTCCGTGGCGCGGTGCACGACGCTCACCGCACCGCGGGTCGGGCCTGGGCGAGGTCGCGCAGCCGTAGCCGCTTCACCGGCTCGAAGTGCTTGCGGTTGCGGGTGACGACCGCCAGGTCGTGCTCGATGGCCGTCGCCGCGATGAGCGCGTCGGGGACGGCGACCCCTGTTTCGCGGCGAATCCGACCGACCCCGCCCGGCCCCCCCCCCCCCCCCGCCGATCCCCCGCCAGTTCGCGAAAGGGATCGAGGAGCCGCTGCACAAGGGCCGACCCGACGTCACCGGAGAGCAGCTCGCAACGGGTCACGACCGAGTAGTGGACGCGATGCCGCCCCGGCGTCAATTCTCGGGCGCCGCGCAGATGGTCGATGAAGACGTCCGTGTCGACCAGGAGATTGGCCACCGGATCACTCGACGTTCTTCAGTCGCCTGGCTCGCGCCTCCCATTCGTCGCGTCCCGGGAAGGATGCGCCGGGTGCTGCGCCGAGGGTGCTCTCCAGCGCCGTCGTGGGGTCGACGGGCGCCTGCGCGATGTACAGCTCGACGGCTTCACGGACGACCGCGGCCAGTGACGTGCCCTGTGAGCCGGCGATCTCGTCGAGCCGGCGGCGCTGAGACGGTTGCAGGTAGATCTGCGTGCGAGTGGCGGACATACAGCGCAGTATACAGCACGCGCGACCGGCTTCACGATGATCGGATGGCTGACGCGCTCCCGGTCGCCCCTGGCTCATCCGAGGCCGCTGGATGAAGGCCCTGTTCCCGATCGCCGCGGGTCGTGGCGTTGGCGCTGGCCGCATCCGGATGGTCTCTCGTGCATGCGCCGTGAGAGACCTGCTGAGCGCGGTGTCCGCGGACCTCAGGTGCCGATCACGGCCGCTGCTCGATGCGGTAGAGGTGGGTGTCGGTGCGCAGAAACAGCGCGCCGTCCGACACCGCCATCGAGGCGAGGGTCACGCCGTCGAGCCGGTTGCGGGCGAGCTCGCGGAACTCCGTGCCGGGGGCGATGACGGTGGTCACGCCCTCTTCGTTCTGGAAGTAGATCCGCCCGTCGACGAACACCGGCGACGCCGAGTGGTTGCCGCCCAGCCGCTCCTGCCAGTGGATATCGCCGGTGTGGGCGTCGACGCAGGTCGCAATCCCGAAGTCGGTGACGACGTACAGCTCGTCGCCGACCAAGATGGGCGAGGGCGTCAGCGGCGCCCCGCGCCGGAGCCGCCAGGCGACGTGGGAGCGCGTGACGTCGCCGGAGCCGTCGGTCCGGACTGCGAGCAGCACGGGCGTCTGAAACCCCGTGGAAACGAAGACCATCCCGTGGCCGTGGACCGGCCGGGGGACGTTGGAGAACCCGTTGGGGTAGCGCACGCGCCAGATCTCCTCGCCGGTCCGCGGATCGTGCCCGGTCGTCCGGAACGCGCTGACGCCGACGATCTGCTCGCGGTCGCCGACGCGGATCGTGAGCGGCGTGGAGTAGGCCTGCGATACGGGGTCCGGCCGCATGTTCCGCCAGCGCTCCTCGCCCGTCGCGGCATCGACCGCCACGAGAAACGCCGTGTCGTAGCCGTCGATGCTCAGGATCACCCGGCCGTCATGCAGGATCGGCGACCCGCCGTTCCCGTGCTGCGAGATGTAGGGGAACCGCGCGCGCCAGACGATTCTGCCGTCGGTGGTTACCGCCGCCGTCCCGGTGGCGCCGAAGTGGACGTAGACCCGCTCACCGTCGGGGTCGGCCACCGCCGACGGTGAGGCGAGGCTGTTCTTGGGGTTCAGCGGAGAGACCTCGCTGCTGTCGAATACCTCGACGTCGAGCGTCGGATCGCCGGTCGCGATGTCGAAGGCGAGCAGCCGGAGCGAGCTCCCAGCGTCGGGTTCCGTCACGGCGCTCGTCAGCCAGATGCGTCCGTCCGCCACCACCGGGGACGACCAGCCGAGCCCGGGCACGGGGACCTTCCAGGTGACGTTCTCGGTCTCGCTCCAGGTGAGGGGGACTCCCGCGTCGGGCGCGTGACCCTGCCCGGTCGGGCCGCGGAACTCCGGCCAGTCGTCGGCGCCCGCCGGAGCGGCGCCAAGCGCGAGCACGGAGGCGACTGCGGCAACGGCAGCGGCCCGTCCGATGGTCGAAGCGCCTGCGGTCATGGCTTCCTCCCGCCGCATTGTATACGCCGCCCGGCGTACGGCACCCGACGCGTGTTGCGTGGATTACCGGCGCCGCCGATCGTCCCGGGATGAGGTCAGCGATCCGTCCACCGCGGGGGACGAATCCCAGCCCTGACGCCGTCCACGTTGGGGACCGTGCCCTGACGGCGGGCGCGGCGCAAGGTTTGCACGTCGTACACCGCCGAGAAAGCGAAGGGTGCGCTCGCCCCCCGCACGAGGGAAGCGACGAATGACGAATATGGAGACGATGAATCGGGTTCCGTTCACTCGCTGGGTGGCAGTGGTCGTTTGCGGGCTCTGGCTCGCGGCCGCCTCGCCCGCGTTGGCACAAGCGCAGTCCTCCAGCGCGCCGGAGCCGCGGCAGGAGGAGCGCTCGGAGACGCGTCCATCCGCCCCGGCCGCGCAGCCGGCCGCGCAGGCTCCGGCATCCCTCGCGGCGGATGTCCTGGGGTTCCGACGTTTTCGGCTCGACCCGGGGTTCGCGGTCGGGGTGCCGGTCGGGGCATTCGGGGACAACACCGGGGCGAGCTTCGGAGGAGCCCTCGACTTCGGCGTGGGTCTCGGCCGGACGCCTGTCTCGGTCGGCGCCGCGATCGACTACCTGCGCTACGGCACGGAGACCCGGCACATCGCCCTGTTCCCTGCCCTGCCCGAAGTCGTCAGCGACGTCGACACCACGAACAACGTCTTCCGCGCGCACGCCCTCGTGCGGGTCCAACCGCGAACGGGTCGCGTTCGGCCCTACGCGGAGGGGCTGCTGGGGTTCAGTTACGCCTATACCAGCACGTCGGCCGATCTGGGTGATGACGGCGGAGCGTCGACCACGCATCTCGGCGACTACGCGCCCAGCGCCGGGTTCGGGGGCGGGGTCACGGTCGTGCTGGTTTCGGGGCGCGACGCGGGGCTGAGCCTCGGTCTTGGCCTCCGGTACCTGACCGGCGGCGACGTCAGCTACCTCACGAGGGGTGCAATCCAACGCGACGAGCACGGCGCGACATTCGAGCCGGAGCGCTCACCGTTGAGCATGCTCCGCGCGCAGATAGGCATCGCGGTCGACTTCTAGCCCTCCGGCGATACGGCTCCGCCCTCGGCGTCGGCTCGCCGCCGGCCACGGGCGCGGGGGACCGCCGAGGTGCGGCTCCGTCCTACCGCAGTGCCCCGATCCAACGTTTCGGGGTTGCATCGGCGGGCCGAACAGTGGCATGATGGCGTGTGGCAAATAACACGCCGAATCGGCCGCTGCGAGGCCGGCGGCCATGGTGACCAGACCCTGGCCGTTCGCCGCGGGCCGGACGCCCCTCCGCGCCACGCCGGCAGATTCTGCCGAGCTGGCCCCTCTCGTCGACTTTCCCGGCTGTGACCCGGTCTCGATGACGTGGGACGAGATCGTGGCCTACGACGGGCGCATCGAGTACTGGTCGGCGATGGCCGGAACGGCGTGGATCCTCCGCGACGGTGGCCCGGTTCACGAGAGCCCGGTCGGCATCCTGAGCGAGATCGTCATTCGGCTCTCCCTGGAGCGCGGGTCGCGCATCCGTCTGTACCAATCGGTCTATCTGCTGGAGCGCGACGAGGACGGACGTCCCCGACAGATGATGGAGGCTGACCAGACTCTCTACCTCCATCCCGGCGTCCGGCTGCCGCGCGGCGAGGCGGTCGTGAAGGGCGAGGACCCGCTGCCCGAGGTGATCCTGGAGGTCGACCATACGACGGACGTCCGGCGCAACAAGCTCTCCCTGTACGAGGCGTGGGGTTTCCCCGAGGTGTGGGTCGAAACCCCGGACGAGCCGTCTCGAAGTCGGCCCCGCCGCCTTCAGTCCGGGCTGACCCTCTATCTCCTCGACGAGGGCCGCTACCGCATCGCGGACGAGAGCCGGGCGTTCCCCGGCTGGAGGGCGGCCTCGATTCACGCCTCTCTCAACGAGACGACCTTGAGCCCGCGCACGCTCACCGAGCTGACCCGCGTGGGCCGACGGCTCGGACGGCGAGAGGGCACCAGACCTGAGGACGACCCGCAACTCGCCGGCCACCGCCGGCAGGCCCACGACACGGGGCTCCGGGAAGGCCGCGCGGACGGGCTCGCCAGCCAGCGTGCGTTGCTCGGCCGCCTCGCGTCGCGCAGGTTCGACGCGGCGACCGCCGAACGGATCGTCGAGGCGCTGGCAAGCATCGAGGATCCCGATCGCCTGACGGCGGCCGGCGACCGGATCATCGACAGCGCCGACGGGCGCGACCTGCTCGCCCACCCTCTGTGAACCGGTCCCGCCGCGTGTCGGCGCCCGGGTTCGTGGTCCCAGGGCGGCCCTACGAACGGTGCAGGCGGTCCCGTCGCGCTCGCGCCGCTCCCAGTCCGGCAACTCCTGCCCACTATAATCGGTTGCGGTGGTGCGCCGTCCGTCTCGCCGACGCACCGCCCACGTCTTCGGTCCGGAGGTCACAGGAGGGAAGCGACATGCGCGGTATCTCACGATCCGGAGCCCTCGCGGCGCTCGCCGCGGCGTCGGCCATCGCCATCGTGGTCACCGGCCAGGAGCCGGATCCGTTGAGCGTGACGGCGGTGAAGGACGGGCTCTACTACATCAACGGAGTCGGCGGAAACGTCGGCGTGCGCGTGACGGACGCGGGCGTCGTCCTCGTCGACGACAAATTCCCGCGCAACGTCGATGCCATCCGCGCCCGCGTTGCGGAGGTGACCGACCAGCCGGTCCGCTACGTCATCAACACCCACCACCACGGCGACCACGCCGGGGGCAACGTCGGGTTCATCGACACGGCGGACGTCATCGCGCACGAGAACGCGCGCAGGAACATGATCCGCAACGAGCAGGACGCGCCGCCGCGCATCGTCTACACCGACCAGACCGCCGTGCACCTGGGCGGGGTCGAGGTGCGTGCGCACCACCTCGGGCGCGGGCACACGAACGGCGACTCGGTCGTCTACTTCCCGGATCTGCGCACCGTCCACGGCGGCGACCTGCTGCACGGCACGGCGCCGTTCATCGACTACGCGAACGGCGGCAGCAGCCAGGAGTGGCTCGGCGTTCTCGACGGCATCCTCGCCCTCGACTTCGACACGGCCATCCCGGGCCACGGCGGCCTGATGACGCGCCACGACGTCGAGGCGTTCCGTGACCAGTTCGTCGCCGTCCGCACCCGGATGCGCGAGTTGATCGACGGCGGCCTGGCGAAGGAGGATGCCCCCGCGCGCATCGTGACCCCCGAGCTGAGCTGGACGACGGCCGAGAACGGCCTGTTCATGCGCCGCAGCATCCCCGGCTTCTACGACGAGATCGCGGCCGAGGGGCAGTAGGCGACCCACGCACACGTTGGGAGCGTATGGGACTCCGGGAACGTCGGGAACGGGCGGTCTGGAAGCTGTACGGAGCGCTGGATAGGTGGGGTTGTCCGACGGGAGCCCCCGTCCCGCTCGGCGACTGTCAACCACCCACCGAGTCAGGGTGTATTTCTTTTTCGAACCCGGAGAGGAACGCGCGAACGGCGGTCCAAGGATCGTCCGCGTCGGAGAGTCCGGCAATCTGCGGCGCAGGTTGCTACGGAACCACTTGACCGGTACCCACCGAGACGACCGCGGGGTATCTTCCCGCTTCCGCAGAGATGTCGGGCAAGCGCTAATCGAGCGAGAGGGTTTAGTCTGCCGGACGTGGATGGACAAGGCCGATCCGAGCGCGACCGAGGATCTTGAGGCAGAGCGTCTGCTGGAGGACCGTGTTACGAGTGTGATCTCGGCGATGCCGGTGACATGGGTAGCGGTCGCCGGAACGACGGAAGATCGCCAGGATCTGGAGCGCCGGATCATCAGCCTGCTCAGCAACTGGGACCGCGAGGTAGTGGATCCACCCTCAAAGAGCTGGCTAGGTCGGTTCCACCCTCGGCCGATTGTCAGATCCGGGCTGTGGAACGCCAAGCACATGGAGACGCACTGGATTGCGGGCTTGGATTGTGGTGAGCGGTTGGCTGCCTCTCGCGAAGGCAAGGAAGGGGTGTGACGTGCGATTCGCTACGGGATTGGGAATCTGTCTGATTGCGACGCTGGCGGTTGCCGTGGGCGTGCCGGCGGTTCATGCGCAGGACGTCGAGTGGCGCTCATACGGGTCGGACGCGGCCGGGACGAAGTACTCGCCGCTCGACCAGATCAACGCCGAGACGATCGGCGACCTGGAGATCGTCTGGCGGCAGTCGGTGTTGCCGGACGCGGCGCGGTTGGGGAGCGACCTGACGCCGCCGGTGGCGTCGCAGAACACGCCGCTGATGGCGGATGGGCGCCTCTACATCAGCACCGCGCTGGGGACGGTCGCCACGCTGGACGCGACCACCGGCGAGGTGCTCTGGTTCGACACGCCGCCGGACCGCGACGGGGTGCCGTTCCAGCGGGTGCGGCAGACGCGCGGGGTCGCCTACTGGGACGATCCGCAGAGCGACGACGCGCGGGTCCTGGCCGTCGTCGGCTCCTACCTCGTGGCGCTCAACGCCGAGACGGGGGAGCGCTACTCCGACTTCGGTGACGGCGGGGAGGTGGATCTCCGGCTGGGGTTCGACCGGCCGGTGGAGACGTTCAGTTGGGGATCGCCGCCGCTCGTCGTGGGCGACATCGTCGTCATCGGTTCGGCGATGATGGACGTGACCAACCCGAACGTGCCCGCGATTAAGGAGATGCCGCCGGGCGACGTGCGCGGCTTCGACGTCCGCACGGGCGAGCAGGTCTGGATCTTCCGCACCATCCCGCGCGAGGGGGAGCCGGGCAACGAGACCTGGCTGACGGCCATCACCGAGGACCGGGCGTCGTGGGAGTACAGCGGCAACACGAACATGTGGGCGTGGCCGAGCGCCGACGAGGAGCTGGGCTACGTCTACCTGCCGATCTCGACGCCGACCAACGACTACTACGGCGGCTACCGCCCCGGCGACAACTTGTTCGCCGAGAGCATCGTCTGCCTCGACGCGAAGACCGGGCGCCGCGTCTGGCACTTCCAGGCCGTGCACCACGGTATCTGGGACTACGACTTCCCGGCCGCGCCCAACGTGATCGACCTCCAGGTCCAGGGGCGGGACGAGCCGGTCAAGGCGCTCGCCGCGGTGAGCAAGCAGGCGTTCACCTACGTCTTCGACCGCGTCACCGGCGAGCCGATCTGGCCCATCGAGGAGCGCCCGGTCCCGCCCGGCGACGTGCCGGGGGAGTGGTACGCGCCGACGCAGCCGTTCCCGACCCGGCCGCCGCCGTTCGACCAGCAGGGGACGACGGTCGACGACCTGATCGACTTCACGCCGGAGCTGCGGGCCGCGGCGCTCGAGGTCTTCAATCAGCACGTGACCGGACCCCTCTTCACGGCCCCCTCGCTCGTCGACGCCTCGCCGGGCGGCAACCGGGGGACGCTCCAGATGCCGGGGGTGGTCGGGGGCGCGGACTGGGGCGGGTCGGCCGTCGATCCGGAGACCGGCATCCTCTACGTCCCGTCCGTGCACAGCGAGTCGGTCATCGGCATCGTGCCATCGGAGCACCCCCGCTCCGACATGCGGCTGGTGGTCGAGACCCTCAATCTCCTCGAGGGGCCCAACGAGCTGCCGCTGTTCAAGCCGCCGTACGGCCGGCTGGTGGCCATCGACCTGAAGCGGGGCGAGATCCTCTGGTCGGTCGCCAACGGCGACGGGCCGCGGGACCATCCGCTGCTCGAGGACCTCGACCTGCCGCCGCTCGGGCAGCCGGGCCGCGTTTCTCCGCTGGTCACGAAGTCGCTCGTCTTCCTCGGCGAGGGCGGCAACAGCGGCGTCGTCGTGCTCCAGCCGATCTGGGGCGGGGCGGGCGGCAAGATGTTCCGCGCCTACGACAAGCTGACCGGAGAGGTCGTCTGGGAGAAGGAGCTCCCCGGCGGCACGACGGCGGCACCGATGACCTACATGGTCGACGGGCGGCAGTACATCGTCGTCACCGTCGGCTGGGAGGACATGCCGAGCGAGTACATCGCGCTCGCCCTGCCGTAGGGACCTGGCCGGCGACGCCCGCGATCTGGCCAGGCAGACGAGCCCGGCAAGAAGGACCGCCGGGCGGAGCTTCCGGGCCGGCGCTATCCCGAGTCCTTGGTTACTCCGCGCGCAGGGCGGCCATCGGGTCGAGCCGGGCGGCCCGGCGCGCGGGAATCGCGGAGGCGGCGAGCGCGGCCAGGACGACGGTCGCCACGACCGTCGCCACGGTGACCGGATCGAACGGGCTGACGCCGTAGAGCAGGGCGGCGAGACTGCGGCCGGTGGCGGGCGCCGCGGGGAGGGCGGCGAGCCGGCGGCGGGGGGCGCCCGCCGCGGGCAGCCCCGCCGCCAGCCCGGCCCCGGTGACGGCGACGGCACTTCCCAGGACGAGCCGGAAGAGCCGGCCGGGCGAGGCGCCGACGGCGGCGCGGACGGCCAGCTCGTTGCGCCGTTCGGCCACGGCGCGGGCCAGCGTTCCGAAGAGACCCACCATCGCCACGGTCAGCGCGAGCGCCGCGAAGCCGGCCGCCGGCAGGACGCGCAGCCGCCGCTCGGCGATCGAGCCGGCGATGTGGTCTTCCAGGGTCCTTACCTCGGGCACAGGCAGGGACGGGGCCAGGGTCCGGACCAGGTCACGGACTGCCGGCGCCAGAGCCAGCGGGTCGCCGGTGGTCCGCACCACCAGGTGCGACACGCCGGTGGGCACCCGCTGCCACGGGACGTATATCGAGCCCGCGCGCGGCGCGGCGAGTCCCTCGAACTTCAGGTCGTCGACGACGGCGACGATGGGCGCGCGACGCGCGATGCCGAGGGCATCGATGTTGTAGGGCAGCGGGCGGCCGACCGCTTCCTCGTCCGGGTAGACGAACCGCGCGGCGGTCTCGCTGAGCATCACGGGGCCCACGTCGGCGAAGTCGTCGGCGGCTTCGAACCGGCGTCCGTCCCGCAGCCGGGTGCCCAGCGCCGCGAAGTACCCGCGGGTGACCGCGCCGAACGAGAGGACGATCTCGCGTCTCGACGCGGCGCCTCTCCGGTCCTCGTACAGGAACTGAATCGCTACCGGCTCATCGTCGGGAGGCAGGACGCTGCCCACCCCGGCGGCCTGCACGCCCGGCAGGCCGCGTACCCGCTCCAGCAACGTCTCCACGAAGGCGTTGTGGGCGCCGCCTTCGATGAACGGCGTGTCCGCGAGCATCAGCCGTACGGTCAGCGCCTGCCGCGGCTCGAAGCCGGCGTCTTCGTCGAGCAGCCGGTCGACCGTTCGCACCAGCAGACCGGCGCCAGTCAGCAGGACGATGGTAGTCGCGATCTGGCCGGCCACCAGGGCTGCGCGCAGGCGGCTGGTCGCCCGCGAGCCGGTCGCCGGCGCGCCGGCGCGCAGCGCGGTGCCGTCACGCCGGAGAGCGCCGGCCGCGGAGGCGCCGCCGCACACGACGCCGACCGCGACGGTCAGCAGCAGACCGGCAAGGAGCACCGGGAGATCGATACCGACCGCGTCGACCCGCGGCACTACACCGGCGGCCAGGGCTGCGAACGCTCGTAGACCGGCCCAGGCTGCCGCGAGTCCCAGGATCAGCCCGGCGCCGGCGATCGCCAGACCCTCGACCAGCGCGGCCCGGATCAGCCGCGTCAGGCCGGAGCCGAGGGCGATGCGGATGGCGAACTCCGGCTTGCGCAGCACGGAGCGTCCGATGAGGAGCGTTGCCGCGTTCGCGCACGCGACGACCAGCACGAGCAGTGCCGCCCCCATCGACACCTGCAGGACGGGGCGGACCTCGCCGCGCAACCGTTCGTCGATCGGTCGTACGTCCGCGCTCCACGAGTCGGCGCCGGCGGCGAGCGTCTCGCGAAAAACCCGGGTCGCGTCGTCGCGAGCCTGGGCGAGGGTGGCGCCGTCCTGCAGGCGCCCGACCAGTCGGTACGATCCCGGGTCCGACGGGGCGACCGGCGGCGCGATCCAGACGTCGACGTCCGTCGACGGGAAGCCGAAATCGGAAGGCAGGACGGCCGCGACGTCGTAACGCCCGTCCCCGACCGACAACGTCTGGCCGAGGGCGGGCCCGCCCGCCTCATGCTCGAGCATTCGGGCCAGCGAGGTGCTGACCACGGCCCGTCGGTCGCCGTTCGCGAACCGGGGCACGATGCCCTGCATGGCCGGTGCGCCGAGCACCCCGAAGAAGTCGCCGGCGACGGTGGCGACCTCCGTGACGAGGGCGCGACCCGCGGCGCGCACCACGCGTTCCCGCGAGTTGTGGCCGGCTACGCGAGCGGTCCGGAGACTGCGGTTCCACATGTCGAGCTGATCGCGTTGCACCTCTCCGAACACCGACTCGTCTTCGCGGTAGACCAGGGCGACCGTGATCAATCGGTCTGCGTCGCGGTACGGCAGCGGCCGCCAGAGCACGCCGTAGGCGACCGCCAGGACCGCGGTGTTGACCCCCAGGCCCAGGGCCAGGACCCCGACCGCAAGGACGACCGGCCCCGATTGCCGGACCAGGGAGCGAGCGACGTACCGCACGTCAGTCGACGACGGCCAGCGCCATCAGGCCGGCGTCGTCGCGTGTGCCGTAGGCCAGGACGATGTGCTGCCGCCCGTCGACGAGGAACGTCATCGGCGTGCCGGTCGGCGGCCGGTCGAGCTCGACCGAGTGGACGACGGCGCCGGTCGCCTTGTCGTAGGCGTTGAGCACCGGCGGCGCCTCCCCGCCGGACCGATCGCCGCCGCCCCCGAAGTGGAGGTCCGGCGCGTCGCCGCCCCGCAGGCCCAGGAACAGCAGCGTCCGGGTCACGAGCGGGCCGGTGTACGATCCGCCGCCGAGCGGGCCCGGATCGGGCAGGCCGAGGTCCATTACCCGCTGGCGCGGCCCGTCTCCGAGCGGGACCATCCACTCCCGCGTGCCCGCGTTGAGGTTGAACGCGCTGAGCCGCGAGTACGGGCCCTTGAACAGCGGCAGCCCCTGGGGGCCGCGCAGTCTCAGTCCCCCTCCGCGCACGTACCGGAAGTCCGATCGGTCCGGGTCCGGCTCGGTCCGGGGGGAGGGGGGGGGCCGCGGGGAGGGGCCTTTGAACAGCGGCAGCCCGTGGGGCCCGCGCAGTCTCAGCCCCCCTCCGCGCACGTACCGGAAGTCCGATCGGTCCGGGTCCGGCTCGATCAGGGCGATGGCGTGCGGCCGCGTGTGGGACGGGATGTACAGCCAGCCCGTCACCGGATCGACCGCGGCCCCCGGCCAGTTGGCGCCGCCGCCCGCCCCGGGCATCAGAATCGTGCCGCGCGTCTCGTCCGTGACCAGGGTGGGCGGCTCGAAGATCGGTCCGTAGGCGAAGCCGTTGAGGATCTCGACCGCCTCGGCTCGCAGCGCGGGCGAGAAGTCGATGAGGTCGTCGATCGTCACCCCCTGCCGATCGAACGGGGGCGGCTTGGTCGGATGCGGCTGGGTCGGGGCGTACCATTCGCCGGGCACATTGCCCGCCGGAACCGGGCGCTCCTCGATGGGCCAGACCGGCTCGCCCGTCACGCGGTCGAAGACGTAGGTGTAGGCCTGCTTGGTGACGACCGCGACCGCCTTGATCGAGCGTCCGTCGACGACCAGGTCGACCAGCAGCGGGGCCGCGGTCGCGTCGTAGTCCCACAGGCCGTGGTGCACGAACTGGAAGTGCCACACCCGTTCGCCGGTGCGCGCGTCGAGGCAGACGATGCTCTCGGCGAACAGGTTGTCGCCCGGCCGGTGGCCGCCGTACCAGTCGTTGGTGGGGGTGCCGGTCGGGACGTAGACGTAGCCCAGCTCCGGGTCGGCGCTCAGCAGGCCCCAGGCGTTGGCGGCGCCGGTGTCGCGCCAGGAACCGTCCTGCCACGTCTCGTTGCCGAACTCGCCCGGCTGCGGGATCGTGTGGAACTCCCACAGCTCCTCGCCGGTGCGCACGTCGAAGCCCCGCACGTCGCCGGGCGGCGCCAACTGATAGCGCGGTCCGTCGAAGACCACCGACCCGACCACCACGACGTCGCCGACCACGATCGGCGCCGACATCAACTGGTACTCGCGGCGCGGAATCGGACGCCGAAGCCCCTGGGTGGCGTCGATCGCGCCGTCGGCGCCGAAGTTGGCGACCGGCCGGCCGGTCGCGGCGTCCAGGGCGTAGAGGTACGCGTTGCCCGTAGGCAGGAAGATGCGCGCGTCCGTCCCGTCGGACCAGTAGGCGACGCCGCGCGAGTTGAAGCCGGTGTTGGCCGGCGGATCGCCCTCCCATGTGCCGGGATCGAAGACCCAGAGCGTCTCACCGGTCGCCGCGTCGATGGCGGCGGCCTGGCTCATCGACGTCTTGATGTAGAGGACCCCTTCGACCAGGATCGGCGTCGCCTTGAACGCCCACGGCAGCATCGGCAGGTCCGCGCGGTGGTTGCGGACGATGTCGTTGTCGGGAGAGTCCCAGCGCCAGACCGGCTGCAGGCGCTGCACGCTCTCGCCGTCGATCGCGTCGAGCGGCGAGTACTTCGTGCTGCCGGGGTCGCCCCCGTAGGTCGGCCACTGTGCGGCGCTCGCTCCCCGCTGGGCGCTGGCGGGCGTGGCCCACACGAGGGCAAGGGCGAAGGTGGCCAGAACCAGCAGGGTGGGGACGGACGCAGCGCGATCGCTCATGATGGCACCTCCCGGTGCTTGGCGAGTCTCTCGGGCGCCGGCCGGTGCGGCCTTGCGATTCTATCGCGGTGCCGCCCGCCCGGCCCCGCTGCCCGCCCGGCGCCCCCGCAGCCCGCGACGAGTCACGCCGCTGCACGGCCGCGCCGCCGTTACGGTGTCCTGCGGACGGGTGTCGGAGTCAGAAGCGCACGCGGACGCCCGCGAACGCGCTGCGGGGCGCGCCGGGGCCGATGAAGCGGGGGTCGCTGGCGTCGGGCACCTCGCGCAGGTGGACTTCGAGCTCCGCCAGCACGCCGGCGGTGGCGTAGCGCGCGTCGAACAGGTTGTCTATCCGGGCGAACAGCTCGACGCCGGCGTCGAAGCGGTACGCCGTCCGAAGGTTGACGACGCCGTAACCGTCGAGCTCCGGCTGGTCGTTCCCCTCGTCCCCGACGAAGACGCGGCTCGAAGCCACGATCGTCTCCAGCGCCACGTCCCAGGCGCGCGTGATCCCCTGCCGGACCCCGGCCTTGAAGCTGTGGCGGGGAATGCCGGGCAGCCGGTCGCCCGGCTCGACCACGACCGAGCCGTCCTCGGTGGCGGCGTCGTTCGCCTCGTCGCTGCCGGGAAGCTCCAGCGGCGACTCGAAGGTCGCTTCGACGAGTCCGTAGCTCGCATACCAGCCGAAACGGGCGATCCGCCCGTTCAGCTCGACCTCGGCCCCGACCCGCGACGTGTCGCCGGCGTTCTGGAAGTAGCCGGTTCCGATGAGCTCCGGCGATGCGATGAAGAGTATGTCGTCCGCGATCCGCGTGCGGTACACGGCGCCCGACCAGCTCAACTGCCTCGATCCGCCACCGCCCGCCCATCGGCCGCGCAGACCGGCCTCCACGGAACGAGCGACCGCCTGCTCGAGAGGCGGATCGGAGACGAAGGCGTTCGGGACGCGGCACGGCTCTTCGGGGTCCGCGCAGCTCAGCTCCGCCGCCGTCGGGGCCCGGTTCGATTCCGAGTAGCGCGCGAAGAGCGAAACGGCATCGCTCGCGCGGAAGACGGCGCCGGCCGACGGGTTGAAGCGCGAGAACGTGTGCGACCCGTCGAGCGAGCTGCCGAGGTGATCGTCGATGTCGACGGCCACGTTGTTGAAGCGGCCGGAGGCGGTCAGGTCCAGTCGATCCGTGACGGGGAACGTCTCGTGGAAGAACAACCCCAGTGCGCGGCCGCCCGTCGTCAGGTCGGTGTTGAAGAGGTCGTCTCCTCCGAGGCCGTAGATGCCGGCCAACAGTCCCGACCCCGCGACGCCGCGCTCCGGGGTCAGTCGTCCGACCTCGCTGTGCGAGTTGAAGTCGACCTCGGCGGCGTCCGCGAACGCGCCGACGACGAGCACGTTGTCGCGCTCTCCGACCCGCGTCCGCGCCGTCGCCTGCAGCGTGCCTCCGAATCCGCGGGCCAGCGTCCGCGTTCGGTTGTAAGCCGCGTCGCCGCCGGCCTCGGCGGTGATGAACTCGCCCGTGCGCGGATCGACGAGAGGCTCTGCCGCCTCATCGTCCCCGTCGTCATCGCGGTCGTCGCCGCCGTCATGGTCGTTGTCGCCGTTGTCGTCGTCGCCGCCGTCATGGTCGTCGCCGGTCGTGTCGTCGCCGCTGCCATTCGCGTCATCGTCACCGTCGTGATCGGGGTCATCCCCGTTGTCGTGATCGGGGTCATCCCCGTTGTCGTCATCGTCATCGCCGCCCGTGCAGAGCGCGTTCATCGGGGCTCCGGGCGGGAGGAGATCGTCATCGCAGAGGCCGAACTCGGCTTCGTCGCCGTTCAGGGTGGAGCGGTCGAGGTCGCGGTAGTAGCCGGTCACCTGCACGGACCAGACGTCGGATGCCGCGACGCTGGCGCGGCCCTGCACGAACGCCAGGCGGTTCTCGGTGGTGTCGGGGAACGTGAAGACCCCGCTGCGGTCGACGTCGAACAGCTCGATCGGGGCCGGCGCATTTCCGTTCAGGGAGGTGTCCGCGTAGGTGAAGCTGATTCCTGCGTCGATGCTCCGGGTCCGGTAGCCGACGTCGGCGAACGCCTGGGTCACGCGCGACGGGGACTCGGCGCGCCAGCCATTCTCGGCGAAGTGGGAGGCGCCGGCGTAGAACGCCCACGCCCCGTTGTTCGCTCCGTACTCGGCGACGGCTTGCGTGCGCCCGAACGCGCCGCCCGAGAACTCGCCCCGGAAGCCGGTGTGGGTGAACCCGTCCTTGAGCTGGAGGGCCAGAGCACCGCCCATCGCGTTCAGGCCGTAGGCGGGGTCCGCGCCCGCGCTCAGTTGGGCCTGCTCGATGGCGAACTGCGGCAGCAGGTCGAACTGGACCGTGTCGCCGAACGGCTCGTTGATGCGGACGCCGTTCTGATAGACGGCGATGCCCTGCGGCAGCCCGAGGAGCGGGGAGGCGGTGAAGCCCCGGAACCGCAACGTCGGCTGGAAGAGGTTGGTGGTCGTCCCTTCCATGGTGACCGCCCCGAGTCGCTCGTGGAGGGCGTCCGCGAACGACGACGCGCCCCGCTCCTCGATTTCGGCGCCCTCGATGCGGGCCACGACGCCCGCCACCCGGTCGCGGTCGACACCGGCTCCGGGCAGCGGGGTCACTCCGACTACGTCGACGCGTTCCGAGAAGGGCAGAAGCGCGAGGGTTACGTCGAGCTGGCGGGACTCTCCCCCCGGGACGCCGACGTCATCCCGGCGCTCGGTCTCGAAGCCCTCCCGCGCGAAGGTGACCACCCACATGCCGGAAGCGAGTCCGAGCTCGTACTCGCCGGCCGCATCCGTCGTCGTCACCGGGGTCGCCGCCTGACGGTCCGCCTCGTCGGCCGCGACCGCGGCCACCGTGACGCCGACCAGCGGTTCTCCCCCCGGATCCGAGACGCGGCCCCGGAGCGAGCCGTCCTGCGCTGTGCTCGCCGCGGCGCCGGGCGACCAGAGGAGGCCGAGCGAGATCGCGAGCGCGGCGACTCTCCGCCGGCCGGCGTCGACCGTACTCGGCCGCTTGCGGAGGGGTGAACTGTCCATGCCGGTATATGCATCCAGGAGTGAAGCTGTTCACGGGGACCTGCATCGCGCCCGGGAGGGCGGGCGCGGCGCGGGGAGCACGCGACGGGTGTAGACTGCCGCGCAGGACGGATGGCGCAATCCATCGACGGATCGGCGATCGGCCTCTCGCTCGGCATCGACGGTCCGCTCGAAGCCGCGGCGCCGGCGGCCTGCGACCCGGTGTCGGCACGGCAGATCGTCCTGGCGCTTTTCGACGAGCACCACGCCGGCGCGTTGCGCTATGCCTGCTCGTTCGGTCTGGCGGACGGGGCCGGCGAGGACGTGGTCCAGGAGGTCTTCCTGGCGCTGTTCGTCCATGTGTCGCGGGGCGGCGCCCGCACCAATCTGAGCGGCTGGATCTTCCGCGTCACGCAGCGCCTGGCGCTGCGGCAGCGGTCTCGGGAGGCACGGGTCGCCCGGCTGGCATCGTGGGCCGGCGCGCATCCGCCGGAGGCCGTTCCGAGTCCGGAGGAGCAACTGGCCGCCGGTCGCCGGCAGGCGCGGCTCGCGGCGGCGGTGAACGCGTTGCCGGAGCGCGACCGGCGTTGCCTGATTCTCCGTGCCGAGGGCGTGCGCTACCGGGATATCGCACGCCAGCTCGGCATCTCGCTCGGGTCGGTCGCCAACGCGATCGCCCGCGCGCTTGCACGGCTGCGCAGCCTCGATGAGGAATGACCCATGCAGGGCCAGACCCGGCATCCAACGGACGACGAGCTGCTGTTGCTCGACGACCCGCAGGCGCTCGGCGGACGTCGCGGGCGGAGGGTCAGGCGGCACGTGACGGAATGCGCGCGCTGCGCGGCCCGCCGGTCGCAGCTGGCTTCGCATCTCGCTGAGGTGGCGTCACTCTGGCGCGGAAGCGCCCCGCTGGAGGATGCGGAGGGTCGCGGGCCGGGTGCCGAGCGGGTTGCGGCGGAGCGGGCGTCGATGCACGGCGCCGCGCGCGCCCGACTCGCGGCGGCGCTCGACGCCCAGGCCGCGCGAGATGGCGCCGGCTGGCTGCGCCTGACGGGCCAGGCGCGGACCATCCTGCCCGTAGCCGCGGCAGCGCTGGCCGGGCTGGTGCTGGTGGCCGCGCCGCAGCTTCTTGACGGGGTCGGGTCCGACTCCGGTCGTCCCTCTGTCGCCGCGCCGGAGGAGCTGCCGCCGGCCGCGTTGCGGCTGCTTCCCGACCGCCGCCTGACGCCCGGCGCGGTGCGGCCGGTGACTGCCGCCGAGGCCTGCCGGGGTGACCTGCAGTCCGTTCCGCCGGCAGGCGCGGGGGTGCCGCGGCAGGTGTTCGCGCGGTACGGCATCGACTACCGCCGGGCGGCGGAGTACGAGCTCGACTTCCTGATCACGCCGGAGCTCGGAGGCGCGGCCGAGCCCGGCAACCTCTGGCCGCAGCCCTACGGAGCAACGGTCTGGAACGCCTACGTGAAGGACGAGCTCGAGCGGTACCTGCGGCGGATGGTCTGCGCCGGCGCACTCGATTTGGCCACCGCGCAGCGCGACATTGCGACCGACTGGATCGGAGCGTACCGGCGCTACTTCGACACCAGCCGGCCGCGCCGGGACTACCGCCGGTTTCCGTTGACGGGAAGCGACGGCGAGGCGCTGCGGAGCGAGGCGGTCGAGCTTCGTCTGCTGCCCGCGCCCCCCGCGGCGGCGGTCGTGGCCTCCGGGTTGAGGTCGGGAGCGGGTATCGCAGCCCGGATGGGGGACCGGCTCCGGGGCGGCCCCCCCGGGGCGCGGCCGGGGGTGGGGGAGCGGGTAGCGCAGCCGGGATGGTGGCCCGGCTGGTGCGCGCCCCCGCCGGTGCGCGCCGCGGAGCGAGCCCGGCAGGTCGATCCTGGCCCGACGAACCCTCGCGGAGGTCCTGAATGGCGCGGGTGAGGGGCGGAGCACGGGTATGCGCGGGGGAAGCGGCGTCGGCCGGAGTCTTCGTCGCCGGCGTGTCCGTCGCCCTGCTCGCCGCGACGGGCGCGGTTGCCGTGGCCGTTCAGGCGCCACCGCTCGAGCGCGTGGGATCCATTCCGGGCTCCGCGGAGGTCCTGGCCGCGGCCGGAGACTTGCTGGTGGCCGGATCGGGCACCGGCGTTCGCATCGTCGACGTATCGCGTCCCGAGTCGGCCTCGGTGGCAGGTCGCTACGAATTCGACCAGCCCGTGCTCGATCTCGTGGTGGGCCGCGACGAAGAGCGCGTCGTCTACGTCGCCAACAGCCACGACGGTCTGCGCCGACTGGATCTCTCCGAGCCGGCCGCCCCGGTCATCTCCGCATCGGTCGCGACGCGCGGGCAGGCGGTCGGCGTGGCGGCGTCGGATGGCCACGTCTACGTCGGCGACAACTCGCTCGGGTTCGACATCGTCCCGGCCGCGGGCGACTTGCGGCGGGCCGGCGAGTACCTGGGAGACGGGTTCCCGCGCGACATCGCCGCCGCGGGCGCGCTCGTCTTCGTCGCCGACCAGCCGGCGGGCCTCCTCGTGGTCGACGTGTCGGATCCGGCCGCGCCGACGGTGACGGGCGGCCTGTCTCTCGGACGCGATCCAATCACCAGGGTCGTCGTTCCGGACCCGCGGTCGTGGGATTCGGCGCCACCGTCCGCGGTCGCGGTGGCGAGCGGAACGGCAGGCTTGCAGGTGGTCGACGTCTCGGATCCGCGCGCGCCCACGGTGGCGGCTCCTATCGCCCCTGCCGGCCGTTTCGCCGGCGTGGCGATGTGGGGCGAGCGGCTCTTCGTGGCCGGCGAGGGCACCCTGCAGGTGTTCGACCTGGCGGATCCGGGGCAACCGGCCCTGATCGCCGAATCGGAACTCGGCGGCGGGGTCGGAGCGTTGGCCGTGGATGAGGAGTTGGTATTCGCTGCGACGCCGGGGGAGATCCTCATCTTCCGGCGTCCGTAGCGCGGACGGAAGTCCTGGACGGAAGCCTTGGCAGGAGCGACGATGGGCGACCGTGGCGAGCATCCGGAACCGGAGCACGACTACGCAGGGGCGTACAGCGACCAGGCGCTGTGGGACAAGGTTGCGCGCTTTGCGGCCCGCGCGGGACGCAAGGTCCTCTGGAACGCGCTGGTGCTCTACTACTGCTGCATCGATCCGGATACGCCCAAGGAGGCGAAGGTCGTCATCGCGGGCGCGCTCGGCTACTTCATCATGCCCCTGGATGCGATCTCCGACCTGTTCCCAGGCGGCTTCGCGGACGATCTGGGCGCCCTGGTCGCCGCGCTCGGCCTGGTCAAGGCTCACCTCAAACCCGAGCACCGGCAGCAGGCTGAAGAGAAGCTGCGACGGTGGTTCGGCGAAGACGGACGAGATGACGGATCGCATGACTGACAGACAGAAAAGGGATGGGACGCGCGGGATCCGGACGCGGGCAGGGGGCGTTGCCGTCGCCGCGGTGGCGGCTTTGCTCTTCCCGGCCCCCGCCGACGCACAGGACTGGACGCAGTTTCGCGGGCCGCGAGCGGCGGGCGTGGTCGCGGACAACGCGGCCCGGCCGGAACGCTGGAGCACGACAGAGAACGTTTCCTGGCGGACGCCGTTGCCGGGCCTGGGCTGGAGCTCGCCGGTTGTCGCCGACGGGCTGGTCGTCCTGACGACCGTGGCGAGCGAGGGCGACGTGGAAGTGCCCGAGGGGGGCTGGGGCGGGGGCGGGCGAGGTGGAGGTGCCGGAGGGCGGCTGGTACGGCGGCGGCGAGCGCGACACGCCGTCCGACGTCCACCACTGGCTGGTCTACGGGCTCGACCTGGAGACCGGCGAGCCGCGCTGGCGGACCGAGCCGCACAGCGGCGTCCCGCGGACGTCGCACCACCTCAAGAACACGTTCGCCTCGGAGACCCCGGTGAGCGACGGCCAGCGCTTCTACGCGCTCTTCGGCAACGTCGGTCTCTACGCGCTCGGACCGGACGGCTCCGTGCTGTGGTCGCGCGAGCTGCCGCCCGCGCGGACCCGGAACGGTTGGGGGACGGCCGCGTCTCCCGTCCTCCACGAGGGTCGCCTGTACCTGGTGGTCGACAACGAGGAGCAGTCGTACCTCGCCGCGCTCAGCGCGGAGACGGGGGCCGAAGTGTGGCGCACCGCTCGGGACGAGGGGTCGAACTGGTCGACGCCCTTCGTCTGGGAGCACGCCCAGCGGACGGAGATCGTGACGACGGGCACGGATCGCATCCGCTCCTACGACCTCGACGGCAACCTGCTCTGGGAGCTGGGCGGCATGTCCTCCATCGTCGTTCCGACGCCGATCGCCGCCCACGGTCTGCTCTATCTCGAGTCGGGCTACATCGGCGACTTCTTCCGCCCCGTCTATGCCATCCGACCCGGTGCCGCGGGCGACATCTCGCTGGCGGAGGGGGAGTCGGCGAACGAGTTCGTGGCCTGGTCGCTCGAGCAGGGCGGTTCCTACCACCCGTCGCCGCTGGTCTACGGCGACCACTACTACACGCTGCTCGACCGCGGCCTGATGACGTGCCACGACGCCCGGACCGGGGCCGAGATCTACGGGCGGCAGCGGATCGATGTCGGCCAGGCGTTCACGGCGTCGCCCTGGGCCTACAACGGCAGGATCTTCGCCCTGAGCGAGCAGGGCACCACGTACGTCATCGAGGCCGGTCCGGAGTTTCGCATCCTGGCCGAGAACCCGCTCGACGAGTTCACGATGGCAACGCCGGCCATCCTCGACGACAGCCTGATCATCCGCACCGCGGAGGCCGTCTACCGGATCGCGGAGCGGTAGGGGGCCTCACCGGAGGCTCTCGTGCGGGTCGAACGAACTCGTCGGGCCCGCTCCACGGAGGGGGCCGGCAGACCGGCCTGTGCGAGGTCCTTCACCGCGACGTCGCCGGGCCAGCCGAACCGGTCGGGGGATGCTTGCGTCAAGCGGCCGGCGCTGTATGATGCGCGCGCAGTCGCGGCCAAAGGGGGCCGCCGACGATCGCCGACGGAGACACGACATGCATGAGCCACGAGCATCCGGCGGCGTCCCGGTCGACCGCCGCGCGTTCCTGACGTACGGGTTGACTGCGCTCGGTGTCGGGGCGGTGGCCCGGACGAAGGCGGCGGGCGCGTTCCAGCCGGAGCCGTTCCCGCTCGGCGTGGCTTCCGGTGATCCGAGCCCCGACGGCGTCGTCCTCTGGACGCGCCTCGCCCGCGATCCGCTCCACGGCGGCGGCATGCCGGCTGACGACGTGGAGGTCACCTGGGAGGTGGCGCGGGACGAGCGATTGCAGGACGTCGTGCAGCGCGGCACGGCGATCGCCCCGGCGGCGCTGGCGCACAGCGTGCACGTCGAGGTGGCGGGACTCGAGCCGGCGCGCTGGTACTGGTACCGCTTCCGGGTCCCCGAGGGCGCCAGCACCGTGGGGCGCACGCGGACGCTGCCGGCTCCGGGCGCCGACGTGGAGCGGCTGCGCTTCGCCTTCGCGTCGTGCCAGCACTACGAGCAGGGCTACTACACCGCCTACCGCCACATGGCGGAGGACGATCTCGACCTCGTTTTCCACCTCGGGGACTACATCTACGAGTACGAAGGGCGCGACGGCCGCGTCCGGCGGCACACGGGCGACGAGATAGAGCTGGTCGACGACTACCGCAACCGCTACGCCCTCTACCGCAGCGATCCCGACCTGCAGGCCGCGCACGCGGCGTTCCCCTGGGTGGTGACCTGGGACGACCACGAGGTCGACAACAACTACGCGGCCGACGTCTCCGAGGACGGGCTGCCGGCCGAGCTCTTCCTGCGGCGGCGGGCCGCCGCCTATCAGGCGTACTACGAGCACATGCCGCTGCGCCGCGCCGCGCTTCCCACCGGCCCCCGCCTGCAGCTCTACCGCGGCTTCGACTGGGGCGGCCTCGCCTCGTTCCACGTTCTCGACACGCGGCAATACCGCACCGATCAGCCGTGCGGCGACGGTCGCGCCAGCGTGTGCGACGGCATCTACGATCCGGCCGCGACGCTGCTCGGCGACCGGCAGGAGCGCTGGCTGACGGACCGCCTCGACCGGTCCGCGGGACGCTGGCAGGTGATCCCGCAGCAGATCCAGATGACGCGCGTCGACTGGGAGGGCGGCGACGGCGAGACCTACGGCATGGACGTATGGTCCGGCTACGAGGTGGCGCGCCGGCGTCTGATGGAGTTCCTCGCGGAGCGGCGCCCGTCGAACCCGGTCGTTCTCACCGGCGACATCCACAGCAACTGGGTGGCCGACCTGAAGGTCGACTACCGGGACGAGCGCGCTCCCATCGTGGGAACCGAGCTCATCTGCACGTCGATCAGCTCCGGCGGCGACGGGCGTGACAGCTTCGACGCCGCGGCCGGCATGCTGGCCGAGAATCCCTGGGTGAAGTTCTTCAACGCGCAGCGCGGCTACGTCCGTTGCGAGGTGACCCCCGAGCGCTCGGTGGCCGACTACCAGGTGCTGGAGTACGTGACCCGGCCGGGCAGTCCGATCGCCACCCGGGCGTCGTTCCTCGTCGAAGACGGCCGACCGGGCGCGCAACGGCTGTGAGCGCCCCGGGCTCGGCCAGGAATCTGCGCCGTCGAACGGCGCGGATTCCTGGAGGGCTGGTTGGTCGTCGGGCGGAGCCGTCGGGCGACGAATGGTGGGCTACCGCACGAGGTCGGAGTACCATCCGCTCCAGGCTGGCCTCCAGCGCCGGAACAGGGCGATGAAGAGGGGATTGGTCCAGATCAGGGTCTTCCACAGCGGCCACTGGTCGAATCGGCGGCAGGAGGGTACGACGCGCGGCTCGTCGAGCAGACGGACCGTGCGGCGCGTTTCGCAGGCGAGCCTTCGCAGGGCCCAATAGAAGTCGACGTCCTCGCCCATCCAGGCACGTTCGTCGTAGCCGCCGACCGCCTCGAAGGCGGACCTGCGGCAGAACTGCGCGGCACCCTGCGCCATCCCCAGGGAGCGGGCGAGCAGGCGCCACGCGCGGAGGTATAGGCGGACCGCCAGGCGCCGCGGACGGTAGTCGACATCGACGCCGCCTCCCACGCACTCCGAATCGCCCATCGCCGCGTGAATGGCGTCGAACAGGCTCGGAGGCACGAGCACGTCCGCGTCGACGAAGACGAGCACCTCCGCGGCGGCATGGCGCGCGCCGGTGTTTCGGGCCCGCGCGATGCTCCGCACCGGCTCGCGCACCACGGTCGCACCTTCCGCCCGTGCGACGGAGGCCGTTTCATCGTCGCTGTCGTTGTCGACGACGATCGTCTCGACCTCGACCTCCCGGGCGCGCAGCAACTCCGCGGCGGCTCGGATGGAGTCGAGCGTGCTCGGAAGACACGCCGCTTCGTTGAGGGCCGGGACGATGATCGCGACGCGCGTGCGGACGCTCTTCGGCCGCTCGGGGAAGACCATCTCTTCCGAGCTCCTCGACCGGGTCGAGCGTGGCGGCCGCCGCGCGTTCGTCGCGTGGCACACGCTATCGAGTCTCTACTACCTCGTGACTCCCGCGCGCGGGGATGCCGACACGCGGGACTTCATCGCCGAGCTGATCCGGTTCGTGGCGGTGGCGCCCGCGGATACCGCTGCGCTCCGCTACGCGCTCTCGCTTCCGATGGCGGACTTCGAAGACGCGATGCAGGTTGCCGCCGCCCGAGCGTGCGGGGCCCGGCATATCGTCACCAGGAACGTCAGGGACTTCGCGCGCTCGCCCATTCCGGCCACGACCCCACGGGAAGCGCTGGCGAGCTTCTTCTGAATCAGACCGCGGCGTGGGCCGGCGCCTATTGCGGTGACGCCGGCTCCAGCTTGCGGACCCAACCGTCGCTCTTCGTCAGCAGATAGAGCTCTCCCGCGGAGTCGATGCCCAGTCGCGCGTCCGCCCGCGGCCCCGGGGCGTAGGGGTTGGGGTGCCCGACCGCGTCGGCGAGGTCGCGCTCCTCGCCGTCGACCACCAGCCGCAGTTCCCGGATCTCGACGAGCTCACCCGGCACGAGCCCGTCCGCGTCGATGTACAGCACGCGGCCCCGCGGGAAGTCGGTGAAGACGTACTTCCCCTGCAGTTCGGGAATGGCCTGACCCCGATAGACGTACCCGCCGCTGACGGCGTAGCCCTCGTCGTGGTCGTACTGGGCCACCGGATACACCAGGGGCTGCTCGTCCTCGGCCGGGCGCGGATACAGCGGTCCGGGACGCCCGGGGGGGACCGTGAACCCGGTGGCGAACGTGCCCTCCCGGAGCCGCCACCCGTAGTTCGCGCCGGGCACCCCCAGGTTGACCTCCTCTACCGAGTTCTGGCCGATGTCGCCCATGAACATCCGGCCGTCCGTGTCCCAGGAGAACTGCTGCGGGTGTCGCAGCCCGTAGGCCCAGATCTCCGGAGCGATACCGTCCTCGTCCACGAACGGGTTGTCCGCCGGGATGCCGTACCCCCGGCTTCCGTCGCCGCCGAGCGGATCAATGCGGATGATCGCCCCGTGGGGCTCGCCGAGGGACTGGCCGTAGTCGCGCGGATCGTGGGCCGCCCCGGCGTCCCCGAGGCAGGCGTACAGGAGGCCGTACTCCGGCGATCCCGGCTCCGCCGTCGGATTGAACGCGATGGTGCCGATGTTGTGGTTGGGCGCGAACTGGCCGATCCGGAAGATCTCGCGCGACGTGCCGCTGAACACGTTCGCCTGCGGATCGTCGGTCGTCCACTCCCGGATCACGCTCTCGTGGCTTGCCGCGTCGTCCTCCAGGTAGTCCGCGCGGCCGCTGTCCGAGCGGGCGCTGTACGCCGTGTAGAGCTTGCCGTACCCCGGGGTGCCGGCGATCGCGAACTGCGGATGAAAAGCGACCGACACCAGACCGGACTCGTTGGGGAACATCGAGTCGTCGAAGCCGATGTCGCGGGTGCGAACGTCCAGGTACTCGACCGGCTCCATCCCGTCCTCGTCGGTGATGTACACCACCCCGCGAATGTCGTTGAGGACGAGGCGCCCCGAGCCGTCCCCGACTGGCGTCAGGTACTGGATGCGGGCGTGGGACTCGGTCAGCAGAGGAGCGCTGGCGACGGAATCGACGGTCTGCGGAGGGCGAACGAACCGGGTCGCCGCCACGATCAGGTCGCCCTTCCGGATCGGTTCCGGAATGGGATCGGCCAGGGGTTCCACCTGGGCTCCGACCGGGAAGGACGCGGCGGCGGTGATCAGGGCGGTCACTGCGAACGATCGTGCGAGGTGCATAACGGGCTCCGTATCCGTGTGTGGGTGGTGACGTTGCGGACAGGCTACTCGCCGTCCACGGAGAAGGCGAGCAGCACGTTGCCCGGAATGCCGAGGCCTCCGTAGCCGGAGACGAGGTAGAGCATGCCGTCGACCACGGTGACGCCCGGTCCGTTGAGCGACCCGCCGCGGCCCGGCACGCCGTTGACGGTCTCGTACTCGCCCACGGTGTCGGCGTTCCAGATGATGCGGCCGGTGTCGGTGGCGTGGGCCCGGACCTGGCCGTCGAGGCTCGTGGAGAAGACGACGCCGGGGATGGCTGTCACTGCGCCGGGCTGCGCGGTGTGGCAGCCCTCGCGCGACCCGCAGGTGTCCTGCACCGGCGGTGCGTGCCAGACCTCCGCGCCGTCGGCCACGGTCAAGGCGGTCACGCCGCCGGCCTCGCCCGCGGGCTTCTCGAAGAAGTCGGAGATCGACGCGTAGACGACGTCGTTCTCGTCGATGGCGAAGCCCCACTCGATGCCGCCGAGAATGCCGCCCCCCGAGACCCGTGTCTCCCAGAGAATGGCGCCGGTGTCCGGGTCGAGGCCGTACATCACGCCCGACTTCTGTCCCGCGAGCAGGATCGGCGTGCCGTCGGCGAGGGTGGTGAGTATGGTGGAGCTGCCGAAGTCGACGTCGGGGCCCGCGTCCTCCGGGCAGTTGGCGCGCCCTTCCTCCGTGGGCGACATGCAGGCGACGGTCCAGGCGTCGCCCGGGGTCGTCTGCGAGACCCAGCGCACGTCGCCGGTCTCCAGGTCGAGCGCCATCAGCGCGTCGCTGTTCGGCGACGGCGGGTTGGAGTAGGAATCGCCGGTGGCGGCGTAGAGGACGCCGCGCCCGGGGTCGATCGTGGGCGCCGACCATACGCCGGCCCCGGACGGGCCCCAAGTCTGCGCGCCGGCCGGGTTGCGGCCGGTCGGCTGCGGCTCCTCCTCGATGATGTAGCGCTTCCAGACCTGCTCGCCGGTCGCGGCGTCGAGCGCAACGACGCTCCCGCGGAACGTGCAGCATTCGTAGGTCGGGATGATCGCCGTGCTCTCCTCGCTGGACGCGACGCCGACGTATACGCGGCCGTCGTGGACCGCCGGCGCGCCGGTGATGGTGGCGTCGAGGTGGTCGTCGATCTTGGTGCGCCAGCGGAGTTCGCCCGTGGCGAAGTCGACGGCGTAGATGCTGGCCGTGCGGTCGCCGAAGTAGGCCGTCGCAGCTCCATCGGGGCCGGGGCCGACCGGGATGGCCGTCCGCACCGCGCCCTCGGCCTCGTGGATCCAGTCGATGCAGCCGGACTTCGCATCCAGGCTGTAGACCAGCCCCGCGCGGCTGCCGATGACGATGCGTCCGCCCACGACGGTCGCCTGCGAGCCGGCCGCGTTGACGCCGGGGAAGCCGAACGCCCACTTCAGCCGCAGCCGCGGCACGTCATCCGCCGTGATGCCGGCCGCAGCGGCGTGCTGGAACCGCGTGTTCGCGAGATCGGCGCCCCAGCCGTTCCAGACCGGACCGGAGAACGGATCCGCGGGCGCCGCGCTTGCCGCGCAGTACGCACTTTCGGGGATTTGCTCGATCGGCGGACCGCTGAGGACGTCGCCGCTGAGGTATTCCGCGACCGCGGTTCGCTCCGCGTCGCTGAGCGACAGCGCCTGGCGCTGCATCAGCCCGAAGCGGAGGGTGGCGTAGATCTCGTCCGCCGAACGCTCCCGCAAGGTTTCGGCGGGGGTGAGCCGGGCCATTCCCCCTTCGTGGCAACGGGCGCATTGCTGCCGGTAGACGAGCTCTCCGTCGGCGGTCGCCTCCTGGGACGCGGCGGCGCCGGTCGCCGTGAGCAGGGCACAGAGCAGTAGGGCAAGCGGGGCAGCGGTACGCATATGGTCTCCCGTTCTGAGGGTGCAAGGGACTGAGCAAGCCGAGAGTCTGAGCCTACAACTCGCGGCTGGCGCTCGCCAAGCCGATCGCATCCCGGTAGCCCACCATTCGTCGCCTCACGGCTCCGCCTGATGCCCAACCACCTCCCGGAGTCCGCGCCCTTCCACGGCGCAGACTCCTAGAGGGTCCGCCGACGCAGGAGCTCCGCGCCAGCGGAACCGGGCACGCAGCCGTCAGGGCGCACTACCGCCCGCGCACCAGCCGCAAGTGCCGCCGTTGGCGCGGGTTCGGCGGACCGGGGGGCGGTCCGGCGCGCCGCAGCATCTGGCGGAGCTCGCGTTCCGCCGCGGTCGGCGGCGGCGTGCGGTCCTCGTAGAGCTCTCGGGCATCGGCCCTGGGCAGGTGGTGGTCGGCGAGCTCCCGCACCGCCACCTTCTGTTTGATCCCGTGCGGGCGCGTGATGGTGACGATCTCGCCGGGGCGGATCTCGCGGTGCGGTTTGGCGCGCTGGCCGTTGACGTCGATCTTGCCCCCCTTGCAGGCCTTCTGGGCCTCGGAGCGCGTCTTGAACAGGCACGCGACGTCCAGCCAGACATCCAGGCGTACGCGCGCGGGAGGATCCGTCATGACGCAGGCGCGCCGGTGTCGGCCGCGCCGCTCCCGGCACCAGCGTCCGCCGCCGGCCCGCCGAGCATGCGGCGGACGACGGCCTGGCACTCGGGGAAGACCTCCGCAATCCGGTCCGGCCTTCGCCCCCCCGCCTGTGCGAAGTCGGGCCGGCCGCCGCCGGTGCCGCCCACGACCGGCGCGATCGCCTTGACGACGCGACCCGCGTGCACGCGGTCCGTCAGGTCGCGCGTGACCGACACCACCAGCGACACCTTGCCGTCGTTCTCCGCCGCCACGACCACGACTCCGCTCGGGATTCGGTCGCGCAACGAATCGGCCAGCGTCCGGAGCGCGCCCTTCTCCAGGTTGGAGACGCGCCGGCCGACGACGGTCACACCGTCGAACTCCACCGTGCTGCCGTCCGCGGATCCCGCCGGGCCGCCGCCCATGGCGGCGCGGATCCGGAGCTGCTCGACCTCGCGGCCGAGGCGTTTCGCCTCGGCCTGCAGTTTCTGCACGGCCGCCAGTGCCTCCGTCGCGGTCGTGCCCAGGGCCTGCAGCAGACCGGAGAGTCTGGCGCCGCGCTCCTGGAGCAACCGGACGGCGGCGGGGCCGGTGACCGCCTCGATGCGCCGGACGCCGGCCGCCACGCCGCCTTCCTGCGTGATCAGAAACGGCCCGATGTCGCCGGTGGCGCGGCAGTGGGTGCCGCCGCAGAGCTCGACCGAGAAGCCGGGCACGGTCACGACCCGCACGCTGTCGCCGTACCGCTCGCCGAAGAGCGCCATGGCGCCGTTGCGAATCGCCTGCTCCGTCTCCTGTTCCTCCGTGGTGACGGGCTGGTTCTCGAACACCCGGGCGTTGACGAGCCGCTCGATGTCGGCGCGTTCGTCAGCGGCGACCGCCTCCCCGTGCGTGATGTCGAAGCGCAGGCGGTCCGGCGCGACCAGCGATCCCGCCTGTCGGACATGAGGTCCGACCACGGCGCGGAGCGCGGCGTGCAGGAGGTGGGTCGCCGTGTGGTTGCGCCGGATGTCGTCGCGCCGCGCTTCGTCGACCTCCGCGGTGACCACGTCGCCCGTATGCAGCACGCCCTCGCGCACCGCGACGACGTGCATCCGGGCGGTGGCGGGGAGGGGGCGGACGACGTCGCGGACCTCCGCCGCGAGGCCTTCCCCGGTCAACCGCCCCGTGTCGGAGACCTGCCCGCCCGCCTCGAGATAGAAGGGGGTCGGATCGAGGAGGACGCAGCCCTCCTCGCCCGCGTGCAGGGTGTGCACCCCGACGAGGCGACTCGCTCCGCCGCCGTCGCCGGTAGCCGGCGCGCGCTCCACGCGGCAGAGGCCGGTGACGGTGCTGCGGGAGGTAGTCGTCTCGTAGCCGACGAACCGGTCCGGCACGTGCGGCACGTCCACGGACGTGCTCGGCCAGCCCCCGGGGCCCGCGCCGTCTGCCGGCCCTTGCCCGAAGTGGCTTCCGGCGCGGGCGCGCGCCCGCTGCTCGGTCATCGCGCGGTCGAACCCCCCGCGGTCGACGGCAAGGCCCCGCGATCCGGCCAGGTCCTCGACGAAGTCGAACGGCACGCCGAAGGTATCCCAGAGGCGGAATGCCTCGTCGCCCGCGAGCGGCCGGGAACCGGCTTCCGCCTCCGCGAGCGCGGCTTCGAGACGGGGCAGTCCGTCGGTGAGCACCTTGTCGAACTGGGCCTCTTCCTGGCGGACCACGGAGACGATCGCGTCGCGGTTCGCCACCAGCTCCGGGTAGGCCGGAGCCATTCGCTCGATGACCACCTCCACGAGGTCGTGGAGGAACGGCTCCGTCAGGCCCAGCTTCTTGCCGTGGCGCATGGCGCGCCGCATGATCTTGCGCAGCACGTACCCCCGCCACTCGTTCGACGGCACGACGCCGTCGCCAATCAGGAACGTCATCGCCCGCAGATGGTCGGCGATGACCCGCAGCGAGACGTCGCTGGTGTCGTTGGAGGCGCGGCCGGCGAGGGGTCCGTAGGGGGAGCCGGCGCGCTCGCCGATGGCGGCGAGCAGCGGCGTGAAGAGGTCGGTGTCGTAGTTCGACAGCTTGTCCTGCAGGACGGCGACGATCCGCTCCAGCCCCATCCCGGTATCGATCGAGGGGGCCGGAAGCGGCGACAGGGTGCCGTCCGCCTGCCGCTCGAACTCCATGAAGACGTTGTTCCAGATCTCGACGTAGCGGTCGCAGGAGCAGTCGAGGCCGCGGCAGGTCGGCTCGCCGCACGGCAGGTGGTCGCCCCGGTGGTAGTGGATCTCGGAACAGCGCCCGCAGGGGCCGGTGTCGCCCATGGCCCAGAAGTTCTCGGCCGCCCCGAGCTCCGTGATCCGGTCCGCGGGGACGAGCCGCTCCCAGATGGCGCGGGCGTCCTCGTCGCGGGGGATGCCGTCCTCGCCCTGGAAGACGGTGGCGTGCAACCGGTCCGCCGGCAGGCCCCAGACGTCGGTGAGGAGCTGCCACGCCAGCGGGATGGCGTCGGCCTTGAAGTAGTCGCCGAACGAGAAGTTGCCGAGCATCTCGAAGAACGTGTGGTGCCGCAGCGACGGGCCAACGTTCTCGAGGTCGTTGTGCTTGCCGCTCACCCGCATGCACTTCTGCGACGTCGCCGCGCGCCGGTATTCGCGGCGCTCGATGCCGAGGAAGGCGCCCTTGAACTGGTTCATCCCGGCGTTGGTGAAGAGCAGCGTGGGGTCGTCGTGGGGGACGAGCGGGGAGCTCGACACGACGCGGTGGCCCTGTCCCTGAAAGTAGTCGAGAAAGCTCTGTCGGATCTCAGCGGACGTCATCGTGCTCATTCTTCCACAAGGCCTGGTGTCCCCGGGGGCGAGTCGTCCGGCGCCGCGCCGGACTGCGCGCGCCGCCGCAGCGCCGCCGCTGCCATGTGGCCATCGAAGCCCTGGCGCAGCAGGTATTGGTAGAGGCGCCGGAACTCGGCGCGGTCCGTGATCGGCCCGGCCAGCCGCCGCGCGAGCGACCGGTCGAGCAGCTCTTCGAGGTCCCGCCCCTCGAGAGCTTCTGCAATGGCCGCCTTCGCCACCGGGGCATCCACGCCGCGGGCCGCGAGCTCGCGTTCGATGCGTGCCGGCCCTTGTCGGCGCACCTCCACGGCGCGGCGCGCGTAGGCGGCGGCAGCGCGGTGGTCGTCGAGCGCCCCCTCGCGGCGCAGCCGCGTCACCGCGGTGTCGGTCGCCTCCGTGGTGAACCCGCGGCGCCGGAGCCGCTCGCCGAGCTGCGACGCCGACAGATCGCGACCGGCCAGCAGGGTAAGGCCGGCGACGTACGCCTCCGCGGAGGCGCTCCTGGTTCGTGCCGCGCCGGCCGGCCGCGTGCGACTCCCTCGGGGGAAGCGGGAGCCCGACCCGCGGCCCGCGCCGTCGCGTTCGGGGCGCCGCGGTCCTGCCATGCCGTCAGGCGGTCGCTTCGTTCGCTCCGGTGGCGACGCGGGCGTCCGGGTACACGGGTCTGAGCCAGCCGTGGGTGTCGGGGATCCGTCCGGCGATGACGTCGAAGAAACGGCGCTGGATCGCCTCGGTCAGCGGTCCCCGGGTGCCGCTGCCGATGGTGATCTTGTCGACCGAGCGAATCGGCGAGATCTCGGCCGCGGTGCCGGTGAAGAAGAGCTCGTCGGCGATGTACAGCGCCTCGCGGGGCAGAGTCTCCTCGCGTAGCGGGATGCCGAGGTCGCGGGCGAGCGTGATGACGACGTCCCGGGTGATGCCGGGCAGGATCGAGTCGGCCAGCGGCGGCGTCGAGACCACGCCGTCCCGTACCGCGAAGATGTTCTGGCCGCTTCCCTCGCTGACGAAGCCGCGCGGATCGAGCGCGATCCCCTCGGCATAGTCGTTCAGCGTCGCCTCCATCTTGATGAGCTGGGAGTTCGCGTAGTTGGCCGTCGCCTTGGCCACGGCGGGAAAGCGGTTCGGCGCCCCTCGTCCCCAGGAGCTGACCTGCACGTCGACGCCGTGCTCGAGCGCTTCCTCGCCCAGGTAGGCGCCCCATTCCCAGACCAGGATCGCGGCCTCGACCGGGCACGAGAAGGGGTTGACGCCAAGGGAGTGATAGCCGCGGTAGAGCAGCGGGCGGACGTAGCACGCCCGGTACCGGTTGGCGCGAATGGTCTCGAGCACCGCTTCCTCGAAGTCGTCCGCGTCGAGCCCGTGATCCATGCGGTAGATCTTCGCCGAGTCGAACAGACGCCGCACGTGCGTGTCGAGCCGAAACACGGCTGCACCGTCCGGCGTCCGGTAGCAGCGCGCGCCCTCGAATACCCCGCTCCCGTAGTGCACGACGTGCGAGCCGATGTGAATCTTGGCGTCGGCCCAGTCGACGAGATCCCCGTTCATCCAGATGCGGCCCTGCCCGAAACTCATGCGCGACCCCGCTAAAACCGTGTGCAATGAAGAAGTTACGCAGTTACGAGTGTAGCGGCCGCCCCCGTTCGTTTGCAAGCCGCCGCTCGCATCGCACACGGCTACTGCATCTGGCCGCAGAACGGACAACGGTTCGCTCGGGCGTGCAGCGGCTTGAGGCACTGCCAACAGAAGCGGCTCGACGGTGTCCGGGTGCGGCGCGGGCTCTTGGCGCGCCGCTGGTCCTCGGCCGTGCGGTCGCCGGCCTCCGCGCCTCGGGCGGGCGCCGGCGACGCAACCTCCGGTCCGGCGGCGCGGGCCCTCTCGAGGTCGCGCAACAACTCGTCGGCGCGTTGGTAGCGCGACGGAACGTCAGGCGCCAGCGCCTTCATGATCAGGTCGTTCAGGCGCTGCGGCAGATCCGGCTTGCGCAGGCGCGGGGGCTGGACGAGCTCGCCGCGCCGGAGCCGCACCAGGTCGTGCTGCGTCGGCGTGTCGTACGGAAGCCCGCCGGTCGCCATCTGGTACATCGTGACTCCGAGCGAGTAGATGTCCGAGGCGAAGACCGCCCGGCCTTCGAACTGCTCCGGCGCCATGTAGGGCGGGCTGCCCGTGACCGTGTTGTGCGCGGCCATCTCGAGGAACCGGGAGGTGCCGAAGTCGGTCACCTTGAGCACCCCGGCACTCGAGACGAGAACGTTCGACGGCCGCAGGTCGCGGTGCACCACACCCTGGCGATGGGCGTGATCGACGGCCCGCGCGAGCTGCGTGGCGTAACCGATCAACCGCCGCGCGGCGAGCGCGCCGTCGCGCGCGATGAGGTCATCGAGAGTCTCGCCGGCGACGTACTCCATCACGATGAAGAAGACATTGTCGGTCTTCTCCGCGGTCGTGATCGAGACGATGTTCGGGTGGTCGAGCGCCGCGAGGAGGCGCGGTTCCCGGAGATGCTCGGCGAAGTTGAGGTTCTGCTTGTGGGGCACCTTGATCGCGACTTCCTTGTCGATCCAGGTGTCCTTGGCGAGGTAGACGGCACCGAATCCGCCGCTGCCGAGAGAGGCCAGAATCTTGTACTTGCCGAGTGACTGCCCCTTCAACAGCATACGGTTCGGCCAGTATAGCCACTATGCCGGCGCATCGGCCGCCGCCGGCGCGCCGGAAGGCTCGTCGTCCTGCCACACGAAATGGAGCACGGACAGGGCGACGGCCGGCACTGCCTCGGCGCGCAGCGTGCGCCGGCCGAGCATCGTCGCCCGAAAGCCGGCCCGGGCCGCCTGCGCCAGTTCGGTCTCCGTCCAGCCTCCCTCGGGGCCGACGGCGACCACGGCCGAGGCGGGGCGCGGCTCGGCCGCGAGGGAGCGCACCGGCGACAGCGCGACGTCGGCCGCGGCCGGCTCGACGAGGAGCATCCGGAGATCGGCGTCCGCGTCGTCCAGAAAACGGCCGAGAGACACCGGCGGATGGATCTGCGGTACGAACGCGCGCCGGCACTGCTTGGCGGAGGCGATCGCGATCCGCGTCCAGCGCTCCACCGCGGCCGCGCCGAAGCGACGGGTCGGCACGTCGGTGCGCGTGGTCAGGAGCGGATGCAGGGCATGAACGCCGAGCATGGTGGCATCCCGCACGACGGCGTCGACCTTGCGGCCCTTGAGGAGCGCCACGCCCAGCGTGACCCGCACGCCCGGCTCCGGCGGCGCCGGCAGAGCGCTGCGGGTCCGGACGCGAACGCCGGCCCGTCCGGCGTCGGTCACCACCGCGGCGTACTCCCGCCCCCGGCCGTCGAACACCCGCACCGCGTCGCCGGTCCCGAGGCGGAGGATCTGCGTGAGATGGCGGGCCTCCTCGTCCGGCAGATCGACGACGACATCCGCGCGGTCGGCGCCGGGTGCGAAGAAGCGGTGCATTGGGAGTGCGCTGACGGGTTCGAGTTGCGTCACGGGGGGCTGCCGCGCCGCAGGGTCAACGCGACCCAGCCGTCCTCCGTCTCGCGTCCGGCCGGGGTCAGCGTGCCGTCGAAGGCGGCGCGAACCTGCTCCTCTTCCGCCGACGTGACCCCGCCGGCGATGAGGGAGCCGGACGCCCGGACGTGGCGCGCGATCCGCGAAGCGTGACGGACCAGGGCCGCACCGCTCAGATTGGCCGTAACGACCATGGCGCCGGGTACGGCGAGCCGGGCGACATCCGCCTGCCGCAGGGCGACGGCGTGTCCCGCGGCGTTGCGCGCGAGGTTGACCCTCGCGTTGGCGAGGGCGTCGGCGTCGCGATCCACCGCCACGACGGGGGCGGCGCCGAGCTTGTGCGCAGCGATCGCCAGCACGCCCGATCCGGTACCGAGGTCGAGGACGTCGGGGGGCGCGGCCGTCCCGTCGAGGCAGACCTGCAGGGCGCGCAGGCAGAGACGGGTCGAGGCGTGATGCCCGGTGCCGAAGCCCGTCGACGGCTCGATGACCACGACCGCGCAGCCGTCCGCCTCGCCGTCGCCGGGGACGTTCCACGGCGGCGCCACGACGACCCGACCCACCCGGATCGCCCGCAGGTTCGCCTGGCTGCGAGCCGCCCAGTCTTCGTCGGGCACGTCGACCGCGCGCACGCTCGCGCCGTCGGGTCCGAGGGCGCGCGCGATTGCCCGCCGGGCGGCGTCCCGGTCGTCAGCCGCGGCGAAGTGGACGCGCCGGACGACGAGACCGGTCCGCTCTGCGGCCGCGTCGCAAACCTCGACCGCCACGGGCAGCAGGTCGTCGAGCAGAAAGTCGAGCCGCGCGGGCAGGGCGGAGGACGCCGCCGGGAGCGCTACGTCGAGGGCCGGGCGGGCGTCACCCAAAAATGTCCTTGACGCGATCGAAGAAGGGACGGCCGTCCTCGTCCGCCGCGACGGGCCGGAGAGGGTCGGTCCTGCCGCGCGGCATCGTCTTGTCGAGCTCCGTCAGGAGCGCCTTCTGCTCGCGGGTGAGCGAGGTGGGCACCTCGGCCCGGGCGGTGACGTAGAGGTCGCCGCGCCCGCGTCCCGAGACGCGCGGGAGACCTTTCCCGCGCAGACGGAAGCGGGTCTCCGTCGGTGTGCCCTTGGGCACCGTCACGGTCTCGCTCCCCGCCAGCGTCGGCACCTCGACGGTGCCGCCGAGGGCGAGGGTGGGGAAGCTCACGGGCACGGCGCAGTGCAGGTCGTCGTCCTCGCGCTGGAAGAACTCGTGGTCCCGCACGTGGACCACGACGTAGAGGTCCCCGGGCGAGCCGCCGGTCTCTCCGTGTTCCCCCTCCCCGGAGAGACGCAGGCGCTGCCCGCTGCCGATGCCGGCCGGCACCTTCACCGTCAGCTTCCGCTGCTGTTCCGTGCGTCCGCGCCCGTGGCATTCGCTGCACGGCGTCCGGATGACCGTGCCGGTCCCCCGGCAGTGTCCGCAGGTGCGGGCCACGGTCAGGAAGCCCTGCTGAAAGCGCACCTGCCCTCGCCCGCGGCACTGCTGGCAGGTATCGGGGCGTGAGCCCGCGGCGGCTCCGGAGCCGTTGCAGGCCTCGCACAGCTCCTCGCGGGGGATCTGCAGCGTGGTCTCTGAACCCGAGGCCATCTCCTCGAAGCCGATCTCGAGGTCGTAGCGGAGGTCGGCACCGCGCGCGGGGCCGCGACGCCCCGTGCCGAACCCGAAGAGGTCGCCGAGCCCGCCGAGTCCGCCGAAGATGTCGTTGAAGTCCGCGAAGATGGTCGGATCGAAGCCTTGGCCTCCGGCCGACCCGCCGACGGCCGCGTGGCCGAAGCGGTCGTACCGCGCGCGCTTCTCGCTGTCCGCCAGGACGGCGTACGCTTCCGCCGCCTCCTTGAAGCGCTCCTCCGCCGTCCGATCACCCGGGTTGCGGTCCGGGTGGTACTGCAGCGCGAGCTTCCGGTATGCGCTCTTGATCTGCTGATCGTCGGAATTGCGCGGAACGCCCAGCACCTCGTAGTAGTCGCGCTTGCTCACGTCTTCGCCACCCTGACCATCGCCGCCCGCAGCAGGCGGCCTCCGAGCATGTATCCGCGCCGCACCTCGCCGATGATCTCGCCCGCCCGGTGATTCGCGCTCTCTTCGTGCGCGATGGCCTGGTGCACGTTCGGGTCGAAGTCCTCTCCGGCGGTCTCGATCGGGGTTGCGCCCCGCTTCCGCAGCAGGTCGAGCATCTGGCGGTGAATCATCTCGACGCCGCTGCGGTACGCCGCCGCCGCGCCGTCGTCCACCTGCGCCTCGAGCGCCCGCTCGAGGTTGTCGACCACCGGCAGCAGCTCCTCGAGCAGATCCGCCGCCGCCGCGGACGCAAGGGCCGCGCGCTCCCGTTCGACCCGTTTGCGATAGTTGTCGAACTCGGCCGTCTTGCGCAGCAGGAGGTCGTAGTACTCGTCGCGCTGCGCCACGGCGCCCGGTTCCGCCACGGCGTCCGGTTCCGCCACGGCGTCCGGTTCCGCCACGGCGTCCGGTTCCGCCACGGCGTCCGGTTCCGCCACGGCGTTGGGCTCCGCGGCGGAACCTGCGGCCGGCTTCTCGCCGCCTGCCGGCTCCTCGCCCTGTGCCCCGCCGGAGGCCACGTCGGCGGCATCTGCGGGGGGCTGCGGTTCGGAGGCGATGTCGGCGGTTGCGGGTCGTGCCCGGGTGTCGTCAGGCGATTGGGCTGTCACGTCGTCTGTCATGGTCGGACGGTGCCGCCTGCGTGACGAGGACGCGGCTCACGGCCCGCGAGACCCTGTCCACGGCGGCGATGGCGCGCGAATAGCGCATCCGGCGAGGGCCGATGATGCCGATGCTGCCGGTGCACCCTCCGTCGAAGTACGTGGAGGTCACCAGGCTGAAGTGCTGCATCTCGGGAGACATGTGCTCGGTCCCGATCACCACGGTGAGGCCGGGACCCTCGATGTACTCGTTCAGGAGCCGGACCAGCAGGTCCTTGCGCTCGATCAGCGTGAGCAGGCCGCGCAGCGTGTCCAGAGGCACGCGGTCGTCGCCATCCGACACCCCCTCGACGAGGAACCCCGCACCCTCTACGAAGAGTCGGTCCTGCGGCGCCATGTCCTCGAGGGTCGAGCTGGCGAGCCGCAGCACGCACGAGCGAAGCTGGTCGTAGAGCATTCGCTCCTGCCGGAGCTCCTCGACGACGGCGGCGCGGACTTCCCAGAGGGGCAGACCCGCAAACTCCTGGTTCAGGTGCAGCGCCCCTTGCTCCAGCGCGCCGCGGCCGATCGCCTCCCCGAGGTCGATCGTCTTGTGCGCGACCTGGCCGTCCTGCGTGGATACGACGACGAGGATGCGAGTGCCGTCGAGAGGGACGAACTCGATGTGGCGAAAGGTGCCCGACGCGACCTGCGGCATCAGTGCGAACGCCAGGTAGCGCGACGCCAGCGAGAGTTCGTGCGAGACGTTCGACAGCACGTCGCCGAGCGTTCCCGCCTGGCGCAGGCGCGCCTCGACCTCCCGCGTCGGCTGCGTGCCGCGCCGCCGCTCGAGCAGCAGATCGACGAAGCAGCGGTAGCCGTGGTCGGTCGGGACGCGGCCCGCCGACGTGTGCGGCTGGTGCACGTAGCCGAGCTCCTCGAGCTCCGCCATGATGTTGCGCACCGATGCCGATGAGAGCCCGATGTCGCCGTGCTCCGCCAGCCAGAGCGACGATACCGGCTCGCCGGTGTCGATGTAGTGCTTGACGAGCGTGGCCAGGATGGCGCGGGAACGCGCCGACAGGCCGTCGCCGGCGGCGCCACGCTTGCCGGAACGTCGAGTCATGGTGACCTGGCCCACCATTCGTCGCCTGACGGCTCCGCCTGGTGCCCAACCAACCCTCCAGAAGCCCGCGCCGTTCTACCGCGCAGACTCCTGGTCGGCATTATACAGCCGCCTCCTGCCCGCCCCGGCTCGCGAGCGGTCGCGTCAGGATTCGGCGGTTGCCGCGGCCGGTGCTGCGGCGGTGGGGGCGGCGGCCGCCTGGGGCAGCCAACGCAGGCAGCGGACGCGGGTGTCGCGGGCCGCTTCGTCGTGGTCGAGCTTGCCGTACTTGACGGCGATCAGCTCGGCGAGAATGCTGACGGCGATCTCCTGTGGCGATACCGCGCCGATGTCGAGGCCGACCGGGGCGTGCAGGCCGTCCGGGTTGCTTATCGCGACCCCCTCGTCGCGCAGCGCCTCGTGGAGGCGCGCCACCTTGGCGCGGCTGCCGATGAGGCCCAGGTAGCGCAGCTCGCGGGTCGCAAGGGCGCGGAGCGCGTCCAGATCGTACCGATGTCCCCGGGTGAGGATGACCACGTAGGCGTTCGGCGGAATCGGCGCGCGGGTCAGCCATTCCGGGATGTTGTCGACGGCCACCTCGACCGCCTCCGGGAAGCGCTCCGCGTTGGCGAACTTCTCGCGGTCGTCGAGCACGTGGATCCGGTACCCGACCGTCGCGGCAAGCCGGCCCAGGTGGTAGGCGACGTGGCCGCCGCCGACGAGATAGAGGTGCGGCGCGGCTTCGAGCGGTTCGATGTAGACCTCCATCTGCCCTCCGCAGATGAGCCCGGATTCCTCGGCCAGGTCGTCGGCGAGCTCGTACTTCGCCACGAGCGGCTGGCGTGTCTCCATGGCCCGGCGCGCCTTCCAGAAAGCGTCGTTCTCGTAGCATCCGCCGCCGATGGTGCCGACCGACCGCCCGTCGGGGAAGACCAGCATCTTGGCCCCGACCCTCTGCGGGGTCGACCCCTGCGTGCGGATCACGGTCACCAGCGCGGCCGATTCGCCGCGCCGCAGCATGTCGCCGATGGCCTGGAACACCTCTTCGTTCATAGATAGGTCTCGATCTCTCCGGCGGCGCGCAGCCGGGCAATGAGCTCGGCCGTGAGCGCCTGGCGTGCCTGCTCGACGAGCATGCGGCGGATGCCGCCGCCGGCCTCGTCGAAAGGAACGACGCGTGCCTCCCGCCGGGCGTCGGCGCGAATGACATGGAAACCGAAACGCGACTCGGTCACCGGGCCGATCTCGCCGGGCTGGAGCCTGAACAGGGCCTCCTCGAACGGGGGCACGGTCTGTCCCCGGGTGACGAAGCCGAGCTCGCCGCCCGCGGGCGCCGTCGCGCCGTCGTCGGAATGCTCTCGCGCGAGGGCGGCGAAGTCGGCCCCGGCGATGGTCGCCTCGCTGCGGATCGCTTCCGCACGCGCCCGGGCCGCGTCGCGCTCGGCGGGGGCGGCATCGGAGCCGGCCTCGATCAGGATGTGGCTGGCCCGCACGGCCTCGGTCTCCGCGAACTGGTCCGGATGCTGATCGTAGAAGGCGCGCACCGCCTCGTCGCCGATGGCGATCCGCGGCGACACGTCCGAGTCTACGAGCTTGGCGATCCGCAGGTCCCGGCGCCTCTCCGCCTGCAGCTCCTCGAGCGACGTGCCCCACTCGACGAGCTGCGCCTGGAAGGCCTCCTCGGACGGGAAACCCTCGCGGATCCGGCCGATCTCGGCGTCGACCTCCGCGTCGTCGATGACGAGCTGCCGGGTCTCGGATTCCTGGAGAAGCAGGTGAAAGACGATCAGGCGGTCGAGCACGCGGTCGTAGACCGCGGCGCGGAGCGACGAGGGGACCACCTGTCCTGCACGCACCTCCGCCGAACGGACGGCGCGTTCGAACTCGTCGCGCAGGATCGCGGTGCCGTTGACGCGCGCCACGACCTCGGGCAGCTCGACCTGGGAAGCCGGCGCCGCGGCGGCCGGGGACGAAGCGCCGCCCGGCGCCGCGCCGCATCCCGACAGCCCCGGCCCCGCCAGGAGCACGGCGGCGAGAAGCGCGAGGATCCAGTGTTGCATCAGCCTGTCCTGTCCGCCTGGCGCCGGACCGCGGCCAGTATAGCGCCATCCCCCGCGACGGACGCCCGGCGCCGGCCGCCGCGTGCCGGCGCTGCGTCCGCCGTGGAACGGTGCCGGCGCGCCCTGACCGATGCGCCCGGCGTGCGCCACCCGGCGGTCACGCGGTCGCGCCGAGCTCCTACACGGTCAGCAGCCAGTGGCGGCCGGGGTCGAGAGGGAGATCGGCCAGCAGCCGGTCGACGAACGCGGGGCCGTAGCGGTTGAGGAAGTAGACCGTGCCGACGCTCCGTTCCTGTGGCTCGCCGTTCGGAAACGCCTGCGCGCGGGCGCGCCGGAACTGCCGGCGGAGCGTCTCGTCCCGCCGCTTCGCCGCCTGGACCACCTTGTTCCGGAGCGTCGCGAGATCGCGCTGCATGCGGCGCCGCGTCGATTGCACGACCCCCGCAAGGGTGGGGTCGAGCAGCGGGACGGCCGTCGAGACGGCGGCCAGCCGCTCGTCCATCGCGGCGTCCGCCGCCGCGAGCGCAGTCTCCAGCTCGGCCGGGATCTGCGCTGCGAGCAGGCGGTTCAGAACGGCGTCGTCGCGTGCCTGCAGACCGGCAAAGTCGATGTCGTAGCGCTCCAGGAACTTCACCGTCGCGCGGTCGACGATCGTCGCGCTCGCCCGCGGAAAGATGATGGGCATCGGTACGCCGAACCGCGCGTAGACGTCGCGAAGCTGCCCCAGGTAGGCCAGCTCGTTCGGACCGGACACGTAGGCGACGGTAGGAAACAGCGCGTCCTGCACGATGGGACGGAGCAGGACGTTGGGGCTGAAGCGGGCCGGTTGCGCGGCGACCTCGCGCAGCAGGTCGTCGGCGCTGACCGTGCGCTCGCCGACCGTGAACCCGCCCGGCGCCACCCGGATGGGCTGCCGCGTCTCGTCGAGGCGGAACAGCGCCACGCCGTCGGGTTGCGGCTCGACCTGTGCGTGGTAACCGGCAGCCGCGAGCGCCGTGCCCGCAGCGGCCGCCTGGCGCGCCGTCTCGCCCGAGGCGCGCAGCTCGTCGGCGAAGAGCGACTGCACCAGCGGCTTCGCCGCGGGGTCGGAGGCGTCGAACACGACGAGTCCGGCGTGGCCGGCCAGGTGGTCGAGCCAGCGGGCGAACGCCTCGACCAACCGCGTCCCCTCCTCGTACGCCGCATCGAGGCCGGCGATGACCTCGGCCGTGAACTCGGTGGACGGCAGCAGCTCGCGGAGGGAGGCCGTTGCGTCGCGTACGTTCCGCGTGAGGCGGACGGCCGCCGCCGCTGTCCCGCGCGGGGAGTCGAGCTCCAGCCCGACCGCCCGAGGGTCGAGATCCGCGTCGAGGAAGGGGCAGTGCCGAATCTCGTCGAGGTCGTGATCCTCCGCGTCGATCCAGAAGATCGGGACGACGGTCGCGTCGTGCTCGCGCGCGAGGCGCTCGGCCAGTCGAATGCCGGTCAGTGCCTTGAGCAGCGTATACAAGGGCCCGCCGAATAGGCCCGCCTGCTGGCCCGTCACGACCGCGACCGCCCCCGGCTCCGCGAGGCGGCGCGCCGCTGCCTGCGCTGGGGCCGGAGCGCCCCGAGCCGCCAGTTGCGCGGTCAGCACCCCGGCGCCGGCGGCGAGCGGCCGCCCCTGGCGGCGCCGCTGGATCGCGCCCGCCCAGACGCCCTCCGCGGTCGGGGATCCCGCGTAGAAAGAAGACAGCCGCTCGAAAGCGTGGCTGTAGTCGCGCACCAGTCGACCCGTCCACGGCAGGCGGCGAAGGTCGATCGGAACGCCCGGCGAGGAGGGGGTGGGGGACGGCACGTCGGCGGGCACGCTCGCCCTACTCTCGCAAACGGGGGATTGCGCTGTCAAGGCCCCGCCGGCCCCGTCCGGGACCGGCCAACCCATTGAAACGAAGCCGCTTCCGTGGTACGATCGGCCCGCTGGCCCGGGGGACTGCACCACTGACGTTCGAGGACGCCGCGTCGCCTTCCGCTCCCGGTGCGTTCGGCCCGTTTCGGGTTCTGCATCAGTTGGGGGCAGGTGTCCTCGGGCCGGTGTTCCGAGCCGTGGGGCCGGACAGCGGCCACCCCGTCGCGGTCAAGGCCTTCCACCTCGACCTGACGCCGGAGTTCGCCGACGAGCTCGCCGACGCCCTGCAGCAGTTGGTCGAGGCCGGGTTGACCCATCCCGGCATCGTCGCGCCGCTGGCGGCCGGGTGTGAAGGCAGCGTTCCCTACCTGGCCCAGGACTACGTCGCGGCCGAGTCGCTCGATGTCGCGATGCGCCACTACGCGCCCGCCGCGGCCGAGCGCGCCGTGCCGCTGCTTCACCACCTGGCGGGCGCGATCGACGCCGCCCACGAAGCCGGCGTCCTCCATGGAAGTCTGCACCTGCGCGACGTGTTCGTCTCCCCGGACGAGGCCCGGGCGACCGGCTTCGGGGTCGCGCGGGCCCTCGAGGACGTCGGTCTCCGCGCGCCCGTGCGTCGTCCCTACGCGGCGCCGGAAGTGGTTGCCGGCGGCGATTGGGGTCCCGAGGTGGACCGCTACGCCACGGCTGCGATTGCCTACGAGCTGTTGACCGGTCGTCGCGCCACCGGCAGCGGAGACGAGATCATCGAACGGCTGGGGTCCGTCTATGTCGGGGACGAGGGGGCGCTGCCCGCGCTGCGAGACGTCTTTGCGTGGGGGCTCTCCGAGGATCCCGCCGATCGTCCGGGTCGATCCGTCGAGTTCGTGACGGCCCTGGCGGAGGCACTCGGGGTCGAGCTGATCGAGCCGCAGCCGGTCGCCGCTCCGGCTCCGGGGGAGCCGGTCGGAGAGCCGCCTTCATTGCGTTCGCCCGGGGCTCCCGGTGGGGTCGGGGCCGGCCGGGGGGGGGCCCCGGGGGGTGGAGGTGACGGAGCCGCAGCCGGTCGCCGCTCCGGCTCCGGGGGAGCCGGTCGGAGGGCCGCCTTCATTGCGTTCGCCGGGGGCTCCGGAAACGGAGGCGGGAGCCGGCGTGGCGGCGGGGCTCGCCGCGCTGGCTCCGGACGACGCCCCCGGCGATGCGCCGGCCCGGGCAAACGAGGCGCCGGCCGCGGACGATGCGGCGGCCATGGACCAGGACGAGAACGACGACCACGTCGGGGAGTGGTCCGCGTCGACGCCAACCGGGTCGGAATGGGATTCGGCGGCGGTTCCGCCGTCGGCCGCGGCCCCGTCGGACGATCTCGCTCCGCTCGACGATCTGGAGCCCATCGAGGACGAAGAGCCGCTCTCCTTCAGTGGAAGGGTGCGCGCCGGCCTGCAGGTTGCAGCCGCCGTGGTGGTCGGCGTCGTGCTGGCCGGCACCGTCTACTTCCTGTTCGGGGCCGATGTCGGCGTCGGCGGCGGGGATGCCGTGGCTCCGAGGCAGGGGCGCGCCCCGGCCGAGGTGCCGGTGTCCGATTCCACCTCCGCCGCCGACTCGTCCGGCCTCCGTACCGCCGGCGGTGGTCGATCGCCGACCCCTCGGCCGGTTTCCCCGGCGCCTGGCGACGAGACGGACTCCGATCCGGCCAGCCGCGAGCCGGTCGGTCGCGAGCCGGCAGGCCGCGGGCCGGCCGACGAGGATGTCCGGGCGCCGGCGAGCGGGCCGGCGCAGGGTCCTCAAGGGCCGCCGTCGGCGCCCGAGGTCGAGACCGCGCCGGTGGGGGGCGCTGCGGGGAGCATCCGTGGTGAGGAACCGGCTTCGCCGCAGGTCGGGTGGCTGCTCGTCCGGACGTCTCCGCCCGGGGCCACCGTAACGGTAGAGGGTGTCGATCGGGGACCGACCCCGCTCTCTCTCCGCGACGTGCCCTACGGCGTTCACCGGGTCGAGATCCATGCGCCGGGCTACGAGCCGCAGACCCGGGAGGTCACCGTATCCGCCGAGGCGACGGTGGCCGCGATCCGCGTCGAGCTGGCGCCGGGGAGCGGTCGGCAGGCGGCCGCGGCCCCGCCGCCCGAAACGGCCGAGCGCTCCCCGCTGCCGGTCCCCGTCGCGACCGACGCGTCGGTCGCGGCCGACGCGTCGGTCGGGTCGGTCTTCGTCGAGTCGCGACCCCCCGGCGCCCGCGTCGTCATCGACGGCGAGCCTGCCGGAACGACGCCGATCGTCGTCACCGATCTCCCCCCCGGCCGGCGCGAGGTGCGCATCGAGCGCGACGGTTACACGCCGTGGGTCACCGTCGTCGAAGTGCCGGCCTTCGACCGCCTCCGAGTGGCTGCGTCCCTCGATCGGGCCCGCCCATGAACGCGGTCCTCGCTCTGGAGAACGGCGTCAGCTTCCAGGGCCGAGCCGTCGGCGCGACCGGCCGGACGGCGGGAGAAGTGGTCTTCAACACGAGCATGACGGGATATCAGGAGATCCTGACCGACCCGTCGTACGCCGGGCAGATCGTGACGATGACCTGCCCGCAGATCGGCAACTACGGCGTGGCGTCCGACGACGTCGAGTCGGCGCGGCCCCACGTGTCGGGGTTCGTCATCCGCGAGGCATCGCCGATCGCCAGCAACTGGCGCGCCACCGGCACGCTCGACGACTACCTGGCTGCGCACGGCGTGGTGGCGATCTCGGGCATCGATACCCGGGCGCTGACTCGCATGCTGCGATCGTCGGGCGTGATGCGGGGGGTAATCGGCACCGGGACCGTCAACCCCGACGACCTCGTCGACCAAGCGCGCGCGGCGCCGGTGATGGAAGGCAGCGACCTCGTGCGCGGCGTCACCTGTCCGGAGCCGTTCGACTGGCAGCCGTCCGGCGCGCCGCCCGGCTTCGCCCTCGACCCGCCTCGCCGCGCGGAGCGACGCCTGCGTGTCGCGGCCTACGACCTCGGGATGAAGCGCAACATCCTGCGCCGGCTCGAGAGCCACGGATGCGACGTGCGCGTCTTCCCGGCCGCCGCACCCGCCGCCGACCTCCTCGCCATGCAGCCCGACGGGGTCTTTCTCAGCAACGGACCGGGTGATCCGTCGCCGCTCGACTACGCCGTAGCCAACGCCCGCGCGCTGATGGACTCCGGGGTGCCGCTGTTCGGCATCTGCCTCGGGCACCAGGTCCTGGGGCTGGCCATGGGAGCGTCCACGTACAAGCTCAAGTTCGGTCACCGGGGAGCCAACCACCCGGTCAAGAACCTCGAGACCGGGCAGGTGGAGATCACGTCACAGAACCACGGTTTCGCGGTCGACCACGACTCGGTGCCGGACGACGTCGAAGTCACCCACCGGAACCTGTACGACGGCACCGTGGAAGGGCTGCGGCACAAGCGCCTGCCCGTGTCCTGCGTGCAGTATCATCCCGAGGCCTCGCCCGGGCCGCACGACGCCGACTACCTGTTCGCCACGTTCGTCGACGCGATGGAGCGGCCGGCGTCACGGTAAGCTTGCCCTCTGCACCGCCATGCCCCGCCGCACCGATCTGAAGAGCATCCTCGTCATCGGCTCCGGCCCCATCGTGATCGGGCAGGCGTGCGAGTTCGACTACTCCGGCACCCAGGCCTGCAAGGCGCTGCGCAGCGAGGGCCTCCGGGTCGTGCTGATGAACAGCAACCCGGCGACGATCATGACCGACCCGGAAGTGGCCGACCGGACCTACGTCGAGCCGCTCTCCTGGGAGTACGCACGGTCGGTCATCGAGCGCGAGCGGCCCGACGCGCTGCTCCCGACCGTGGGCGGGCAGACCGCGCTCAACCTGGCGCGGGAGCTGGCCAGCCAGGGTGTGCTCGAGGAGTTCGGGGTCGCGCTGATCGGCGCCTCCGTCGACGCCATCACGGTGGCCGAGGACCGCCTGAAGTTCCGCGAGGCGATGGAGTCGATCGGCATCGAGGTGCCGGCCAGCGAGTACGCCCGCTCCTTCGAGGAGGCGCTGCGGAGTGTCGACCGCTTCGGCTTCCCGGTCATCATTCGGCCGTCGTTCACGCTCGGCGGCGTCGGCGGCGGGATCGCGTACAACATCGAGGAGTTCCGGGAACTGGCGAGCCGCGGCATCCAGCTCAGCCCGGTCCACGAGGTGCTCATCGAAGAGTCGGTCATCGGCTGGAAGGAGTTCGAGCTCGAGGTGATGCGCGACGGCGCGGACAATTTCGTCGTCATCTGCTCGATCGAGAACATCGATCCCATGGGGGTGCACACGGGCGACAGCATCACCGTCGCGCCGGCCCTGACCCTGACCGACAAGGAGTACCAGCGGATGCGCGACGCGGCGCGGCGCATCATCACGCGGGTCGGCGTCGAGACCGGCGGGTCGAACATCCAGTTCGCAATCAACCCCGACGACGGGCGGATGGTGGCGATCGAGATGAACCCGCGCGTCTCCCGCTCGTCGGCCCTCGCGTCGAAGGCGACCGGGTTCCCCATCGCGAAGATCGCGGCGAAGCTCGCGCTCGGCTACCGGCTCGAGGAGATTCCCAACGACATCACCCGGCTCACCCCGGCGTCGTTCGAACCCACCATCGACTACGTCGTGGTGAAGATCCCGCGTTGGACGTTCGAGAAGTTTCCGAAGGCCGACCGCACCCTGACGACGCAGATGAAGTCCGTCGGCGAGGCGATGGCGATCGGCCGTACGTTCAAGGAGGCGTTTCTCAAGGGCATGCGCTCGCTCGAGCTCGGGCGTAGCGGCGCGCTGTTCGCGGCCGACGACGACGTCGACTCCGGCCAGCTCCAGCGCCGGCTCGTCTCGCCCAACGACCGGCGCATCTGGTCGATCTTCCGCGCCCTGGAGCTCGGCTGGACGGTGGAGCGGATCGGGGAGGCGACGCGCATCGATCCCTGGTTCCTCACGCAGTTCGCCGAGATTACGGAGCTCCGCCGGGCGGCGAGCCTGGTCGGCTTCCGCTCGCTCTCGCAGGAGTCCCTCGCCGAGTTGAAGCGCGCCGGCTTCGGCGACGAGGAGATCGGCGCCGCCCTCGGCGTCGACGGGAGCGCGGTCGCGGCACGCCGGGAAGAGGCGGCGCTCGCGCCGGTCTACAAGCGCATAGACACGTGCGCGGCCGAGTTCGAGTCGTTCACGCCGTACCTCTACGGGACGTACGAGCGAGAGTGCGAAGCCGAGCCGACGGACCGGCCCAAGGTGATCATTCTCGGCAGCGGCCCGAACCGCATCGGGCAGGGTCTCGAGTTCGACTACTGCTGCTGCCACGCGGCGTTCGCGCTGCGCGAGCAGGGGTACGAGACCGTCATGGTCAACTGCAACCCCGAGACCGTCTCCACGGACTACGACACGGTCGACCGGCTCTACTTCGAGCCATTGACCCTGGAGGACGTCCTGGCCGTCGTGCGGCGCGAGCAGTCGGCCGGCGCCGAGGTCTCCTGCATCGTGCAGTTCGGCGGTCAGACGCCCCTGAAGCTCGCCCTCGGGTTGCAGGCGGCGGGAGCGAGCATCATCGGCACCTCGCCGGATTCGATCGACCTGGCGGAGGATCGGCAGCGATTCGCGCAGCTCCTGTGGGACCTCGGGGTTCCGCAGGCGCCGAACGGCATGGCGACGTCGCGCGCGGAGGCGCGGGAGGTCGCGGGCGGCATCGGCTATCCGGTCGTCGTGCGCCCGTCGTACGTCCTGGGCGGGCGCGCGATGGCGATCGTCTACGACCCCGGCGCGCTCGACCGCTACATGACCGAGGCGGTCGACGCCTCTCCGGAGCACCCGATTCTCGTCGACAAGTTCCTGGAGGACGCCTTCGAGCTCGACGTCGACGCCGTCGCGGACACCAACGGAGACGTCGTGATCGGCGGCGTCATGGAGCACATCGAGGAGGCCGGCATCCACTCCGGCGACAGCTCGTGCGTCGTGCCGCCGTATCTGGTGCCGGAGCGGCACCTGCGCGTGATCCGCGACTACACCCGCCGGCTGGCGCGCGCCCTCAAGGTCGTCGGTCTGCTGAACATCCAGTTCGCGATCCGGGACGACACGGTGTACCTGCTCGAGGTCAATCCGCGCGCCTCGCGCACCGTCCCCTACCTGTCGAAGGCGACCGGCGTGCCGCTCGCGAAGGTCGCGGCGCGCATCATGGTGGGCAGGACCCTCGCCGAGCAGGGCCTGGTCGACGATCTCGAGGTTTCGGGGGTGTTCGTCAAGGCGCCCGTGTTCCCCTTCGTCCGTTTCCCCGGCGTCGACACGATTCTCGGCCCCGAGATGAAGTCGACGGGGGAGGTGATGGGCGGCGCCGACACCTTCGGCAAGGCGTTCGCGCGGGCCCAGCTCGCCGCGGGCCAGCGTCTGCCGGACAGCGGCCGGGCGTTCATCAGCGTCAACGACGACGACAAGGAGAACGTCGTCCCGGTGGCGCGCGATCTCGCGGCCCTCGGCTTCGATCTGGTCGCATCCAAGGGCACCGCGGCGTACCTGCGCGCGCACGGCCTCGATGTCGACGTGGTCTACAAGATCAACGAAGGGCGCCCGCATGTCGGCGACGGCCTGCTGAACCGCGAGGTGCAGCTCATCATCAACACGCCGCTCGGTCGGGAGTCGTACTTCGACGATCTGACGATGCGCCGCGTCGCGATGCTGTACGGCGTGCCGTGCGTCACCACCCTCACGGGTGCCGCGGCGACCGTCGCCGCCATCCGCGCGCTGCGTGCCGAGACGCACGCGGTCCACCCGCTGCAGGAATACCACGCTGGCATCACCGCCGGCAGCGCCGGCCAGTAGCCGTTCCCGCCCCGCCCCCCCGCCCGCGCCGGCCGGTGAGCCGTCCCCGCCGCGCCGCGGTCCCGCACCGGGCCCATCCCTTGCATGCCCGCGTCGCATGCTGCACGGAGCGCCGGCACCGGCTGCCGCGTTGCTCTCCGGGGCGGCGGCGGGCTGGGTGCTGGGGCGCGCGGTTCCCCTGGCCGTCGTCGTCGCCGTTCTCGCCTGGGCCGCGGCCGCCCTGCTGCTCCGGAGCCGCGCAGAGCGGTGGTTCGTGGCCGCGGCGCTCGCCGGGTTTGCAGCCTGCGGCGCGGCGCTCGGCGGAACGGCCCGGGCGGAGCTGCGGACGCCGTTGCTGTCGTGGTACGCGGCGCACCGCGAGGAGGAACCCCGCATCGGGGAGCCGCGGCGGGTCGTGCTGATCGAGGGACGCCTGCGCCGCGACGCTCTGCCGACCGACTACGGGGCGAGCCCCGCCCTCGACGGCGAGGGCGGGGCCGGCCGGCCCGCTACGCCAACTTCGGGACGCCCGACGAGAGCCACCGTCTCCGGACGCGCGGCATCAGCCTGCTGGGGTCGGTCAAGAGCGCCCTGCTCGTCGACGTGATCCAGCCCGCGTCGCGCCGCGCCGAGTGGGCGGCGGCCGTGCGTGGCCGCGTGCGGCGCTGGATCGCGGGCTCGGTCGGCGTGCACAGCGCCCGCTCCGGCGGCATCGTGACCGCGGTGCTGATCGGCGACCGGGCGGGTCTCGATCCGGAGACCACGCGACGCCTGCAGGAGGCGGGCACGTACCACGTCATCGCGATCTCGGGCGGCAACATCGCGGTGCTGGCCGGGTTGCTGGTCGCCGGCTTCCGGCTGGCCGGTGCGGGGCGCCGCGCGGCCGCGTTCCTTGCCGCGGCCGGTCTCGTCGCCTACGCGCAGGTCGTGGGCCCGGAGCCGTCCGTCGCCCGCGCCACGTTCACCGGCGTCACATTCCTGCTCGCCCGTGCGGCCGATCTGCGGACGCGTCCGCTGAACACGCTGGCGCTCGCCGGCGCCTGCCTCGTGGCCGTCTCGCCGGGGCAGTTGGCCGACCCCGGATTCCAGCTCACGTTCGGCGCCACCCTCGGCATCCTCGCCGGCCTGCCCCGGCTCGCCGCGTCGGCGACGGTGTCAACCGTGGTGGACCGTCTCGGGCCGCTCGGCGGCCGGGTGGCGCAGGCAGGCGTCCTGCTCCTCGGGGCGACGATCTGTGCCGAGGTGGCGCTGCTGCCGATCGCGGCCACGTGGTTCTCGCGCATCAGTCTCGCCGGCCTGCTGCTGAACTTCGTCGCCATTCCGTTGATGACCGTGACCCAGCTCGGCGGGATGGCCGCGGCGGCGCTCGCCCCGACATGGCCGTCTGCCGCGACCGCGGTCGGGTTCGTGGCCCATCTCGCGGCGTTCGGGATCGTCGAGTCGACCCGGCTCGTCGACGCGGCGCCGGGACTGGTGGTGGACGTGCCGAGGCCGCACCCGGCGCTCGCGGCCGCCTACTACGGCGGTTGGGCCCTCTGCCTCTGCGCTCCGCGACGGCGGCTGCGTCGGGCGGCCTGCTGCTGGGCGGCGATGGCGACCGTCGCGATGGTGGTGCCGCCCGACTTCGTCCGCCCCGCCCGGTGGATCGCCGCCGCGACGTGTGCGGGGCTCGACGGCCCGGGCGGAGCGACGGCCGGGCGGCTGCGCGTGCTGTTCCTCGATGTGGGGCAGGCTGACGCGACGCTGGTGCTACTGCCGGGGGGAGAGTCCCTGCTCGTCGATGCCGGAGGCACCGTGACCGGCGGCTCGGACATCGGGCGGCGCATCGTGGTGCCCGCCCTGCGCGCGGCCGGCGTGAGGCGACTCGACTACCTCCTCGTGACGCACGCGGATCCGGACCACATCGGAGGCGCGGCGGCTGTCGTCCGGGCGCTCGACCCCCGCGAGATCTGGGAAGGGGTGCCGGTGCCCGCTTCGCGCCCGCGAGCCGACCTGCTGGCGCTCGCGCGCACGTCCTCGGCCACGTGGCGGAACCGCTACGCCGGGGAACGGCTCGCCGCCGCCGGCGCGCTGGTCCGGGTGGTCCATCCGCCGCCGCCCGACTGGGAGCGGCCCCGGGTGCGCAACGACGACTCGGTCGTCGTGGACGTTCGTTTCGGCGACGTGTCGATCGTGCTGCCGGGCGACATCGGCGCGGCGGTGGAGGCGGACCTGACCGCGAACTGGCCGCCGGCGGCCATTCGGGTGCTGAAGGCGCCGCACCACGGCAGCCGCACGTCGAGCTCCGACGCTTTCGTGGCGGCGCTCGATCCGGACCTCGCCGTCGTCAGCGCCGGCCGCGAGAGCCGCTTCGGACACCCGCACCCCGACGTCGTCCGCCGCTACGCGGCGCACGGCGCGCGGGTGCTGCGGACCGGCGAGGTGGGAGCGGTATCGGTCTGCACCGACGGGCGCCGGGCCGCCGTCACGACGGCCGCCGGCGACCTGCGCTTCACTCTCGATCCTTGATGCGGCGCCACTCGGCGTCCATCTCGGCGGGGGAGGCGTCGCGGAGCGCGACTCCCCGGTCGCGGAAGCGTTGTTCCAGCGTCCGGAACCGTGCGCTGAACTTCCGGTTGGCGGCGCGGAGCGCGGCCTCGGGATCGACGTCGAGGTGGCGCGCGAGGTTCGCCACCGCGAACAGCACGTCGCCGAGCTCCTCCTCGACATCGCGCGACGAGCCCTCAGCGCGGGCCGCCCGGAGCTCGCCCAGCTCCTCGTCCACCTTCGCCTCCACCTCGCCGGGCGCCGTCCAGTCGAAGCCCACCGTCGCCGCGCGCTTGCCGATGCGGAAGGCCCGCAGCAGCGCCGGCAGGCTCTCGGGAATCTCGCCGAGCGCGCTCGGCTGGCGACCCGCCGCCGCCCGCTCGTCGGCCTTGATGGCCTCCCACTGCCGCTTGACGTCGGCGGCAGTGAGCGGGGAGGCGTCCCCGTCGCCGTCGCCGAACACGTGCGGGTGCCGCCGCACGAGCTTGGCGCAGACCGCGTCGAGTGCGTCGCGGATCTCGAAGGCGTCCTGCTCGTGCGCCACCTGGGCGAGGAACACCGCCTCGAGCACGAGGTCGCCGATCTCCTCCTCGAGTCCCGCGAGGTCGCCCCGATCGATTGCGTCGACCACCTCGTAGGCTTCCTCGAGCACGAAGGGCCGGAGCGAGGCGAGGGTCTGCTCCCGGTCCCAGGCGCAGCCGCCGGGAGACCGCAGCGTGCGCATGGTGGCGACGAGACGCTCGAAGGCGGCGCCGGCCGATGGCCGGCCCGGATCGCGTGGCGAGGACATCGTGGCGTATGCTTGGAGCCCGGAACCGAACGCATTATGGCGCGAAACACGGCCCGGGACAGCACGAGCGCGGCTGCGGTCTCCTTCAACGGCTTCGTCGTGTCGCTGGCGACGACCGCCGCGGTGCACTTCGGCGACGTGCCCGATCCCGGCTCCGGCGAGAAGGGGCCGGCGAATCTCCCGGCCGCCGGTCAGGCGATTGCGATGCTGGCGCTGCTCGAGGAGAAGACCCGCGGCAACCTGACGGCCGAGGAGACCCGGTTCCTGCGGCAGGTGCTCCACGAGCTGCGGCTTCGCCTGACCGAGGCGCGGATGGGGACTCCCGGCGCCGTACCCGGCGGCAATGCGCCTTCCGCGGGAGGCGGGTAGGGGAGAGGCTCCCCGGAGGCTGCTGGTGCGGATCACGTTCCTGGGGACGGGCACATCGTCGGGCGTGCCCGTCATCGCGTGCGAGTGCGCCACCTGCCGCTCCGACGACGCGCGCGACCGGCGGTGGCGCACCTCCGTGGCCCTCGCGCTCGACGACGGCACGTCGGTCCTGGTCGACGCCTCGCCGGATCTGCGCGCGCAGGCCCTCGCCTTCGGGTTGACGCGGGTCGACACCATTCTGCTCACCCACGAGCACGCGGACCACGTGCTCGGCCTCGACGACGTGCGCATCTACAACTTCCGGCAGCGGCGGGCGATCCCGTGCCTCGGCACGGCGCGGACGCTGGCGCGGGTGCGCGGGATGTTCTCTTACGTCTTCGACCCCGCGACGCCGCGCGGGGGCGGGCTGCCGCAACTGGCGTTGTCGACCGTGGTTGGCCCGTTCTCGATCGGCGGACGCACGGTCGTGCCGATACCGCTGCTCCACGGCTCGTTGCCCGTGCTCGGCTTCCGCATCGGGGCCTTTGCCTACCTCACCGACTGCAACGCGATCCCGGACGTCTCGTGGCCGCTGCTGCGCGGCCTCGACGTCGTGGTCCTCGACGCGTTGCGCCGCAAGCCCCACGCCACCCACTTCACGCTCGACGAGGCGGTGGCGGCCGCCCGCCGGATCGGTGCCGCGCGCACCTACTTCACCCACATGGCGCACGATCTCCCGCATGCCGCAACGTGCGACGAGCTCCCGGAGGGGATGACGCTGGCCTACGACGGGCTGTGCCTGGAGGCGGACGCGGGCGCGGGGCCGTCCGGTCCCGGAGCGTACGGCGCCTTGGACTATGATCCCCTGATCGAGCGTGGACGTCATTCACTATCCTGACGACCGGCCGCCGGCGGGGTGGACTCAGACCGCGCTTGCGCTCGGGAACTTCGACGGCCTGCATCGGGGTCACACGAAGCTGATCGAGCGGGTGCGGAGCCAGGCGGACGAGCGCGGCGGCACCGCGGCGGTTCTGACGTTCGACCCGCACCCGCCCCGCGTCGTGCGGCCGGATCGGTCGCCGCCGCTGCTGATGACGCTCGCACAGAAGCTCCAGGGACTGGCCGCGCTCGGCATGGACGGAGTCGCGGTGGTGCGGTTCACGCCGGAGCTCTCGCGCTGGGACCCCGAGCGGTTCGTGCGGACCGTGCTCGTCGAGTGGCTGGCCGTTCGCGACGTCTGGGTCGGAGCGAATTTTCTCTTCGGCCGTGACCGCCGCGGCAACTTCTCGCTCCTGCGCGCGCTCGGGGCGCAGTACGGGTTTCGCGCCGAGCGCATCGAGCCGGTGCGCTACAAGGACTTCGTCGTCAGCAGCACCCGGCTGCGACGCCTGGTCGGGGAGGGTCGCGTGGACGAGGCGGGCGCGCTCCTCGGCCACCACTACGCCATCGACGGCACGGTGGTGCACGGGGCGGGGCGGGGCCGGAACCAGGGGTTTCCCACCGCGAACCTCGACAGCGACAACGAGTTGCTGCCGCCGGACGGCGTCTACGCCACGACCGCGACGGTGGACGGGATCCTGCATCCGTCCATCACCAACGTCGGCGTGCGGCCCACGTTCGAGAGCGGCGGGCCGCGCACCATCGAGACGCACCTGTTCGAGATCGGCGACGATCTGTACGGGCAGCGCGTCAGGCTGGCCTTCATCCAGCGACTGCGCGGGGAACGGCCGTTTCCGGACGCCGCCGCCCTGACCCGGCAGATCGCGGCCGACTGCGACCAGGCGCGGGCGTTGTTCAGCCGGATTTCACTATAGTGGGTGCCGTGACGGATGGGAGCTCGGCGGGCCCCGTACCGATGCGCCTGGACATGACGGTGTCGTGCGACGAGCGGTTCCGCCCGTTGCTCGATCAGATGGTCTCCCGGATCATCGACTACGTGGGGTACGGCGGGTCGGACGCGACGGCCGTCGCCGGCGTCGTGGAGCGGGCCCTCGGCGGTGCGCGAGCCTGCATGGCCGGCACGCCGAACGCCAGCCTCGACCTGCGGTTCGTGATCTGGGAGTCGGAGATGGAGATCCGCATCGGGTGCCGCCCGTCGCCCGGCGCCGCCGAGCGCGGGGCGGGGCGGGCCCTCGATCGCGTGCTGCGGGAGGGCGGCGCCGGCGAGGATGCGCCTCTCGACCGCATTCGACAGGTGATGACGCGGGTGGAGTTCGGCCGCGAGGACGGCCTCGACGTGTGCACCCTCGCGAAGGCATTGCCGGGCCGCGGCTGACCGCGCAGGTCCGTTCCCGCGACATCTCCCCACGACATTCGCATCGGCGCCCGCGAGCGCCGGCCCCCGACCACCGACATGCGCCTCTACAACACGCTGACGCGCTCCGTCGAGGAGTTCGCCCCGTCGCGCGCCAACACCGTGCGGATGTACGCCTGCGGCCTCACCGTGTACGCCCGGGGCCACATCGGCAACTTCCGGACGTTCGTCTGCCTGGACGTCCTGCGGCGCACACTGCGGCACGTCGCCGGCCACGCGATGCGCCAGGTGGTCAACTTCACCGACGTCGACGACAAGACCATCGCCGGCGCACGCGAGGCCGGCATGCCGCTGCGCGAATACACGGACCGCTACATCGAGGCCTTCCGCGAGGACGCGGCCACGCTCGGGCTCGAGCCGGTCGAGGAGTCGCCGCGCGCGACGGACGATGCGAACCTGCGGGCGATGGCCGACATGATCGCCGCCCTCGAGGCGCGCGGGCACACCTACCGCAGCGACGGGTCGGTGTATTTCCGGATAGGGACGCTGCCCGGCTACGGCAAGCTCGCGCGTCTCGACCACGCCGGCATGCGGCCCGGCGCGCGCGTCGACAGCGACGAGTACGCGAAGGAGGACGCCCGCGACTTCGTGCTCTGGAAGGCGACGACGCCCGGCGAGCCGACCTGGGATCCGGGGGTCGGACCCGGACGTCCCGGGTGGCACATCGAGTGCTCCGCGATGGCGCTGCGGCTCCTCGACGGACCACCCATCGACATCCACGCCGGCGGGGTGGACCTCGTCTTCCCCCACCACGAGAACGAGATCGCCCAGGCGGAAGGGGCGACGGGGCAGCCGTTCGCCCGCTTCTGGGTGCACGTGGAGCATCTGCTGCTCGACCGCGACGTGAAGATGTCGAAGTCGCTCGGCAACGTCTTCACCGTGCAGGACATCCTCGACCGCGGGCACCGGGCCTCGGCCCTGCGCTTCGTCCTCCTGTCGACGCACTACCGCAAGCAGTTGCGCTTCACCTGGACGAGCCTCGCGCAGGCGGAGGAGGCGCTGCAGCGTCTGATGGCGTGTCTCGCCCGCGTCGACGCGGTCTCCGCGGGGGAGCGGCACGAGGCGGTCGCCGAGCGCATCGAGACGGCGCGCCAGGCGTTCGCCGGGCGGCTGGCGGACGACCTCAACACGCCGGGGGCGCTCGGGGCGGTCTTCGAGCTGGTCCGGGACGTCAACGCGGCGATCGACGCGGGGCAGCTCGGTGTCGGCGACGCGGCGCTCGTCCGGGACGCGTTCGACGGGTTTGACCGGGTGCTCGGGGTAATCGCTCTCCGGCGGGCCGAGGAGGCCGCGCCTCCGGTCGGGGTGGACGAAATCGAGCGACTGATCGCGGCCCGGCGGGAGGCGCGCCGGCAGCGTGACTTCGCGACCGCCGACCGCATCCGGGACGAGCTCGACGAACGCGGCATTCAGCTCGAGGACACGCCCGGCGGCACGCGTTGGCGGCGAAACTAGGCGCGGAGCTTGCGAAGCAGGCGCGGAGCTTGCATATGTTCTCGGCGTCGTGCCGACACCCCGCCAGGCGGCATTCGGAGCGCTCGGGGAGCGCCTCGCGTGCCGCGAGTTGCGCCGGCGCGGCTATGCGATTCTGGCGCGCGGATTCCGGACCCGGCACGGGGAGATCGACATCGTCGCCCGCGACGGCGACGTGCTCGTGTTCGTCGAGGTCAAGACCCGGGCCAGCCGCCGCTACGGCACGGCGCTCGAGGCGGTGACCGCGCGCAAGCAGCGTCGCATCGCCGCGATGGCGCGCAGCTACCTGGCCCGCGCGGGTTGGGGCGAGCGGCCGTGCCGCTTCGACGTCGTTGCCGTGACCGGACGCACGCCCGGAGAAGCCGACGTCACCGTCGTGCGGAACGCCTTCAGCCTCTGACGGCGCGCGCCGCCGGCGGGGCGCCGATCTTGAAGCCCGCCGATCCGCTGTGGTACGGTTAAGGGCGCGCGTGTTGCGACGGGCGGGAATAACTCAGTGGTAGAGTGCGACCTTGCCAAGGTCGAAGTCGCGGGTTCGAATCCCGTTTCCCGCTCCACTCCTCTGTTCGCGCGGCCGGGGCTGAGTGCCCGCACGGCGCCGTCGCCAAGTGGTAAGGCAGAGGTCTGCAAAACCTCCATCCCCGGTTCAAATCCGGGCGGCGCCTCCATCAGCCGCACAACAGGTGCGTGTCGGACGCGAGAGGATCAGGACGAATGAAGCCGATGACATCGTGCAGTCGACTGTTGCTCGTCGCAGCGCTTGCCGCGCTCGTTGCGCCCGCTGCGCCCGCCGCCGCGGAAGCGCCTGCGGCCGTGGAGGAAGGCACGCCCACGTTTGCGCGGGACGTCGCACCCATCTTCCAGGCGAAGTGCGAGGCTTGCCACCGTGCGGACTCCATCGCGCCGATGTCGCTGGTGACGTACCAGGAAGCGCGCCCCTGGGCGCGGTCCATTCGGGAGCGCGTCGCGACACGCCAGATGCCCCCCTGGCACATCGATCGCACGGTCGGCATCACGGCGTTCAAGAACGACCGGTCCTTGACCGACGCCGAGATCGACACGATCGTGCGCTGGGTCGACGAGGGCGCGCCGCGGGGCAACCCGGCCGACATGCCGCCTCCACGGGAGTGGCCCGACGCGTCGAAGTGGTACTTCGCGGAACGGTTCGGCGGCCCGCCCGACCTGATCGTCCGGTCGGCGCCGTTCACGATGCCCGCCGAGGCGAACGACGCCTGGTGGAAGCCGGTGAGCGAGACCGGCCTGACCGAGCCGCGCTGGGTGCGGGCCATCGAGTTGCGGCCGGCCACGGTCGCCGGCCGGCGCATCACCCACCACGCGATCGCGCGGTTGCAGCAGGAGGAGACCGACCCCCTCCTCCGCAACGCGGATGCCACCGACGACGACCCGCTCAACAACTCCGGGCTCTTCATGGAATGGGCGGTGGGCAAGCAGGGCGAGCTGATGCGCCCCGGCAGCGGCAAGCTGATGCTTCCGGAATCGCGCATCATCTGGGACGTGCACTACGCCGCGGCCGGCGAGGAGATTACCGACCACGTCGAGCTGGGCATCTACTTCTACCCGCGCGACGAGGAGCCGGAGCACCGGCAGGTCCTGCACCTGATGGGAGCCACCGGCGGCGGAGCGCTCGACATCCCGCCGCACACCGTCTCGGTGACGGAGGGCTTCTTCCCGCTGCGCCGGGCCGCCCGCATAGAGAGCTACCAGCCGCACATGCACCTGCGCGGCAAGGCGATGTCGATGGAGGCAATTCTGCCCACCGGCCGCGTTCGGACGCTGAGCCACGTCGGCGACTTCAACTTCAACTGGCACAACAGCTACGTCTATTCCGACGACGTCGCGCCGCTGCTGCCCCGCGGCACCATCATCAAGGTGACCGCGTGGCACGACAACACCGCGACCAACCGTGCGAATCCCGATCCGAACGTGTGGGTCGGATACGGCGACCGGACCGTCGACGAGATGGCGCACGCCTGGGTCAACGTCACCTACCTCACCGACGAGGACTACGAGGCGGAGACGGCGAGACGCGCGGCGGCAAGGACGGACGACAATTGACGGAGCGCGCGCACGGGGCGCCGGGGCCGGCTCCTGCGGGGGTAGTGTCGCTGGGCACGCTGCTGGCGGTGATCCTGCTGGCGGCGGCTCCTGTGGGGGCGCAGCCGCCGCGGGCGCCCCTGCCTCTCGAGCCTGGGGGCGACCGCGGCGAGGCCGTCTATCCGGCCCTCGAAGGCTGGTATCGCAACTCCGACGGGAGCCACACCATCCTGCTCGGCTACTTCAACCGCAACGCGGTGCCGGTCGACGTGCCGATCGGCCCGGACAACCGCATCGAACCGGGCGGTCCGGACTTCGGACAGCCGACGCACTTCCTGCCGCGGCGCGCCTGGGGGGTGTTCGCGATCACGGTGCCCGCCGACTTCGGCGAGCAGCGGCTGACGTGGACCCTCGACGCCAACAACCAGCGCTCCGAGGTCACGTTCTGGCTGAATCCGCCGTACTTCGTCGATCCCTTTCTGAATCGCGCGAACGGCAACGTGCCTCCCCGCCTGCGGGTGAGGGCAGGCGGGCCCGAGTTGCAGGGACCGCCCGAGGGCGTGGTGGCGTCGATCCGGGCCGTTGCCGGAGTGCCGATTCGGTTGACCGCCTGGGCCAGCGACACCGAGTTGGAGAATCCCCCACCGCCTCGCGCTCGCGGGCGCTCGCGGGCGCCGTTGAGCGTCACCTGGCGCAAGTACCGCGGTCCGGGAGAGGTTGCTTTCGACGAGCCGACCCACGAGTACGATGGTCTCGCGGGGGGAGAGGCGGCGACTACCGCTACGTTCGACGAGCCGGGCGCCTACCGGCTGATGGTCACCGCCAATGACATCTCCGGAAACGGGGGAGGCGGCGACCAGTGCTGCTGGACGACAGCCCACGTCGATGTCGAGGTCGCGCCGGGCCCGGATGCCACCCAGGAGGCGGCGCGGTAGAACGGCGCCGACTCCTCAGCGGGAGGCGCAGGCTCCCTGCAGGCTTGGCCGTGGAGCCGAGCGGATCCGTCAGACGAGGATTGGCGGGCGAGCTCGGAGCCCGGCCCATCCCGAATTCCTGCTTGCTTCAACGGGCCCCGAAGTGGCACGCTTGGGGCGCAATGAGTAATGTCGGGCGCAATGCGTAACGTCAGGAGGATACATACATGACGCGGAAGTTCAGCTGTCTGACCATGGTGGCGCTCCTCGCGGTCACCGTGGCGTGCGGCGGCGGGCCCATCGCAGGACTGCAGGCGCAGGGGGCCCAGGAGTTGCCCCCGACCACGGGCGAAGGCGCGCCGACGTTCGAGGTCGACCCGTTCTGGCCGAAGCCGCTGCCGAACAACTGGCTGCTCGGCTCCACGATCGGGGTCGCGGTCGACTCCGACGACCACGTGTGGATCGTGCACCGCGGCAACCTCGGGAACAACGAGATTCCCGCCGCGCTCGACCCGCCGCTGGCGGAGGAGTGCTGCTTCCCGGCGCCGCCGATCCTCGAGTTCGACTCCGAAGGCAACCTCCTGCAGCACTGGGGCGGCCCGGGCGAGGGGTACGACTGGCCCGAGTCGAACCACGGCATCCTCGTCGACAACATGAACAACGTGTGGATCGGCGGCAACGGCGGGGACGACTCGCACGCCCTGAAGTTCAGCCACAACGGCGAATTCCTGCTGCAGATCGGTGAGGACGGCCACCCGGAACCGGACAGCAACTCCACCACCCGTTACTCGCGGGTGGCGAAGGTGGCGTTCGATGCCGAGGCGAACGAGGCGTACCTGGCCGATGGCTACGGCAACCGGCGGGTGGCGGTGGTCGATGGGGACAGCGGCGAGCTGAAGCGCTTCTGGGGCGCCTATGGCAACACGCCGAGCGACGCTCCGTTGCCGCCGTACGACCTCGAGGGCGCTCCGGCGCATGGCGCGGTCAGCAGCGACAAGTCCGGCACGCAGCAGTTCCGGAACCCGGTGCACTGCGCGGATCCGACCCACGACGGGCTGGTCTACGCCTGCGACCGGCCGGGCAACCGCGTGCAGGTGTTCCAGAAGGACGGCACCTTCGTCGAGGAGATCTACCTGCAGACGAAGACGCTCGGGGCCGGCGCGGTCTGGGACATCGCGTTCTCGACCGACCCGGATCAGACCTTCGCCTACGTCGCCGACGGCATGAACGAGAAGGTTCACGTGCTGCGCCGCAAGCCGCTCGAGTACATCTACAGCTTCGGAAGCGGCGGCCGGATGGCGGGGCAGTTCTACGGCAACCACAGCATCGCCGTCGATTCGCAGGGCAACGTCTACACGACGGAGACCTACGAGGGGAAGCGGGTCCAGAAGTTCCGGTACACGGGCATGGGCAACCCCATGGGCGACGTCGGCGTGCCGCATCCGCAATAGGTGCCGATCGCGATCGGAGACGAGCGAAGGGCCGGGTGCCCGTGGCGCCCGGCCCTTCGTGTGTACCGATTTGCCGGCCTCCGCTGTCGCCCAGTACTATCCGTAGCGGGCCCTCCGGGCCTCGGGGCCGGCGCGCGCCGGAGGCAAGGACTCCCGGTCGGACGCGCCGATACGGATGGCGGCAACGGAAACGGACGAGGACACGACATGCGAAAGTTCAGCGGGCTGCTGTTGCCGGCGCTTCTGCTCATCACCGGCTGCGCGGCGGAGGAACCGGCGGGACCGCCCCTCGACATGCGCCACGACACGCGCGACCTGATGGCGGGAATGATCGACGCGTCGGCCGATGCGCTGTGGGATGCGGTCGGGACGGTGTGGGACGAGAACGGAGAGCAGTACTGGGAACCCGAGACGGAAGAGGACTGGCTGGCCGTCACCGGCGCAGCCATGACCCTCGTCGAGTCGGGCAACCTGCTGATGCTCGGCGATCGACCCCGCGACGACGCGCAGTGGATGACCTACTCGCAGGAGATGATCGACGCCGCTGCGGTGGCCCTGGAGGCGGCCCAGGCGCGCGATCCGGACGGCATCTTCGACAGCGGGGAAGTCGTCTACAACTCCTGCAACGGCTGCCACAGCGTCTACTGGGTGGGCGACGAGGAGCGCGGTCGCGTCATCCGCTGAGCAACAACTCTACCCCGGCCGCCTGCGGTGGAAGCGTCAGTGCGGCCGGGCGCTCCGGTTCCGAGGAGTTTGCACCGTAGGAACGGTGCAAACTCCTGGTAGGCTCGGCTGGGCGCCGACGGAGCCGCCAGGCGACGATTGGCGGGCCGGCGCTCGGCGCGGGCGACGCCGGCCGACCCGCGCTCGTCAGCGTCGAGAGACGGTAGCGATCTCGGGACTCGACTCGCGCTCGCAGAGCGCGGCGCGCGTCTCCAGTCCCGCCTCGGGGCCCGCCGCCTGGCGGGCGACGTTCAGCAGATAGAGGCGGTAGGCGCCCGGGTCGCGTCCCGGGTAGCCGCACAGCGTCACCGCGTCCCCGCGTGCGAGCGCGTCGCCCCGCACGCCCGCCCGCGAGAGCCGGTCGGCGGCGCGCCACTCGACAGCCCAGGTGCGGGCGAGTCCCCCGTCGTCCCGGACACGAACGTGCAGAACCGAATGCGGGTTCCCGAAGAGGAACGCCTCCACCTCGCCGTCGAGGACGATGGTGCGTTCCTCGTCATAGATCTCGCCGATGGCGTGGTGCCCGGCCGGAGCCGCGCCGATCGCAAAGCGCCTGGAATCGGCGCCGAGGTCCGGCGGTGCGGTCGTCGGCATCAGACAGGCGGCGAACAGAACGGGCAGTATCCAACTCATGGCCCTCTCCACTTGCTGCCGGGGCGCTTGCTCCCCTCGCACCGTCGCGACGCGGCGTCGTCACCAACGGAACGCTGGAAGCCACATCCAGTACGTATCATAGTGCGCTCCGGGGTGCCTCTCCCTGAAGATCCTCTGAAGACCGTTCCGCTCGCGCCGGGAGGGCCGTTATGCTCGTCGGAATGGCTACCGCCGTAAACGGGCTCGATACCGCGGACGCCGGGCTGGCCGAGACGCCCGCGCGGCGTCCGCGGACGCTGATCGTCGAGGACGAGCCGAAGGTGGCGGCGGCCCTGCGAGAAGGGCTCGAGGGGGAGGGATACGAGGCTGTCGTCGAAGGCTCCGGCGAGGCGGCCTTCTATCGGCTGACCACCGACCATTTCGACCTCGTGTTGCTCGACCTGCGCCTTCCGGGTCGGGACGGGATCGAGATCCTTTCCGCCGCCCGCCGCCGGGGCGTCGAGACGCCGGTCGTCGTGCTGACGGCGCGCGACACCCTCGAGGACCGCGTCGTGGGACTCGACGCCGGGGCCGACGACTATGTCGTCAAGCCGTTCGCCTTCGCCGAGCTGCTCGCCCGGATTCGCGCCGTGCTGCGACGCGGGCGGACGTCGGATCCCGACCGTCTGGTGGTCGATACGCTGGTCGTCGACCGCCCATCGCGGCGGGTGACGCGTGCCGGGGAGGTCGTGGAGCTGACGGGGAAGGAGTTCGATCTGTTGCTGCACCTGACGCGCCACGCCAGGCAGGTCGTCTCGCGCGACACCCTTGTCCGCGAGGTGTGGCGGGAGACCTCCCGGAGCACGACGCTCGACAACGTCATCGACGTTCACGTCTCGCGGCTGCGGCGCAAGGTCGACGTCGATCATCCGGTCAAGCTGATCCACACCGTGCGCGGCGTCGGGTTCGTGCTGCGGTCGGAGGCGCCGTGAGCGGACGCTGGCTGCCGCGCACGCTTCGCGTCCGGCTCACCGCCTGGCATGTCGCGGTGATGGTCGTCGTTCTCGCGATCTACGTGACTGCGGTCCTGCTGATCGTCACGCGAAACGCCTCGCGTGCCCTCGACGCGCGGCTCCGCAGCGACTTCCGCTGGGCCGCCGGGATGGCGCAGCGGGAGCCGGACGGCTCCCTGTCGTGGTTCGAGGGCGACCCGTGGAGCGAGGACAGCCCGTGGTTGCAGGTGTGGGCGGCCGACGGGAGCCTCGCCTACCGGACCGCCGTCGCCCGGCGGCTGCCGGTTCCGGGGAGCGAGACGCTGCTCGATCGCGCCGACGGCCGCATCGTATCGATCCCGAGCGAGCCGGCGCCGTTCCGCGTGCTAGCGCGCCGCATCACGATTGGCGACGAGCCGGTCATCGCGCAGGTGGGACGGTCGGAAGCGCTCATGCGGCAGGAGATCGTCGAGTTGGCGCTCGTTCTGCTCCTGGGTCTGCCCCTGAGCGTGGTTGCCGCCGGCCTTGGCGGCTACTACCTCGCACGCCGGGCGCTGGCGCCGCTGGCCCGGATGACTGACCGGGCGCGCGCCATCACGGCGTCCCGTCTCGGCGACCGCCTGCCCATCGACGACCCGCGCGACGAGCTGGGACGGCTGGCCGTCGTGTTCAACGAGACGCTGGGCCGGTTGGAGGCATCCTTCACCGAGATGCGGCGCTTCACGGCCAACGTCTCGCACGAGCTGCGGACGCCGCTCACGGCAATTCGCAGCGTCGGCGAGGTCGGCCTGCGCGAGCCCCGCGACCCGGCGTCGTACCGCGCGGTGGTCGAGAGCATGCTCGAGGAGGCGGACCGCCTGAGCTGCCTCGTCGATCAGTTGCTGACCGTGTCCCGCGCGGATGGCGGCGAGCGGATGCGCACCGCGCACATCGATCTTGCGGACCTCGCCGACGACGTGGCGGCGCACCTCGGCGTCCTGGCCGAGGAGAAGGGCCAGTCGATGGTCGTCGTGCAGGACGGCCGCCCGGCCTGCCGCGGCGACCACCTCGTGCTGCGGCAGGCGCTCATCAACCTGGTCGACAACGCGATCAAGTACACGCCGGCCGGGGGACGAATCGAGGTCCGGGTCGGGGCCGCGGACGCCGGTGCCGTCGTCGAGGTCTGCGACAACGGTCCCGGCGTATCCGCCAGGCAGGTGCCGCGGCTGTTCGACCGGCTGTATCGGGGGGAAGAACGCGATCCGGCCGGCAACGGCGCCGGCCCCGCCGACGGCAACGGCGCCGGTCTCGGCCTGGCGATCGCCCGCTGGGCGGTCGAGGCGAACCACGGGCGCCTCAGCTACGAACGTCCGGACGGAGCGGGCAGCGTCTTCCGGATCGTGCTGCCTACTCCTCGTCGGAAACGCGGTCGGGATGGGCAGCCATCCAGTCGGTGATTGCGTCCACGACCTCCGGGATGTCGCCGAGGTGCCGGGTCAGGATGTCATACAGTTCCGTTTCGGTCACCTCGTCATACACATGGACCAGCCGGTTGCGGTAGCGCGCCATGAGCAACAGGCGCTCGGCCTGGTCTCGGGACACGACGGCCACGTCGCCGAGTTGACGCGCAACCTCGGCGTACTCGGCGGCGCCACGCCCGAAGCCCTTGGCCAGCACGTGGCGGGCGATGTCCAGCAACGCTTCGAGCGCACGGCGCAGGTAGGACTCCGCGGCGGCGACCATGCGCTGGTCGCGCTGGAAGTCGCGGAGATCGTCGAGCGGAAGCGTCGCGATCCCGTCGAGCAGTCGACGAATCAGGGCGACCTTGTCGGCGACGACGACGCGCTTGACGGATCCCGGAGTCATCGTCGCGGCGAGAGGAGCATCGCGCGGCGCTCTCTTTCGAACGGCAGGAGATCGCCGGCCCGTCGCAGCACGTAAAGCTCGAAGCGGTCCGCCTCGAGCGGGTGCCGCGTGAAGAGGCGGTCACCGCGGACCACTGCGAGCGCCAGGAAGGCACTCGCTCGGGACACGTCTACCAGGTCGACTGCGTACGGGGAAACGCGGTCGAGGAGCTCCTCGAGCCGCAGGGTGGTCTCGAGCCGCCGGGGTTCCGTGTACAGCACGCCGAGGTCGAGGTCGGCGTCCGGGCCCGCCCCGCCGTCCTGCCTGGAACCGAAGGCATAGAGCGCGCGCACCGCCGGCTGGGTTTCCGCGACGGCGCACAACCGCCCGGCGAGTGCGGCCGGAAGTCCCATGCCGCAAGTATAGGGTCGGTGCGAATCGGTCACTCGCCGAAGTCGAAGCGGGCGCCCGCCATGAGCGCCCGCGGCAGGCCGGGGTAGCCGAGGGCTCCTTCGTAGACCGCGTCCGTGAGGTTCTCGATGCGCAGGAAGAGGTTGAGGTCGTTGCCCGCGCGATACTGCCCGCCAAGGCCCAGGAGCACGTAGCCCGGATTGACGGTGATGTCGACGGGACGCCCGTCGGAGAGCCGCTGGAGCCCGAGGAACGCGCTGTCGTGACGGTTGCCCGAGGCGCGCACGTTCAGGTGCAGGCTGCCCCGGCCCCGCGTGTAGTCGACCCGCGCGCCGCCGGAGTGCCGGGGCCGGCGGAGCAGCGGCTGGCCCGGCTGGAACTGCTCGCTGGTGCTGACGTTGGTGACGACCTCCGTGTCGACGAGCGCGTACCAGGCGCTCGCGGTCAGGCCGCCGAGCGACCGCTCGAGGCCGGCTTCGAGCTCGACGCCGGACGCCCGCGACCCGTCGACGTTGACGTAGTCGGCGATGCCGTCGCCCCCGAAGCCGAGCGAGGGCGCGTAGGCGATCTGGTCGGTGTAGTCGTTGGCGAACCAGGTGATGCGCGCCAGCCAGCGCTGGTCGTCGAAGGTGACCTCCGCCCCCGCATCGATCGTGATCGCCTGCTCGGGCTGGAGCGACAGGTCGCCGTCGACCCACTGCGAGCCGTAGAGCTGCGAGAAGCTCGGGTTCTTGATGCCGCGGCCGACGTTGGCGGATACCCGTACCGACGACAGGGCTCCGGAGCGGAACGGCAGCGGATACCCGCCCGCGGACAACTTCGGGTTGACCGCGGTTCCGTAGTGCGCGTTGTCGTCGATGCGCGCCCCGCCGGTGACGAACCAGGCATCCGCGACGTTGAGCTGCTGCTGCACGAACCAGGAGTGGTTCTCAATCCGTTGCAGCTCGTCGAGCGCGTTCGTCTCGCGGTAGTAGTCGTAGCCCGCGCTCAGCACCTGGCTCTCCAGCCACGTGGCGTTGAGCTGGTAGCGGGCGGACGGGCGGCGATACTGCGTCTCGAAGGTGAACGGGTAGTCGTAGCCGCTGAACGGGCCGCTCTGGGCCAGGAACTGCCCGGTGGGGAGCTGCGACGCGTCGGCGGCCAGTGCATCGAACTCGTGCCGGTCGAGCAGTCGGACGAGCCGCGGACCGGCGGGGTAGAGCGCGCCCGGCTCGCCGGCGAGAAGCGCGTGCACGACCTGGCGCGGATCCCGGATCGCGTCCGCCGACTGGCGACCGGAGCGGAAGTAGCTCACCGTGGCGGCATGGTCGACGCGGGACGAGAGGCGCTGGTCGAGGTCGGCGTGCCAGGTCAGGTCGTCGGTGTCGTAGCTGGTGCCGGTGTCGCCGGCGGCGTAGACGATTGGCCCCACGGAGTTCGCGCGGGCGTCGCTGTAGCGCATGCCGGTGCGGAGCCGGGTGTTGTCCCCCAGGATGGCGCCGACATTGGCGTCGATCGTCGCCTGGTCGAAGCGGTCGGGCTCGGTGAGGCGGTCCTCGAACGCGCCGTCCGTGCCCCGGTAGGTGACGCCGAGCTGGTAGTCGAGCCGTCGGCGGGCGCCGCCGAGCAGGCGCAGATCCCCCCGCGACGTGCCGAACGAGCCGCCTTCGACGGACCCCGACAGGCGAGGCCCGCCGTTCTGCACGCCCCGTTTCGTGAAGATCTGAATCACCGAGCCGATGGCATCCGAGCCGTAGAGGGCGGACTGGGCGCCCCGCACCGCCTCGACACGCTCGATCTCCGCCGCCGATACGCGGCCGAAGTCGTAGTCGCCCCCGGTGCCGTTCACCCGGACCCCGTCGATCAGCACGTGGTTGTAGTCGGATTCTCCGCCCCGCGAGTAGAGCGACGTAAGGCTCCCGTCGCGTCCGGTCGCCTCCAGGCTGAAGCCGGGTACGTGCCGCAGGACGTCCGCCAAGGAGGAGCTTCCCAGGGTCCGGATCTCCTCTGCGGTGATGACCGCGTGGGATTCCATGACCGACGCGCGGCCTTCGGCGGTTCGCGACGCGGTGACGACCACCGTGTCGCGCAACGGTGCGATTTCGAGCCGGAAGTTGGCGGTCGCCGCGCCGGCGGCGGCCACTTCGGCCGCGCCGGCGGCGAAGCCGTCGAGCCGTGCGGTGACGCGGTAGGTCCCTTCCGAAGGCAGAGCGAGTCGGTACGCGCCCTCCGGTCCGGTCGTCGCGGCAGCCACGATGCGGATGCCGCGGAGTGCTTCGATGGTCGCTCCCGGAAGGACGCCGCCGGACGAGTCGGAGACGACTCCGGTCACGGAGACCGGAGCCTGGGCGGCAGCGGGCGGCTGGGCCAGCACGCACGCGACGAAAGCGGGCAGCGCAAGCGAACGAATCATGAGGGCAGACTCCTCTCGCGTACGGGCAGGGCGAACCGCGACCGCGCGCCGGGCGGCGCGCGGTCCGCTCGATCCCGTCCGGGATGGGCATCAGCCGGAGCGCACCGAAAGCCGCGCCGGCCGATCCTGAAGACCTAGTGAAGTGTTCCTGGAGACTGTGCGCCCTGCGGGCGCGGGCGGTGGTTCACCGTTCCTCCTCGCCTCCCCTTCGGAGGCAGCATGAGGCGCGGCTGGATCGGTCTCCTGGCTTGCAGGATTGGCCTACTCTCCGCGTCTTCCCGCCCGGGATCCGGGCAGTGACGAGGGTGCGGATTTCGTCCCCTGCTCACAGTTGCGAGGGCAGCGCCGGTTTCGCACCGGTCTTCCCGTGCATCCAGCCGCAACCGCGTAGAGGCGAACGATAGGTTGTGGAGACCGGACTGTCAAGGACCCGCGGCGGAGTGCCAGGGCCCGGAAGGTTCGTTTCCGCCCCGCGAATCGAGGGATGCTCGGGTGCAGGCTGGATGCGCTTCGGGTCGGCGCCCCAACTCGCCGGGCTGCTCGCCGCCGGCGGTGGCGCCGGAGAACACGGTGACGCGCGGGGAGGCGGGAGCCGCACGGGCTTCACCGCGAACCGGGCTCACCGCAGGTAGCCGAGGGCTCGCAGGCGCTCGATCTCGTCTTCCGTCATCGCCCGTTGCTCCGGGGGCAGCGCTCGGTCGCGCGCCTCCGTCAGTCGGGCGCCGAGGCGCTCCGAGAGGTCCGAGGCGACGGCCGGGTCGCTCCCGGCCAGATCCTGCCGCTCTCCCGGGTCGCGCTCCAGATCGAACATCTGCACGCCGTTGTCGGCAGGTGTGAAGATCAGCTTGCGGCGACTGGCTACGATCGCCTTCAGGTCGACGGGGGCTTCGGGCCGGAAGGTCTCCGCCACGACCGGCACCGCGGCGAATGGCGTCGGACCCGGCGCGAGAGCGGGGCCGAGCGACCGTCCGGACCTCGACACGGGGTCGGGGATGCGCAGCCACTCCAGCACGGTGGGCAGCAGATCGATGTGCGATACGGCTTCAGTGACCACCGACCCGGCGCCCACGCGCCCCGGCCAACTGATGAACAGCGGAACGCGGAGGACCGTGTCGTAGAGATACGGCACGTGGCCCGGCGGGCCGTGTTCGAACAGCTCCTCGCCGTGGTCGGCGGTGAAGATGATCAGCGTCTGGTCGGGCTGGCTCGCCTCCCGGAGCGCGGAGAGCAGAACTCCGATCTGCCGATCGAGGTACTCCACCTCCTCGCGGTAGCGGCGGCGGATTTCGTCCGGGGAGGGGCGGTCGGACGCCTGAAAGGCAACGGTGGTCGCTATGGTTGAATCCGTCGGGTTGTGCAGGCGGAGACTGCCCTGTGCCTGCAGGGCGTAGTGGACACTGCTCCGTCCGACCGGCAACTCCTCGCACCGCGACGCGCAGGCGGCGGTGATTCTCGGATCCCAGCTTCGGAAGCCGGCGAGGCGGGCGGAGGGGGGCGGCCGGTCCGGGCTCGAGAACGCGAGCTCCAGCCCCTCCGGCGGAACGGCCACCTGCAGGCGAATCTGACGGCCATTGAGGACGGACGTGACGGGTGCTTCCTCGCCGGCCCGGATGCGCACGGTCGGCAGCTCGCGGTCGGGCGCGGCATACGGGGAGTGGGGGTCGGAGTAGTGCGCCCAGAGGAAGAATGGTGCCGGCGGCGACCGCTCGAGCCACGGCACCACCTCCGCGTTGATCTCCTCGGCCGTCTTCCACCAATCCCTCCCGAAGCGCTGGTGGTACTCGGCGAAACCCTGCGCGAGGCCGAAGCCCGATCGCAGAACGCCCAGGCTGATGAAGGCGGCCGTGTGCCGATAGCCGGTCCCGCCCAGCAGCTCCGGGAGCGTCACGTGCAGGTCGCCGAGCACGTAGCCGTTGTTCAGCACGCCGTGCTCGGTGGGCAGCAGCGACGTGAACATCGACGAATGGCTGGGCACCGTCATGGGAGCGTGGCTGTACGCGTTCTCGAAGCGGACGCCGGACGCGGCGAGCGCATCGAGGTTCGGGGTGTGCGCCTCGCCGCCGTAGCTGCCGAGGTGGTCGGCGCGGAGAGTGTCGGCGACAATCAGCACGACGTTGGTCGTCGTGTCCAGGTTGCCGGGCTCGCCGTAGAGGCGTGGCGACAGCCACTCCGCACCGTGGTGCAGGGCGTCGCCACCGGCGATCCGCAGGACGAGCTCCACTTCTTCACCGGCAAGGGAGGACAGATCCGCCTGCCAGCGGGTCGACCCGTCGGCGACGACCTCGCTGAAGAAGACGTCTTCCGCTTGCCCCGAGCGCCGGATCGACACCTCGGCGCGCAGCTCGGACGAGTCGGCGCGGGAGCCTTCGCCTTCGCGCACCCCGAACTCCAGGCGCGCGTCGGCTGGCACGTTCAACCGAAACGGCACTTCCGAGCCGGCCGGTTGTGCCAGTCGGTCGTCCCGAGCCTCGTACTCCCGCAGCAGCCGTGGCGACTGCCACGACGGCGGCGGTTCGCTGGTGGCGGTAATCGCGATGTAGTCGCAGGCGGCGGCGACCTCCGAGGCTTCGCGGTCGCCGGCGCGAGGATTGCGGGCCGGGGGTGCGTAGACTACGGGGGGCGCCAGATAGGCGAATGCAAGCGCTACGTCGACCGCCTCGCTCGCGCCCGCTTCCGCCGGAAGACGGAAGGAGTGCACCTCGAAGCGGTTCCCGGCCAGGTCGGCGACGCCCAGCTCCACGCCGGCGACCGTGACCGTCACGGTCTGCGTCAGACCGGCGTCGGAGGGCACGGCCTGACACCGGAGGTGCAGCCAGCGGCTCTCCTCGCCGTGCAGGCCCAGGCGGATCGTCGCCGTCCGATCCGTGGCCCAGGCGAAGGACAGCCCGGTCCCCGCCACACGCTGCGGCGCCGACCACCCGCTACCGAGCTCGCTTGCGGCGCCCTCGAAATGCTCGCCCGAGTGCGACAGGCGAGCCGTGGCGCTGCGTCCCCGCTCGGCCAGGTCGAACAGGAGCACTCCGGGAGCGTTCTCCGTAGACTCCGATACGGGAATGACGCTGCCGGCACACCCGCCGAGCGTCGCGGCGAGGATCAGCACCAGCAGCGGCGCGGCGGCGTGAAGTATGGGAAAGCGGTTCCTCATGCGTTCCGAGTCGCTCCAGGGACAGTCGGCAACGCGCCGTCCGACCCGTGAGCCGCACCCTACCAAGAGGGCCGGTCCAGCAGACCGAACTACCTCCCAACTGGCCGTTCAGGGGGGCTGTCCTGTCGTGTCGCCGCGCAAAACCGTCGCTTGCCGGGTTGGGCCCTTGCATCGCCCCGGCTGGCGACCCCGGATTCCGCGAGACCATACCACACGAGCCGATCGACAACCGTGGGGAGACGGCCAGGCGCGACGCGCGGGCCGATAGCGCCGCACTGGCAGACCACGATACGATCAGCGTGGCGACGCGGCGCGCGTTTCTCGCCACGGAGGAGGGTGACGGTGCACGGTTGGAGAAGCATCGGGACAGCACTGCTGGCGGCGGGCGTCTGCCTCGCCGGGGGCGTAGCGTCGGCCCAGGAGAACGCGGAACGCCGACCAGGGGTGCCGCCCCGGCCGCTGCCGGACGGCCCGGTCGTGCTCGACTCGGCAGAGTACGGCCTGATCCGCGTCGTGGCCGTGACGCGCGGGCTGGAGCATCCGTGGGGGCTGGGGTTCCTGCCGGGCGGGGCGCTGCTCGGCACGGCGCGGCCGGGGGGGCCGCGGCGGGGGGGCCGGGGGGGGGGCGGCGCTCCTGCCGGACGGGTCGCTGCTCGTCACGGAGCGGCCGGGTCGTCTGCGGCGCGTCGCCGGGGGGGTGCTCGACCCGACGCCGATAACCGGGGCACCCGAGGTCCACGCGGAGGGCATCGCCGGGCTGATGGACGTCGCCCTCCATCCCGAGTTCGCCGCGAACCGGCTGCTCTACCTGACCTACACCAAGCCGCAGCCGGCCGGACCGACGGTGGCCCTGGCGCGCGCGCGGCTCGAAGGCGCGGCGCTCGCCGACCTGGAGGACCTGGTGGTCCTCGATCCCCCCGGGAGCGGGGCGTCGCGCATCGGGTTCGGACCGGACGGCATGCTCTACATGACGGTCGGCGGTGCGTTCCAGTCCTCTCCGGAGAACGCGCTCCGCGCGCAGGATCCGAACGATCTGCTGGGCAAGGTCCTGCGGCTCCGTGACGACGGGACGGCGCCCGACGACAACCCCTTCGTCGGCCGTGCCGACCACCGGCCCGAGATCTACTCGCTCGGTCACCGGAATCACCAGGGTCTGGCGTTCCAGCCGGGGACGGGGGCGCTCTGGGTCAGCGAGCACGCGCCGCAGGGAGGCGACGAGGTCAACGTCATCGAGGCGGGGCGGAACTACGGCTGGCCCATCGTCTCCTACAGCCGGCAGTACACCGGGCAGCGCGTCACCGAGGCGCCGTGGCGCCCGGGGATGGAGCTGCCGGCGATCCTCTGGGTCCCGTCGATCGCGCCCTCGGGTCTGGCCTTCTACGACGGGGAGCGGTTCCCGGACTGGCGGGGCAACCTGTTCGCCGGTTCGCTCCGCTTCGGCGGGCTCCCGCGCACGGGCCACCTGGAGCGGATCGTACTGAACGACGCCGGGCAGGAGCTGCGCCGGGAATGGCTGCTGGCAGAGCTCCGGCAACGCATCCGCGACGTCCGGTCGGGGCCCGACGGGTTGCTCTACGTACTGACCGACGCCGACGACGGCGCGCTTCTGCGCATCGAGCCGGTCGCCGGCGGCGCTACCCGTACCGGGGCCGGCGGCTGACCATGCGCAAGGCGGGCATCGCCGTCGTCGTCCTCGCCCTGCTCGGGTGGTTCTTCTGGCGCAGCGTCCAGAGCACGCTGGCCGAGCCGTACACCGTCGACGCCTCCCTGGTGTCGGAGTGGATGCTGGCGCTGCGCGCGCCGGGCCTGCCCGGCCCCGGTTTCGTCGTGCTGCAACCGCCGGACCAGCTGCGCGCCGACCTCTTCAACCAGATCTTCAACCGGACGATGGAATCGATGACGTCGCCGACGGTGGCGGCGATGCCGCTCCTGTTGCACGCCGAGTACCGCGGGTCTGTCGCCGTGCTCACGCCCGACGAGGTGCTGCGGATCGCGGAGGAGGAGGGGCTGCGGGAGGCCGTCCCCGTCCCGGACTGCATCGGCGTCGTCCGCCGGCCGGGGACCGGTACCACGCGGCAGCTCTACTACGCGCGGTTCGAGGCCCCGGCCGTGGCCCGCTTCCGGGATGCGTTGGCCCGCCGCCAGACTGCCGCGGGCGGCGCACCGCCTTTCGAGCCGGGCGAGTTCCCGACGATCGTCCCGCTCGCCGCGTCGGACCCCGACTTCGCGAGCTGGTGGCCGCTGGATCCCGCCGCGGTCGAGTGCCTCGCGCCCCTCGTCGTCGAAGGAACAGGTGGATGACTCACATGACGACGAGAATGCGCAGTCGCTCGCGGATGTCGGCCGGGTTCCTGGCGTTGGCTCTGCTGGCCCTGACCGCCGCGCCGGGCGCGGCCCAGCCCAACCTCGGGAGCCTGATGCGGGAGAAGCTCGACCGCGCGCAGCAGCTCTTCGAGGCGGTCGTCCTCGCGCGCTTCCCGGCCGTGGGGCGCCACGCCGGCGAGCTGCTGCGGATCAGCGAGGAATCGACATGGATGGCGGCGCCGACGACGGCGTACGTGCAGCACGCGGCCGAGTTCCAGGAGGCGGCGCGCGATCTTCGCGCGGCGGCCGAGGCGCGCGACATGGAGGAGGTCTCGACGGCGTACATGACGCTGGTCTCCTCCTGCGTGCAGTGCCATCGGCAACTCCGCGGCGCGGCGCGGGCGGAGCGCATCCCCGGCGGCGGATCGCGGCTGCGGGAGTTCCTGGCGTCCGTCGATTCCTCGCCGTAGGTCGGGGAGACGCTGGTTCTAGTCGCGGGCGCCGGGAGAGCCCGGCATCTCGAAGGCGTGCCCCGGCTGGCGGACGGTGAGCACCGGGCACGGCGCCTTCCGCACGACCTTCTCCGCCACGCTGCCGAGCAGCAGGTGGCGGACCGGCCCGCGGCCGTGCGTGCCCATCACGATCAGGTCTATCGCGTTCTCCGTCGCGTAGTGGAGAATCTCCACGAACGCGTGGCCGACGCGCAGCGCCCGTACCGTCTCGACGTCGCCGAGCGTAACGGCTCCGAGCCGCCGCTCCGCGTCGCCCTTCCACTTGCCGAGCAGATCGGGCACGACCAGCCCCTCCACTTCGCCGGCCCAGTCCTGCGCCCGCGGGTCGGAGACGACGTGCAGCAGGTGCACGCTCGCCCTGTACCGCGCGGCCAGATCGCGCGCGTAGTCGAGCGCATGCGCGGCGGTGTCGCTGAAGTCTGTCGGCAGCAGGATGCGCGTAAGGTTCATGGCAGTTCGTGGGAGCGGTCAGCGCTCGCTGATCGGGGGGGCGGCATGGCGCCGGCGCGCAGCTTCCGGACCACCGTCTCCCACACCTCCGGGGCGCCGGCGATGCGCGTCACGTCGTGGCGATCGAGCGCGAGGTCCGCCGTTCGCACCCGGTCGTTGTGGCAGGCGACGCAGTAGCGGTCGAGGAGCGCGCGCTGCCAGTCGGCGGTCGCGTCGGGGTCCTGCCGTACTGCCGCCGCCGGCGCGTGGGTCGGGGCAGGAGCGGCGTCCACCGGGACGCCGGCGGCGGACACGGCAGCGGGCGCGGCCCCCCGCACGACGCGCGGCGCGCGGGGCAGCGAGCGCGCCCCACAGCAGCACGTGCGGCATGCGAGAGGGCGTTCGCGTGGGCGGCTGGGGCATGACGCTGGAACGCCGTAGTATCCGGCTGCTTGCGGAGGGTGTCAATCGGATGGCGACCGGTCGCGCCGGCGGGGCGCGTTTGACGGAGCGCGGATCGTCTTGTACGGTGCCCGCCGTGCACGGGAGTCGTCCGGGATGACGGCCGCGCCGCTCGGGGCTGCATGGGCGCTCCTGGTTCTCTGCCTGGTCTGCCTGGCCCCCGCGCATGCGGGCGCACAGACGCAGGTGGTCGTGCTCGGCACTGGGACCCCCGTTCCCGATGCGGATCGAGCCGGCTCCGGCATCGCCGTGGTGCATCAGGGCCGCGCCTACCTCTTCGATGCCGGCGGCGGGGTCGTGCGGCGCGCGCTGGAGGCGAGTCGGCGGTACGGCCTGCCCGGTTTGTCTCCGGAGCGTGTCGACCGGGTGTTCCTCACCCACCTGCACAGCGATCACGTGGCGGACTTCGCGGAGTTGGCCACGACCATCTGGTGGCGCAGAGCCGGCCGCATTCGGCTCTGGGGCCCGGCGGGCGTCGGCGCGATGGTCGACGGCATGGAGGCGATGCTGGCCTCGGACATCCGCATGCGACGGGGCGGCATCCAGCCACTGGCCCGTCCCGACGGCTACCGCGTGCAGGTGTCGGAGATCGAGGCCGGCCGCGTCCTCGAAGAGGATGGCATTGCGATCGACGCGTTCGAGGTCTCCCATGGCGCCGCGGTTCCGGCCTTCGGGTACCGGATCGCGACGCCGGACCGGACGATCGTGATCTCGGGAGACACGGCCTACAGCGACGCAGTGGTCGAGATGGCGCGCGGCGCGGACGTCCTGTTCCACGAGGTCATCAGCGAGGAGGGGCTCCGCGGGTTGGCGCCGGAGTGGCAGCAGTACCATTCCCGCGTCCACACCACGTCGAGCGAGCTGGCGCGGATCGCCCGGCAGGCACGGCCCGGCCTGCTGGTCCTCGTCCACGTGCTGCATTACGGCGCGCGCGTCGAGAGCGCGCTCGACGAGGTACGGTCCGCGTACGACGGAGAGGTCGTCCTCGCCGACGACCTCGACATCTTCTGAGGCGTCCGCGCACTCCGACCGCGCTACCTCGCCGGCCGGCGCCAGCGCACGGGCGGGGGCGGCTCCTCCTTGAGGGTGATCCCTTCCGTCTCCAGCAGCCGCAGTGCCTCCTGGACTGCCGCCTCCAGTTGCGGGTCGCGGCCGGCGATGACGGGCGCGGGGTCGTTGCGGATCTCGATGTCCGGAGCGACGCCCTCCCCCTCGACCGCCCACTCGCCGTTCACGTCGAAGAAGCCGCCGCGGGGTGCGACGAAGAAGCCGCCGTCGATGAGCGGCGGGGTGTCCCAGGCGCCGACCAGGCCGCCCCACGTGCGCGTGCCGACGAGAGGTCCGATGCCCCGGAGGCGGAAGAGGTAGGGGAGCAGGTCGCCGCCCGAACCGGCGCTCTCGTTCACGATCATCACTTTCGGCCCGAAGAGCCCCGCCATCGGCTGCGTCCACGGCTTCCGGTCGCCGGCGCGGGAGTTGAAGTAGCCGGTCAGCTCGCGGTCGAGCATGTCGACGATGTAGTCGGCGGCCGAGCCGCCGCCGTTGTTGCGCTCGTCGATGACCGCACCCTCCCGATCCTGCTGCGCGTAGTACATGCGGTTGAAGTACTCGTAGCCGTCCCGCGCCGTGTTCGGCAGCCAGACGTAGGCGAGCCGGCCGCCGCTCATCTCGTCGACGCGGGCCTGGTTCGCGGCTACCCACGCCTGAATCCGGAGCAGGCCTTCGTTGGGGATCGGCTCGATGACGATGTCGCGTGCGTCCTCCGTCGAGGGTGAAGACGATACGGTCAGGGTGATCGTCCGCCCGGCCGTGCCCTCCAGCAGGCGGTAGGGGTTGTCGGGCGGGCGGAGCGCGGCGCCGTCGACGGCGAGGAGGTAGTCGCCCTCCGCGACGTCCAGCCCCGGCAGGGAGAGCGGTCCGGCCGCGCCCGGCGTCCAGGGATCGCCGGCGTAGATCCGGGCGATGCGGTAGAGGCCGTCGGCCTCCTCGAGGTCCGCGCCGAGGAGGCCGGTGCGCGGGTCGTCGATCTCCGGCAGGTCGCCGCCGAAGACGTAGGAGTGGCCGACCGCGATCTCCCCGGACAGCATGTCGAGAAGCTGGTTGAAGTCGGCGCGGTGACGCACGTCGGGGAGCCACGCCGAGTACCACTCCCAGACGTCGTCCCACGGCGCCCCGTGCTGGTTGTCCACGTAGAGGAAGTCGCGCATGAAGCGCCAGCCGTCGCGCAGCATCTGCGCGTACTCGGCCGTCGGCTCGACGCGCACCCGCGTGCCGCCGAGGTCGAGCGTCCCCTCGTCGCCGGACGGCGGCTGCTCCGTCCCGACGATGCGCCAGGTCGAGCCCGACCGGTAGAGCAGCCGCTTGCGGTCGTGGGAGATCTCCGCGGCCCGGACCGTCTCGACGAAGTCGGCTGCCTCGCGGTCCTCGACGACGTACTTGCGCAGCTTCCCGCTCGTCGCGCCGGCCTCGACCTCCAGCACGAACACCGATCCCGCCGGACCGGGAAGGAGTCCCGCGTAGTTCTCCAGCGGGAGGCCGGGCGCGGCCACGATCCGGCGGCCGATCCCGTCGACATCCAGCTCGACCGCCGGGGCATCGCCGCCGTCGCTGCCCTCCGCCGTCCCCGCGGCGCGCGCGTCGTCTACCGCGGTCTCATCCGTGGACGATCCGTCCGCCTGCGCTTCGTTCCCCGCGGTGGCGTCCCCGGACGCCGCATCCCCGGACGCGGCATCCTCGTCGCCGCCCGAACCCGCCCCTTCCTCGTCGCTTCGGGGCAGGAAGGGCGACGGCTCGTCGGCGCGGAGCAGCGCCACGTAGAGGGCGCGTGTCACCGGGCGGTCGTAGGAAGTCATGTCGAGCCAGCCGGTGTTGAGGCCGTAGTTCGTCGATGCGAGAAAGTAGAGGTGCTTGCCCGAGGCGTCCCACACGGGCGTGATCGCGTCCGCGGTTCCGTCGGTGAGCTGGTGCGTCGCCCCCGATTCGGTGTCGTGCACGAAAACGGCCCGGAGCTGGTTGTCGAGGCGCCGGGCGTAGGCGATCCAGCGCGAGTCGGGCGACCAGACCGGGTTCATCGAGCGCTCGGGATGCGCGAAGCGGTCGGTGTCGACGTGCTCGACCGCGCCGGAGTCGACGTCCAGGACGAGCACGCGGTAGTGGGTGTCGGTGAACGCCAGCTTCGCGCCGTCGGGCGACCACTCGGGCCGGAAGTAGAAGGACGGGTCGGCGAGGTCGACCCGGCGCGGGTTCGCTCCGTTCTGCTCTGCGACGACGAGGCCGTACTCCCCGCCGGCATCGTTGAACCAGGCGATCCGCGTTCCGTCCGGCGACCAGACCGGATTGCGGTCGGCCACGCCCGGGCTGCGGGTCAAGTTGCGCCACGAGCCGTCGCCGGCCGGAACGGTGAAGAGCTCGCCGCGCCACTCGAAGAGCGCGCGCTTGCCGGTGGGGGAGAGCCGTGCGCCCCGAAGCCGGGTGGCCGGGACGTCCTCCCAGCGCGGTCGCGACCAGTTCATGTCGCCGGCGACGTGGACCTCCAGCTTGCGGGCGCGGCCCGACCCGGGATCGAGCACGTGGAGGTAGCCGGCCTGCTCGTAGACCACGGCGCCGGCGCCGGCGCCCATCGACTTGACGTCGAAGTCCGCGTGGCGGGTGAGCTGTCGCTCCTCTCCGGTCCGCGGGTCGAACGACCAGACGTTGCTGGCCGAGTCCCGTTCGGAGAGGTAGTAGACGACTCCGTCCATCCACACCGGGTCCATCTGGCGCTCGCCCTCCCAGGGCGTCGTCACCCGGTCCCACGTACCGGTGGAGGCGATGCTGATGGGCAGGGCCTGTCCGCCGCGGTAGTTGCGCCATTCGGGGTCGAAGTAGCCGGTCTCCTGGTACGCGACGTGGGCGCCGTCGGCCGACATCTCGCCCCGATGCGCCTGGGGCAGCGCCAGCGGGACCGGGAGGCCGCCCGCCGGCGGGACGGTGAAGAAGCGCGACCGCCGGGGGGGCGCCCCACGCCCGCCGCGGGGGCGGGGGGGGCGCGGCGGGGGGGCGGGGGGGCCCCCCCGCCGGCGGGACGGTGAAGAAGCGCGACCGCCGGGTGGGCGCCCCGTCCCGGCTCGACTCGAAGAGGATGGTGCCGTCGGGCGTCCAGCCCTGGACGACGTCGGTCGCCGGGTGCCACGTCAACCGCTCCGGCTGTCCACCGCCGGCGGGCATCCGGTAGACGTCGACGTTCCCCTCGTACTGCCCCGAGAACGCGATCCACCGCCCGTCGGGACTGAACGCGGGATTGGTTTCGGCGCCAGCGGAGCTGGTGAGCCGGACCGCGTGGCCTCCGTCGCGCTCCACCGACCACAGGTCGTTGGCGTGCACGAAGACGATGCGCGTCGCGCTCACGTCGGGCTGGCGCAGGAAGCGCGTACCCTGTGCCTGCGCGGCGACCGTGCCGGCGATGACGGTGACAGCCGCGACGACGGTCGCGACGACGACGAGCCGGGCACGTCGGAGCCGGAGTCTCGGAAGAGGGTCGGTGACGGGCATGAATCCACTCCGTTTCTGCGGGGCCAACCGTGAGCGTTGGGCGCGGACGTCCGTCGCGGCACGCGGCCGGCGTCCACCTCCCGAATACGAACACGGCGACGGCTTCGTTCGCAAACCGGAGCGGGACGAGCGGCGGTGACAGGTTCGTCGCCCGGCGGACGCGGCTTTGCCCACGCCGCGGTGATGCGGGGCGCCGCACGCAACGCTCGGTGTGATGCTCCGCGGCACGAAGGGCTCTGGTAGCATGGCGGCCTGGCGCCCGCGCCAGGGGAGGGAAGCACATCATGAGACGCAGCATCGTTCTCGCCGCCGTCGTCGCCGTCGGCGCGCTGTCGCTCGCCGCCGTCGCCGCGCAGGACGCCATGGTCATCGAGACGGAGCAGCTCGAGGACAACCTGTACGTACTTCGGGGCCAGGGGGGCGGCGGGAACACGGCGGTCTTCGTGACGAGCGACGGCGTCGTCGTCGTCGACTCGAAGAACCCGGGCTGGGGCCCGTCGATCCTCGAGGCGATCGCCGGGCTGACCGACAACCCCGTGACGACCCTCATCAACACGCACAGCCACCACGATCACGTGAGCGGCAACGTCGCCTTCCCGGCCAACGTCGACATCGTGACCCACGACGTGACGGCCGCGAACATGCAGGTGATGCGCGCCTACAGCGGGCGCACGGAGCCGCCGGCCAACGTCTTCGCGGACTCGGGCGGCAGCGGGCTGCCGACGCAGACCTTCTCGGAGCGGATGTCGCTCGGGACTGGCGACGACCGGGTCGACCTCTACCACTTCGGCCGCGGCCACACCGGCGGCGACGCCTGGGTGGTCTTCCCGTCGCACCGAACGCTCCACTCCGGCGACATCTTCCCGGGCAAGAACCTGCCGTTCCTCGACGCCAACAACGGCGGCAGCGGCGTCGCCATCAGCGACACGCTGCAGAAGGCGCACGACGGCATCCCGGGCGTCGAGCGGATCATCACCGGTCACAGCACGCAGATGACCTGGGCCGACCTGCACGAGTACGCCGCCTTCAACCGGGACTTCCTCGCCGCCGTGCGCGCGGGCCGCGCGGCGGGCCGGAGCATCGACGAGATCGCGGACGGGTGGGCGATGCCGGAGGGCTACGCGGGCTCCCGCGTGCCGGGCCCTGCGCAGCTCCAGGGCAGCATCCGGGTCATCGTCGCGGAGCTCGAGGGGGGCGGCGCGGAGTAGGCGCGCGACCGGTGGAAGGCAGCCTGAGCGACACCGACCTCGTCGCGTCGCACGTTCGCTTGACCCGCGAACTCCTGGAGGCGCTGGAGCGCTTCGACTGCGACACCGTGTCGGCGCTCTACGCGGAGGACGTCGAGCAGATCGAGATGCCGAACCGGCTGAAGCCGGAAGGTGACCGGCGGGGACGGGCGCAGATGCTGTCGGATCTCGAACGGTCGAAGTCGATCCTGCGGTCGCAGAAGTACGACGTGTCGAACGCCGTGGGCGCGGGGTTGCTGGTGATGGCCGAGTACGAATTGTCGGGGGTGCTCGCGGTGCCGATGGGGTCGCTCGCAGCCGGCGACAAGCTGCTCGGCAACTGCGCGGTGAGCCTCGAGTTCCGCGACGGGCTGATCGTCAGGCAGAGGAACTACGATTGCTTCTGAGCGCCCTTCGGGTGAGCGCTGCCCGCCCTCTCGGGAAACCCGACCGGATTGCTGGTGGGAATCCGTGCAGACGATCCACGTCGAATCGGGGTTCATGACCCATCTCGCAGCGCGTCCCGGTCACCGATCGGCTTTCGATCGACGTTGTTGCGGGCGGCTGTTTGGCGGCCGCCAGCATCGCAGGCGACGGAGTTGACGCGGCATGAGACCTGCACGATTCCCGATGGCGCTCTTCCTGGCGTTCATGCTGGGCGCGGCGTCGGCGTCGGATGCGCTGGCGCGGCAGGTGGCGCTGGTCGTCGGCAACGGCACCTACGCCCACATCGGCCGGCTGCCGAACCCCGAGAACGATGCGGTCGACCTCGCCGCGGCGCTGCGGCGGATCGGCTTCGAGGTGACAACGGAGCTCGACGCCGACCGCGTCGAGCTGACCGAGGCGCTGCGGGCGTTCACGCGCCAGAGTGCGGGGGCGGACGTCTCGCTGGTCTTCTACGCGGGGCACGGCCTCGAGATGGACGGCGTCAACTACTTGGTGCCGGTCGACGCCCGCCTGGAGCGCGACGTCGACGTGCGCTACGAGACGGTGACGCTCGACGACCTGCTGGTGTCGACGGTGGGGGCGCGGCTGCGGCTGGTCATTCTGGATGCCTGCCGGAACAACCCGCTCGCCGTTCGATGCAACGAACGGTGGCGTCACGAAGCGTGAGCGGGGGGAGCTTCGGGCAGCTCGACGAGGACCTGCTGGGGGACGAGACGCTGCTGGCGTATGCGGCGGCCGCGGGGACGACGGCGGCGGACGGGACGGGGCGGAACAGCCCGTACACATCGGCGCTGTTGGCGCATCTCGAAGACCCGCTGGAGACTCTGACGCTGTTCCGGCGGGTACGTGCACGCGTGCTGGAGGCGACGAACGGCGAGCAGCGTCCACACGAGTATCAGTCGCTGCTCCGGGAGCACTACCTGAGTGGGGTGCCGGCGGTGGGAGGGGTGACGGTCGAGGCGGCGGCGCCCGACGTTGCCGACGTCGACGTCGGCGAGCTCGACGTGGCGCAGCTCCGGGTGCTGGCGGAGCGGGGCGTCACGAACGCGCAGGCGGAGCTCGGCGTTCGGTACGAGGCCGGCCGCGGCGTCGAGCGCGACTACAGCGAGGCGGTGTCATGGTACCGGCGAGCGGCCGAGCAGGGCCACGCCCACGCGCAAGCCAGCCTCGGCGCCATGTACGGCAGCGGTCGCGGGGTCTCGCACGACGACATGGAAGCCGTCCGGTGGTACCGGCGGGCGGCCGGGCAGGGTTTCGCCCTCGCGCAGAACTATCTGGGCGACATGTATCGCACCGGTCGCGGGGTCGGGCGGGACTACGCGGAAGCCGTCCGATGGTTTCGCCGCGCCGCCGACTAGGCCACGCCGGTGGGCAGGCGAACCTCGGCTTCATGTACGAGAGAGGCCGTGGCGTGCGGCAGGACGATACGGTAGCCGTCCGATGGTATCGCCGGGCTGGGGAGCAGGGCCTCGCCGGCGGGCAGTCCAACCTCGGGGTCATGTACCGTGACGGTCGTGGGGTCTCGCGGGACGACGCGGCCGCCATCGGCTGGTTCCGCCGAGCCGCGGAGCAGGGATACGCCCCTGCGCAGAACCACCTTGGCTGGATGTACGAGCAGGGTCGCGGGGTTCCTCGGGACCGTCTGGAAGCAGCCCGGTGGTACCGCCTGGCCGCCGAGCAGGGGCACCCCGACGCCCAGAAGCGGCTCGATGGCCTTCGTTGACGCCCGGAACGGACCCGGGAAATGGCAGGCACCCGCACCTCCACATCGGTACCTCGACAGTCCGCGCCGTGGCTCGCTGGCGCCCGGCGACACGCTGCGCGGGTCCGGGACGGGCTGGTGGTCGTCAGGCAGCGGAACTACGATTGCTTCCGAGCCTCACCTCGGGTACTACGGGCCGGCCCTCTCAGGGAGTCTACGGTCCCTACGCGGCGTCGCCGCGGGTTCACTCGTCGGTCAACGCTGCTAGGTACGCGCGAACGCGACGGGCATTGGCGCCCAGGTCTCCGACGCCGACACGGGAGAGCGAGCGGACGTCCACGAGCGAGCCGCCGTCGGCGGTGTCGGTGATCCGCACCACGACGTCGTCGGCGAAGCCGAACCAGAACGTGCGATCGGTCGCCTCGATCCGGAGGCCGGCCGGATCGGATTCCAGCAACTCCCACCCCATCCGCTCGACCGTCGCGAGGGCCCGCCCGAAGGCGGTGTCGGCATTCACGGGCAGGGTCACGGGACGAATGTCGGGGTAGGCGGCGCGTTGCTGCTCGGCGACGGGGGCTCCTTCGTAGTCCGTGCGGCCCGGCGTGTTGAGCGCCACGGCGGCCGCGAACGCCGGCGGGTTCTCGGTGTCGGTGGTGATGTCGTGAATTGGCGGGGCGCCGCCTCCGGTCACCAGGGCGGAGAGCGGGAAGAGAGTGACGATCACGGCCCCGGCCAGGGCAGCGTAGGCGAGCTTCTCCGTGCCGGGGGTGAGCCGCCGCCGAATCGCGGTTACGAGCAGGAGCAGCGCGCCGACCACCAGCACGAGGAAGCCGACCACCAGCAGGGCGAACGCCAAGCCCAGCGGCACGACCCCGATCCGATGTCCTAGCGGTGCGATGACGACCGCCGCACTGCCGGCGGCCGCTCCCCAAGTGCCTACACGGGTCATGATGTCGTCCCTCCGGGTCCAATCCTACTCGACACGGATCGTAGGCACCGCTTGCCGGCGCCGGTCGCGGGCGGGCGCTTGCCGGCGCGGGGTCGTTCTCGGCGTCGGGCCGGCGCGTTCCGGACGTGCCTGAGGCGCCACCGGAGTTGAGTCTCGGGGGGGCATGAGATATCCTCTCGTCAGCCTAGGACAGCGGGGCTAGAGCGGACGCCTACGGGGGCCCCGTGCTAAAGCCAGGCTGGGCGGCGAGGGTGCCCGAGATGGACCGACTGGAGCCGATGCGGCCCGATGCGTCAGCATCGTCTCAGGATGAGTTGGTACCGCCCCGGGACGCGTCGGTATCGTCGTCTCAGGAGCTATTCGAGCGGGCGCGCGGAGGGGACGCCCGGGCGCTCGATCGCCTGTTCGCCCGCTATCTTCCGCGGCTCCGGCGGTGGGCGCACCGTCGCGTCCCGACCTGGGCGCGCGATGCGGCCGATACCGCCGATCTCGTCCAGGAGACGGTGTTTCACACCCTGCGCCGTCTCGATCGGTTCGAACCGCAGCGCGACGGTGCTCTTCTTGGTTACCTGCGGCGCGCCCTCCTGAACCGCGTTCGCGACCAGTTCCGTCGCGCCTCCCGCCGGCCCCAGGTCGACCCGCTGGTCGACGGGCTGGACGAGCGCGTCGCGCACGACGAGGAATCGCCGCTCGACCTGGTGATCGGGCACGACGACCGGCGACGCTACGAAGCGGCCTTGAAACGCTTGCGACCGATCGATCGCCGGGCGATCATCGCGAGCATCGAGCTCGGCTACAACTACGAGCAGCTCGCCCTCGTGCTGGACAAGCCCTCCGGACCAGCGGCCCGCTTGGCCGTCCGACGCGCGCTGCTTCGCCTCGGCGAAGAGATGCGGCGTGGATGAACGAGCGCAGGCTGCTCGAATCCGTAGTTGACGCCGTCGCGGCCGGCGAGGCCGTGGACTGGCCCTACGTCGAGCGGGCGGCCGCGAAGACCCGCGACGCCGACCTCCTCCGCCAACTCAGGGTCGTCTCCGCCATCGGGGCGGCCCGTTCCGGCATTCAACCGCAGCCTGGCCCCAATTGGTGGAGCCGCACAACGGAGGCAGGGGTGGCTGCGGTTCTCTTTGTCGCGGCGGTTCAGTTCACGCTGGCCATGGTGGGGGCTCCCGCAGCGCTCGCCCATGTCACGTGGCCCCACATCCTCAACGCACTCGTCTTCGGTGCGGGGGGTGTCCTCTTGTTGGCGGGCGGAGGGCGCGACCGCCGACTTCGGTTATTGGGCGGTTGGTTCCTGACTATCTCTTCCGCTTTCGCGCTCGCGTGGATGCCGTCGCCGGAAGCCGGCTTGGCTGGTGCTCTGGCCGCGGCAGTTCGCCCGCTGCTACCGGACGCGTTCCTGGCGCTGATGATCTGGCGTTTCGTCCGCGAGTTTCCTACTCCGACCGACCGGCCGACGGCGCGACGAGTCGCCGACATCTTCGCAAATACCTCGTTCGGGGTCGGGGTCGCGTTGTTCACCGTGAACGCGCTCGGACGGGTTGGCACCTCGACGATGCCCGTGTGGTTCATGACGCTTTTCGAACTGCTCGAGCGCGAGCGGCCGGCAGGAGTCTATTGGCCCCTGCTATTTGTCGTCGGGGCGCCCGCAATTCCGTTTCTCCTGTGGAAGGCGCGACTCTCGGCGTACGAAGACCGGCGTCGCGTGACGCTGTTCGTCGGTGCGCTTGCCGTCGGGCTGATGCCGTTCCTGATTGCCGTGATTGCCACGCCGTTTGTGTCCGAACTCCAGGGTGGACCGCTACAGCGGCGTGTCGGCGTTCTCCTCTACGCGTCACTCGCGTCGATTGTGCCGATTGCCGCGTACTCCGTGGCTGTTGCTCGAGTAATGGACCTGCGGTTCTTCATCCGGGCTACGCTGAAGTACGCCCTTGCTCGATACGCGGTGTGGGGGATGAGCCTCGTGCCAATCGTCTACGTGGGGTACGACGTCCAGGCGAACCAACAACTGACCATCGCCGAGTACCTCGAGCGCTCGCGACCGGTCGGTCCCCTTGCTCTCTCGGCAGTCGGCCTGATCGCCCTGACGTTTCGGGAGCACATGCTTCGCGCCATCGACCGTTGGTTCCGTGGCGAACCGATCGATCAACCGCAGAGCCTCGCGCGGTTTGAGCGGCGTTGCCGAATGGCAGGCAGTCTGCGCGGCGTGACCGGGGCACTTGCCGCAGAGCTGAGGCAGGCGTTACACACCTCATCGGTGTCCGTGTTGCTCGTCAACGACGATGGAACCGTGCTGGTACCGGTCGAGGGCACAACCGGCCCAATTCGCAGCGACTCGATGCTGCTCGAGATACTTCGCTCGACGCGTGCCGACGTCCCGCTTGGGTCGCGCGCGCTGGCTTCCATCGCGCGACTGCTGTCGCCCGCAGACCACAAGTGGCTGCGCGATGCCGATCCCCAGGTGCTGAGCCTGCTGGTTGGATCGACGGAGATGCTCCTGGGGTTGGCGGCGATCGGCGAGGCCCGAACCGGCCTGCCCTACTCGACCGCTCACCTTACACTGGTGACGGCAGCCTGCGGTCGGGCGGCGCTGGAGATCGAGAACCGGCGGCTGGGCGTTCGCGCCGCGGCCGCATCCGGGCTCGGCCGGCCTCCTGGGGGCCGGGGCTCGACTGGCGCGAGGAGCCGGCCACGTACTGTCCGGCTTGCTCTCTCGTGTGGAGCCCGGATACCCGCAATTGCTCTTGTGGGATCGCTACCAGGGTGGCGGCGCTGCCGTGGTTCATCCAGAGCAAGTTCCGTCTCGAGCGCTTGGTCGGCGCCGGTGGAATGGGGGTTGTTTACCTGGCAGTCGACATGGTGCTGGGCCGTAAGGTGGCCATCAAGACTCTGCCTCCACTTCGGACGGCATCGGCCGAGAGGCTGCACCGTGAGGCGCGAACGATGGCCAGGGTGCTTCACCCCAACTTGGCGCTCATCTACGGCACGGAGCAGTGGCGGGGGACACCGATGCTGATCGTCGAGTACCTGCAAGGGGGGACGCTGCGCGATTGGCTGCGTCGCGGTCCGGTCTCGTTTCTGGAGGCGATCGACCTCGGGATTGTACTCGCGGATGTCTTGGACTGCGTACACGAGGCCGGCGTGCTGCATCGCGACGTGAAACCCAGCAACATCGGGTTCACCGTCGACAACCAGCCGAAGTTGCTCGACTTCGGCTTGGCCCTGCTCGATGGAGCTCCCGAAGAGGAACCCACGGAGATGCGGCTGGCGGCCCGTGCCCGGAGCGAAGTGGTTCGGACAGCCGACCCCGAGTCGACGGTGACCGTGGCGGACCGGCTGGTTGGCACGCCTCTATATCTGGCACCGGAGGCGCTCGCGGGTGTTGCGCCGCAGCCGTCCTTCGATCTGTGGGGGCTGGCACTGGTGATCTATGAAGCGATAGCCGGACGGCACCCGTTCGTGGCCCCCGATGTAGAGGCCGTCCTGGCTGCTGCAGCGCGGGGCGGGATTCCGGACATTCGCGACTATCGGCCAACGTGCCCGCCCGTGCTCGCAACATTCCTGCGTGATTCGCTCTCACCGCTCGTCACGCGGAGGCCGGAGTCCGCGAGCGCCATGCGCAACGCCCTGCGCCGGCTACGGGCCACGGTTCCGAAACACGCCCACTGATTCGCCGCCCGGAGTGTACGGAATCGCCCCCGCCGGCGTTCTCCTCTCAGTGCGAGCAGCGTGAACAGGAGGCGCAGATGCGCGGGTCCACGGACGTCGACTACATCCTCTCCGATTGTTTCCTCGCTGTTGGTCAGGCCGTAGGCCCGGGCAAGACGCTGGAATTGGACACAGTGATCTGGTGGCATCGCCGGTACCGGGAGGCGTTCCACTACGCGGTGACCGCCATGGGGGCATGTTGGACGGACGATCGCCGCCGCATGACGGCCGTCGGCCGGCACCTCGGCCAGCGGGTGGCTGCGTCCTTGGGGCGTCGATCGAACATCGACCGGGCGACAGCCGAGCGCATATCCGTCGAGGTAGAGCGTGGGTGTCAATTGCGTGCGACCCACGTCTCCGGCGCAAGCGGGGCCGCCACAGGCCGGACCTCTATGGAACTCCCACTGTAAGCGCCCCACGGATGGATGCGGGCTCAATACTGTCACGTACACGAAGGAGGGAATGGTGAGCGAGAGCATGCCGCGTTTTCGGTCGACAGAGCCTGCGGGCGGATCTTCGACGGCGTCACGCACGCTGGAGCTGGATGCGGAGGAGCAGTCGCTGGAGGAAGCGGTCGCCTACGTGCTCGTCGACTGCTGCTTCGCACTCGGTCAAGCGATAGGTATGCGGACGACGGTGGACTACGACGCGATCGTCTGGTGGCACGACCACTTCAGGGCGAAGTTCCTGGACGCGATGCGATGCCACGGTAACCGCTGGATGCTGGACCGCGAGAATGTCACCGCGGTCGGATGGATGCTAGCCGAGCGGGCGGTCAAGCATGCGAACGGTCGTGACTCAATCGACGTCGCGGCGGCTCGTCTCGCCGCCGCGGATGTCCAACGGTACTGCGCACTGCAGGCCAGGAGAGCACGGGGGGCAGATGAGAGCGACGCAGACCAGCCGCGGTTGGCCGGCTATTGGTGCCTCACATACCCGCCCTACGGGCGCTAACCGTGGTCCACGCTCGGCCGACGGTCCGGTTGCGGCGGCGAGCGCCAGGAGAATACGCGCGGCCCGGAGGGCGAACCTGTACGAGTTGGGCCCAGCCACGCCGGCATTGCTGAAGCCAATGGCCGCGTTCCTTTGGAAGTACGAGACCAACGCCATGAGACACACACTGATCGCTTTCGCACTGACGGCCTTTCCCGCTATCGCTGTTCCCGCCGGCGCCGGCCAGCAGGGGCCCGTCGCGCTAACCAACACAGACGTGTTACTGCTCACGGAGGCCCGCCTGTCGACGACCGTTATTCTCGCCAAGATTGAGGTGACCCGAACCGACTTCGACACTAGCGTCGACGCACTCATCGCCCTGGCTGAGGCAGGCGTCGACCCGGCGGTCCTCATCGCGATGATGCAAACCCCGGACTCGCTCGCGCGGGGAATCGACTTCGGCGACGATACCGGCGACTGGGCCCACGACGAGGAATGTGACGATCCCCGCTTTCGCGGGGCCGGCATGGCGGACGTGCTCAGCCATGACGACCGCGGGCGTGACGCAAGCGATTGTCGTCAACTCTTCGAATCCGGTCTGATCACGCTCAGAAACGGCCCGGAGGCGCGTAACTGACCCTTGAGAGATGACCCAACAGGCGGCGGTTGCGAGCAGGGCAACGACTTCCACGCCGAGGCGGATGGCCTGGGATCGGGGGCGTCGTGGCAAGGAGACTGCCCTCCTTTGAACGACGGACCGCTTGCGACGCACCCTGCGGCCGTCACTTTGGGGCGGCGCCGTCGCGCGTTCGACGCGGAGCGGGGTACCGCCTAGGACCACGCTTTTCTCACGGAGCGAATCCATGAAGCTACGACTGCTCTTTGCCGCGATCATTATCGCGGTACTGGTGACCTACTCGCTCCACGCGAGCGAGCAGTACGGGGCGACGGTTCTACGAAGCGTGAATCGCTCGGGGACTTTCCAGCTTTCTCAAGCAGCTGTGTTCAGCTTCGACGTGTTGGACGCGTATGGAGGAGTCCTCTCTCAGACCGACACACTGTTTGCCGAGACCGATGGGCCCGGGAGCTACTCGGTCACCATAGACCTGGACACCGGCGAATATCCAGGGTACCTCACCGTGAACCACGGGAGCATGGAGGGACGGTACTTCATAGCGTACGCCGACCTCGTCCCGATGGCACTTTTCGTCGATAGCGGCGCAACGGCGCTCTACACTCTCTGGGGGGAAGGTCGACTACCCAATGAATTTCTCACGGCGGGGGGATTCGTAGCGCATCGCGTTCGCGGACACGTAGCTGTGGAGTTCGACGGTACAAGGTACGCCGACGCCCTTTACTTCATCGATCTTTGCGAGACGTGCCTCAGTGGGCGGGAGATCGCGGCGGGCGTGAGTCTGGAAAAGCAACTTGGGAAAAGCGCCGCCGGTCGATCCGGTTCCTCCTACATAAACACCGACGTCGAACTGCCCTATCATTTCGACGTAGTTAACGGTGGCGTCGTTCTGTCTGGCGGCGTTGCTCGCTTCAGGTGGAGTACTTACTGGCCGGTCACCATTAGCGCGGAGCCCCTGATTCGGGAGTCGGGCTTCGCAGTTGAGCGCGTTCTTCTCCAGGAGGTCCCCGACATGAAGTTGCTGGCCGATCTTCAAGAGAACGTTCTGCGGGAGCTGACGGATGGCGCTACCTTCGCGGAGGAGGCGGCGCAGCGGAAACTGGACGACGGGTTCTTTCTTTTCGAAACGCTGGCGCTTTTGCGCACGGCGAGGGCGAACGAGCCCGACGATTGGGCGGACTTTATGACGATGCTCCGGTCGGATCGACTTGTGAGCGCGAATCCTCTACCGTGGGAGCGCTATACGCACTCCTATTGCACGGTGTATCCGGATTCAATCGAATGCCGGAGCTGAATCCCGGTCGGCGGCTACTCTTTCACGCGTTTCCGGGCCCGTCGCGGCGTGCCGGGCGGGAAGGGCGGGAGGCCCGGAGAGTCGGAGTTGCGCAGCTCGACCTGATGATGCGCTATGGGCTGTTGCTGACGCCGGAACGTCTGACGATTCCGATGAACGAGGCCGCCGTCAACCGCGAGGCGCCCAAGGTCGATTTTCACCAGGCGCGCGCGTGCCTGACGTTGGTGGAAGACCGTGATGAGCTGTGGCGGAAGACTAGGCTCGACGAGTTGGGCCAGCCGATCTCGCATGTGGATCTCTTTGGTGAGTTTGCGGTTGGGATTGACCCGATTCGTGCGCGGGAACTTGGGGCGATACCGGTGATCTACTTCTACTCGGGTGTGAACGCCGCGCACGGTAGGGTGTCTCACGAAATTCTGTTTACCCTTCGCGAACTGCGGTCCCTGGCGATCGCACTCGCGAGACTGGAGGCGAAGGCGGAGATCGGTGGACGGGACATCTTGGACGCGGCGACGCTGGACGCTGTGGGCTACGACCTGGAAGGAGATCCCATCGTCAGGGCGCGTGTGGACGAGACCGACCGTCGAACTGCTCGCGTGGCCGTCGATCTTCTCGATACCGATAGGCGGCCCGCCTGGAATCTTGTGGACATGATTGACGCGATGTTAGACCTGTTCCAGACGGTGGACAGTCGTAGTTGTCCGGAGTCGCTTGCGTACTACCACGAACGCGAATGGCGGATAGCGCCTTTGTTCAGCGCGGGCGTACGTTGTCGGCGGTTGTGCGCCGAAAAGGCCAGCGGCGAGGCCGAACCTCCGTCATGGGTCAACGAGATGAGGGCTGAGTTGCGGGCGTTGGACGGCGACTTTTTTACCGAAAGGGTGCTGGACGATTCTGCGATTCTCCACGGAACGGCGAAGGAAGCGTTCTTCGACTTTGTAGAGGAGATCGTGTGTCCGGCCGACAGCGCGGAGGACGTAGCTCAGCTGCTGCGAGGACGTGGAATCTTGGGTCGAGCGCGACGGTGCGGTGGGCCAGTGGTGTTCGTTCTTTCGGAAAGGCGGTTCGAACCAGGCCGCGAAGAACGGGTGCCGGACGACGTATGACCACCGAGAGGCTCGGTGACGTCATTGAAGCGCTCGCCGATTTGGCTTGGCCCTTGCTCGCGAGCGTGGTCTTTTGGAAGCTCGGTCCGACTATCCTTGAGTTGGCGAGGAGCCGCGCGTTTCGGGTGAGAGTCGGCATGATGGAAATTTCGGTACAAGATGCTACGGAACAGCTCCGGCGGAGGGTGGACGATTTACAGCGCAGAGTGGGCGCCCGTAACTCGGGGGACGCGCCGGGGGAAGTAGGGAGGAACTCGCGTCCACGGAGCGCGAATCGGCGCGTGGCATGGGTTGACGACGTTCCAGAGAATAACGCGTACGAGATCGCGCGGCTTCAAGAGGATGGAGTCGGGGTTGTGGAGATGTTGTCCACGGAGGATGCGCTGGGTGCGCTAGTTGAAAGGCGGGAATCTGTTGACGTAGTGATTTCGGACATGGGCCGACGAGAGAACGGCGTTTACAAGGGGCAGGCAGGCTTGGAGTTGATTCGGGGGCTTCGGGCCTGCGAGTACACAGGACCCATATATGTGTACTGCTCAGTTGAAGCAGCAGGGAGATGGGAAGAGGACGCGCGAGTGGCTGGGGCGCAGGGAGTGATTGCGTCGCCGTTGGAGCTGTTTGAGATGCTCCAACGGGAGGGAGTCCTGTAGACGGGGCGGTTCTCTTGGAAGGACGTGCGCGAGGTGCGGAGCCGAGGAACGAGAGCGTGATTGCGTTCGCGTCCTTGCTGCTCCGGCTGGCGCGCTCGACGCATTGACGAGGCGACGGAGGCGGGCGAGCAGTCGGTCGGTCGGCAGGCCATGCCAGACCGGGTCGGTAAGCGGCCGTCGTGGCCGGGTCACGTAGGGCGAGGGCGGGCTGGAGCACGGTTTCCATCGGAGCGGCTTAGCGACTGCGCGGACGGTTGGGGCGATGATGCTGGCAAGGCCCGGGCAGGTGAGCGACGGAAGATGGGTGCAGGCGTGGGCGAAGCACGGAGGAGGCTCTCAGCCGTCGCGCACGAGCACGCCGTCGTAGACGGGGTGGAGCACGGTGACAGCGTTGTCGGAGCCCCGGGGGCCGTGAAGTTGCCCCGGTTTCGTGGACATCTATCCTCATGGGGAGGAGGAGCGTCCGCGATGCCGAAGACGAGACCGCCGTACGCGGCGGAGTTCCGGCAGCAGATGGTCGACCTGGTTCGGGCGGGGCGAACGCCCGAGGACCTGGCTCGCGAGTTCGAGCCGTCGTCCCAGGCGATCCGGACCTGGGTGGCCCAGGCCGACCGCGATGCCGGGAATCGCAGCGACGGGCTACGCACGGAGGAACGTGAAGAGCTGCGCCGGCTGCGCCGGGAGAACCGGCGGCTGCGCGAAGAACGAGAGATATTGGCAAAGGCAACGGCCTGGTTCGCACGGGAGACCCGACCCGGAAGGTCTACGGGTTCATGAGCGCGAACCAGGCGCGTTTTCGGGTCGCCGCGATGGCCCGAGTGCTCGGTGTCTCCCCGAGCGGGTACTACGCGTGGCGTCGTCGTCCGCC
>MKWU01000273.1_pt1 | contig 97432 bp, 95 predicted proteins | sample 809101 | NCBI WGS metagenome assembly MKWU01 (sample SAMN05860141, study PRJNA318959) | sponge metagenome | host: Aplysina aerophoba | place: Slovenia: Piran, Adriatic Sea, Gulf of Piran | collected 2013-05-07
CGGGAAGCTGCCGCTGAACACGAGCGGGGGCAACCTCGCGGAGTGCTACATGCACGGGCTCGAGTTGGTGCACGAAGCGGTGCGCCAGGTGCGGGGCGAATCGACCTGCCAGGTGCCGGACGTGAACGTCTCGATGGTGACGTCGGGGCCGATGGTGCAGCCGGTGAGCGACCTGATCCTGGCCGCGGACCGGGGGGTGGACGCATGAGCGTGGAAACAGCCAGCTACCTGCCCGACGGCCTGCCCCGTCCCGCTCCCGCCATCGACGGTCTGGGGGCGGAGTTCTGGGAGGCGGCGAAGCGGCACGAGCTGGTCGTGCAGCAGTGCCGCGCCTGCGAGGGCTTCCAGTGGGGGCCGGAGTGGATCTGCTACCAGTGCCATTCGTACGACCTGACCTATACGCGCGTCTCCGGGCGGGGCGTCATCTACAGCTGGGAGCGGGTCTGGCATCCGGTCCACCCGGCGCTGAAGGAGGCGACGCCGTACATCGTCGTGCTGGTGGAGCTGCCCGACGCGGGCAACGTGCGCATGGCCGGCAACCTGCTCGGCGATCGCAGGCAGGACGTGGTCATCGGGGCGGAGGTCGAGGTGGCGTTCGAGGACAAGGGCGAGGGCGACGAGGCGTACACGCTCGTGCAGTGGCGGGTCGTCGAGTAGGCGATCGGGTCCGATGGCATCCGAGGTGAGCGACCGCTTCCTGATCGACGGGGCGGAGCACGGGCGCACGCTGGTGCTGGCCCACGGGGCGGGGGCGCCCATGGACCACTCCTGGATGAACCAGGTGTGCGCCCTGCTCGCGGAAGAGGGCGTCCGCACGGTCCGCTTCGAGTTCCCCTACATGGCGGAGCGGCGCATCAGCGGGAAGCGTCCCGGGCCGAACCCGGCGCGCCGGCTGGAAGCGACCTGGCGCGAGGTTATCGACGACCTGGGGGCGGAGGGGCTGGTCATCGGGGGGAAGTCGATGGGCGGGCGCATCGCGACCATGGTGGCGGAGGAGGCGGGCGTCGCAGGGGTGGTCTGCTTCGGGTACCCGTTCCACCCGCCGGGAAAGCCGGAACGGCTGCGCACGGCCCATCTCGAGGCGATCGCGACGCCGGTACTCGTCCTGCAGGGGGAGCGGGACACGTTCGGGCGGCGGGAGGAGGTGGCGGGGTACGCGCTCTCCGACAACGTGCGGGTGCACTGGATGAGCGACGGCGACCATGGACTCAAGCCGCGCAAGGCCTCGGGGCGGACGGAGGCGGAGAACCTGGCGGAGGCGGTGCGGGAAGCGGCGCGCTTCGTGGGCGAGGTGGCGGGCGGCTAGGCCGCTTCAGGCAATGGGCTTGTCGCGGGAGCCCCAGGCGTCCCAGTGGATGACCTCGGAGACGGGCGGGCGCTCGACGCGCTTGAAGTTGTCGTCGCCGGTGAAGTAGGCGACGGGGAAGAGGGTCGCCTGGCTGATGTTGCCGGGGATGGCGAGGAGCTCGGCGACCTCGGTGGCGTACTGGAGGTGGATACCGGTCCAGGCAGTGCCCAGGCCGCGCGTCCGAAGCGCCATCATGAGCGACCAGGCGGCCGGCATGATCTGGCCGTAGAGGCTGGCCTGCGCGCCCTGCCCGTCGTTCTCCGCCCGGCCCTCGACGCAGGGGATGATGAGGGCGGGGCAGCGGTGGAGGTTGTCGGCAAGGTAGGCGATGACGGGGCGCATGGGACGGGCGCCGGCGAACTTGTAGAAGCCCTCGCGGTAGAGCCCACCGATGGCGTCCTTCTTGGCCGGGTCGGTCACGACCATGAAGTGCCAGGGGCGAGCCTCGCCGCCACCGGGCGCGACCTGGATTGCGATGCTGATGCACTCCTCGATGACCTCGGGCTCGACGGGCCGGTCGAAGTCGAGGCGGCGTCGCACGGAGCGCGTCGTCGTAAGGACGTGGTCAACGCTGTCGCGGTCGTAGGGGCGGAACTTGTCGTCGGGGGCGTCCATGTCACTCATGGGGAGGGCCATTCTGCCACGCGGGGGCGGAGCGGCGGGTGGAGGCTCGCGCCTTCGGGGTCGGGTGGCAGAATGGGGCGGCTTTGTGAAACGACGGGCCGTGAGCGCCCGAGTCCAGAACCAGCAGGGCAGAGGAGAACCGGAATGGCGGATCGACTGAAGGATCGCGTCGCGATTGTTACGGGCGCGGGGCGGGGCATCGGCGCCTCGATCGCGAAGCTGATGGCGTCCGAGGGCGCGGCGGTGGTCGTGAACGACCTCGGCGGGAGTGTCGACGGTGAGGGCGCGGACGACGCGCCGGCGCGCGAGGTCGTGCGCGAGATCGAAGCCGCTGGCGGACGCGCCGTCGCGAACTTCGACGACGTCTCGGACTACGACGCTTCGGAGCAGATCATCCGCACGGCGCTGAACGAGTACGGGCAGCTCGACATCCTCTGCAACGTCGCCGGCATCCTGCGCGACCGCATGATCTTCAACATGACCGAGGCTGAGTGGGACGCGGTTATCGCGGTGCACCTGAAGGGCACGTTCAACACCTCCAAGTACGCCTCCATCTACTGGCGGTCGGAGCGCCGGGGCGACTACCGGCTGATCAACTTCACCTCGGTGTCGGGACTCTCGGGGTCGCCGGGGCAGCCGAACTACGCGGCCGCCAAGCTCGGCATCGTGGGGCTGACGTACTCGTGCGCGAACGCGCTGGCGCGCTACGGCGTGACCTCGAACGCGATCAGCCCGGGCGCGGCCACGCGCATGGGCGACACGATTCCTCCCGAGCGCAGGCGCCAACTGGACGCAGCCCAGCAGCGCGCCGCTGAGGATCGCGCACGGGAGATGTCGCCGGACAACGTGGCGCCTCCGGTGGTGTACCTGGCGAGCAAGGAGTCGGGCTGGATCAACGGGCAGGTCATCGGCGCATCCGGCTTCCAGGTATCGCTCTTCAATACCCCCGAGGCGATCCGCCAGATCCAGGGCAAGGAGCCCTGGACGGTGGACGACATGTTCCAGCGCATGCCCCAGATCTTCCGCCCGGCAATCGAGGGCAGGAACTTCTACCAGCAGCAGCGCGAGAGCTAGGCGCGGAGGTCGCGATGTCCGGCGAGCGAGCCGTCCTGTTCGACTTCGGCGGGGTGCTGCTGCGCCAGGACTGGGACCAGTACGACGAGTTCTGCGAGCGGAACGGCCTGCCCACGCGGGCGCTGCGACGCGCCCTTTACGGCACAGACGAGTGGCGGGCGCTGCAGACGGGCCGCATCAGCGACCGTTCGATCTGGCGGGCTGCGGCGATCGCCTCGCTGGCGGAGCATTGCGGCGATCGCGCCGAGGGCCTCTTCGAGGAGTGGTACGCGCGTCCGATCAGGCTGCACGACTCGAACATCGCCCTGGCGAACGCGCTGCGGGCGGCGGGTGTCCGCATCGGGCTGCTGAGCAACGCCGCCCCGGACCTCGAGACGCGCATCGTTGACGACTTCGGCGTTGACATCGACTGGCATGACCGCGTGATCTCGGGGCTGGTCGGGCTGGCGAAGCCGGACCCGGCCATCTACCACCTCGCGGCGGAGCGGATCGGGCTGCCGGAACCCGCCTGCTTCTTCATCGACGACCTCGCGGAAAACGTCGAGGCGGCGCGGTCGGTGGGGATGCAGGCGCACCATTTCCAGGGCGACTACGCCGGACTGCACGCGGAGTTGCGGGCGGCCGGTTACGACTGGGAGTAGGGGCCTCTACTCGCTAGGCAGGACGCGCACCGAGTCGACAAGGGCGTTGAGCAGCACCTGAAAGCGGAGGCGGGCGCCGGCCGACAGGCCGTCCCGGGTGTGGGGTCTCACCACTCCCCGCGTGTGAATGAAGTTCAGGCTTCCCCGCCCATTGAAGTCGTAAACCGCAGTGCCCGAGTCGCCGTCGGAGGCCCAGGTGAGACCACCCACCAGACGCAACCCATCGGGAATGGTGAAGACAAAGGAACCGATCTGCCACTCGGTACGCCCGTCCCCCTCCACGATGTTGCCCGCGTACAGGGCCGGCAGGCGGCCGGGCTCGTGGGTGATCCCGCCATCGAGGTTGGAGGGAGGGCCCGCGACGCCGTCGACGACCGCGCGAACCTCGAAGCGGTGCCCCGTGGAACTGGTGAGCCGGTCCAGGCGATAGGCGCGCGTCGCCGAGTCGCTGGAGGGAACCTCCTGCCACGCTCCCCATGGTTCCTGGCGAGACTCGGCGCTGTTCCAGCGGGTTCTGCGGTACTGCCATCGGGTGGCGTCATCGGAACCGCCAACCCACTCCAACAGGAGGGCATCCGGTGATCCGTCGGAAACGACGACCAGGCAGGGACCGCCTTCCGGCACGGTTTCGCTCGATCCGATGACGGCCAGGCAGGTCTCCATGGAGAGAGCTGCCCTCGGGGCGTCGACCCTGGCTTCCTCCCCACCACCACCCAGCAGGACGACCGGCACCACAATTGCCGCAGCCACCACGCCGCCCGCAACGACCATCCCTGCCCAGGCGCGCCGCGACATCCGGCGGATACGCTCCATGGCCACAATCCTAGAACGGCGGCGGGCGGCGGCGTTCCCCTAGCCGAAGCGGATGCTGTCCTCGAGGTGGCGGGTGGCGGGCTGGCGGCGGATGCGGGCCATCTGGAGCACCAGCAGGATGGGACCGAAACGGCCCACGAGCATGCCCGTGATCAGGAGACCTCGCTCCCAGGCGCCGGCTTCCGGCGCCTGACAGACGGACCAGCCGGAGAGGCTGATGGCGGAGACGCCTTCGAAGAGGGCGTCGAGGGGGGCGGCGTGGGAAGCGGCGACAACACCGGCGCCGAGGAACGTGACCGCTCCCCCGAACAGGAAGGTGATGGCAAGCGCGTGGCGGAAGGCCTGTGGCGGGAGCTCCCGGCCGAACAGGGAGAGCCGCTCGCGGCCGGCCAGCGCTCCGAAGAGGCCGATCGCGAGGACGGCAATGGTCCCGACCTTGAGGCCGCCGCTGACCGACCCGGCGGCGCCGCCAATGAGCATGAGGCCGGTGCCGAACACCTTGCTCTCCTCGCGGAAAGCGGCGGGGTCGAGGGTGGTGAAGCCGGTGGTGCGGGCGGAGGACTCGAAGAGGGCGATGAAGGGGCGTCGCCACTCGGGCTCGGCCCCGAGGGTGGCGGGATTCGCCCACTCGCCGAGAAGGAGCACCACCGCCCCACCAACAAGCACGGCCGCCATCGCCAGCAGGATGAGGCGCGCATCGAGGGGAAGGCGGCGGAAGGAGCGGCGCGAGGCGTAGAGGGCGAGGGGCAAGGGTCCGATGGCGCCCAGCATCGCGAGGGCGCCCGTGACGGCCAGGACGGGGATGTCGTCGGCGAAGGCGGCGTAGCCGGCGTCGGGGAGGGCGAAGCCGGTGTTGTTGAAGGCGCTGACGGCGTGGAACGGCCCCCACCAGAGGGCACGGTCGGCGGGGACGTCGGCGGCGAGCATCACAAGGAAGAGGGCGAAGGCGCCGATCGCCTGCACCGCGAATGCGGCGACGAGGACGGTTCGCACAACCCCCAGCACCTCGCCGATGCCGGGCACACCCCGGAAGAGGCGGCGCATGCCAGAGTCGCGCATGCCGAGCCGGCGTCCGAGGAGCCAGAGGACGACGGTCGCGCCGACCAGGTAGAGGATTCCCCCGAGGACCGTGAGCGCGGCAAGCACGCCTTCGCCGAGGAGGGTCCAGTGCTCCTGCACGGGCACGGTCGTGAGGCCGGTGAGGGTAACCGCGGAGACGGTGGTGAAAAACGCATCAGCGGCGGTGGCCCCGGCGGTGGAGGCGGCGGGGGCGAGCAGGACGAGCGTGCCCACGGCGAGGAGCAGCGCGTAGGCAAGGGCGAGGAGGAGGGCGCCGCTCCGGGGCCAGCGGAGCAGGCGTCGCAGGGACGCCGCGGAGGCGGCGAAGCGCCGGCGGGGGCGCCCCCCCGCCGACGGGGGGGCGGGCGAGCCGTTCCCATCGCCCGCAGTCTGTGATCGGTCCGCGGGTGGGGTCAATCGGCGGCGGTCACGCCTGAGGGAGTCGAACGATGGCAGTGATCCTGGGAGACGGCGATTTCACGTACGAGGTAGCGGAGGGATGGGAGCAGCTTCCGGAGGGGGTCACGCTGCGGGAAACGCCGGGCGTGGCGGTCAATTCCAGCGATGAAGTGTTCCTGCTCACGAGGAACACCGACTACCCGGTGATGGTCTTCGACCGGCAGGGGAGCTTCCTGCGGAGCTTCGGACGGGGGGTGTTCGACGCGCGCACGCACGGCATGTTCATCGGCGCGGACGAGGCGGTCTGGTGCGTCGACGACGGCACGCACTCGATTACGAAGTGGTCGCAGGAAGGCGAGTTGCTGATGACGCTGGGCGGCGACCCTTCGCCGATCTGGAGCGGCGCCCCCTTCAACCGCCCAACGCACGCGGCCGTCTCCCCGGTGAGCGGCGACCTCTACATCACGGACGGGTACGGGAACTCGAACGTGCATCGCTACACGGCGGAGGGGGAGCACGTGCTCTCGTGGGGCGGCCCGGGCATCGACGCGGGGCAGTTCATCCGGCCGCACAACGTGGCGATCGACGAGGAGGAGCGCGTCTACGTGGCCGACCGCGAGGCGCATCGCGTGCAGGTGTTCGACACGGAGGGCAACTTCATCGAGATGTGGAACAACATCCACCGTCCCGACGGGATGGTGATCGGCCCGGACGGGAACGTGTACATCGGCGAGCTGAACGGGATGGGCGGCATGGAGGGATGCCCCGGCCTCGGACACCGCGTGAGCATCCTCAGTCGCGGCGGCGACCTGCTGGCGCGCTTCGGGGACGAGGATGAGGGTGAAGGGCCCGGTCAGTTCATCGCACCGCACGGCGTGGCCGTGGACTCGCACGGCGACATCTACGTGGGGGAGGTGTCGTTCAGCATCGTGGGTCGCACGCTGGACCCGCCGCGGGAGCTGAAGAGCTTCACGAAGCTACGGAAGGTGTAGGGATCCGGATTCCGCCCCTTCCTACTGGATGGCGGAGTGGGGGGTGGGGTTGAGGCGGCGGACGACGATGCCCTCGCGCTCCATCATCTCCGGGATCTGGGGGCCGATCTCGTTCTTCCACTCGTCGCTCTGGTAGACGGCCTCGTACTGGGCCTCGCGCTCGGCTTCGTCGCGGAAGCGGCGCACCCAGATGTAAACGGTCTCGTCTTCCTCGTCGGTGAAGCTGCCGAGGATGACCATGCCCTTCGACTGCTGGAAGGGGATGATGGTGTTCTCCATGAACTCGACCCAGGCCGCCTGCTGGCCGGGCTTGATTCGGTACTGACGCAGCTCGAAGAGCATGACTCGCCTCCGTGGGGTGGTTTGACGGGCGGAGTCTACGCGTTCGCGGGGGCTTCGTGATTGTCATCACGAGGCGGGCGGGCTACGATCGGCCCGCTTCTCCAGGAGGACCGGATGGCCTACGGCACGGGCATCGCGCGCGGGATGGGTCTGACCATTCGCCAACTCTTCAAGCCCGTGGATACGATCGAGTACCCGGAGGTCTCGCGACCGGTTCCGGTGAACGCGCGCACCAACCTGCTCTGGTTCGAAGAGCGCTGCACCGGGTGCAGCACCTGCGCCCAGGCCTGCCCCGACGGCTGCATCCTGGTGGCCACGAGCCAGGACGCCGAGGGCCGCCGCAACATCGACCGCTACGAGATCGACTTCCGCATCTGCATGTACTGCGGACTGTGCACCGAGGCCTGCCCCTACGAGGCGATCCAGCCGGGCGGCCCGCTCGATGACGCGGTCACCAACTTCGACGAGATGTACCGCGACAAGCACACCCTCAGCCAGATGGCGCAGTCGTTCCTTGAGCGGAACGACAACACCTACCCGAACGGCATGAAGGCGCCCGACCCCGACGGCGACTTCCACCGGCTCTAGACGATGGCGACTATCACGGCGAACGGCGGCACGATCGAGGCGCCCGAGGGGGCGCCCCTCGTCGAAGTCCTGAAGAACAACGGCATCTACATGTCGAACCTCTGCTACGTGGACGGCCTGAAGCCGTACGCGGGCTGCCGCACCTGCCTGGTCGATATCGAGGGTCCGCCCGGGCTGCAGCTCGCCTGCACGAGCGTCGTGCAGGACGGGATGACCGTGCGCACGGACACCGACGAGGTGCAGGAGGCACGCCGCGCCGTCCTCTCGGTGCTTATCTCGAACCACAGCGAGCGCTGCCTGACCTGCCACCGCCGGGAGCACTGCCATCCGGGCGACATCTGCCTGCGCGACGACGTGGTCACGCATCGCTGCCTGACCTGCTCGAAGAACTACCGCTGCGAGCTGCAGGCGACCTGCGAGATGGTCGGGATGTCGGGCTACGAGCCGTGGGTGGGCGAGGAGCGCACCTTCTACCAGGCGCCGCAGCCGCCCGCTGACCGGGCGAACCCGTACATGGAGTTCGACCCGCAGATGTGCATCATCTGCACGCGCTGCCAGCGGGTCTGCGAGGACAAGCGGCACACGAGCGCGATCACGCTTGGCGGGCGCGGTTTCGACCTGCAGATCACGTTCGGCGCGGGGGGCGCCATCCACGACAGCAACTGCGACTTCAGCGGCGCCTGCATCGACGTCTGTCCGACGGCGGCGCTGATGGAGCACCCCAACAAGTGGGTCGCGAAGCCGGACACGTGGACGACGACAACCTGCGACTCGTGCGCGGTCGGTTGCAGCATCAGCCTGGGGTCACGGGAAGGGCGCGGCGTGATCGTGCGTCCCGGCCCGGGCAACGAGTTCGCGGGCGACCAGATCTGCGTGCGCGGGCGCTACCACTACGATTCGCTGAAGCCGCGCGAGCGGCTCTCGCGCCACCTCGTGAAGCGCGGGGTCATCCAGGCGCCGGCCTCGCTTGAGGACGCGGCGGCCGAGGCAGCGAGCGCCCTGCGTGAGGCGGCCGGCAAGGGGCGCGTGGGCGTGCTCGCGGGCGGCACCGTCACGAACGAGGAAGCGCACCTGGCTCAACTGATAGCGGGCGGGTTCGGGACAACCGCCGACAGCCCGCTCGGACCGGTGATGCGGGCGGCGAAGGGCGCGCTGGAGGCGCGCCTGGGCACGTGGCGCATGGCCACCGACATGACCCGCATCCCCAAGGCGAAGGCCATCGTGGTTGTCGCGGACGACCTCGAGGAGAGCCACAACGTTCTCAGCGTGCGCATCAAGGATGCGGTCGCCCACGAGAAGGCGACGCTGGTCGTCATCGGGGCGCTGCGCAGCGAGCTCGTCGACTTCGCGACGCACTGGATCCGGCCTGCCGCCGGCGAGGAAGGCCAGGCGGCCGCGGCTCTCGCCAGCGCCGTGGCCGGCGAAGCCGCGAGTGGCGACGTCGCCGCAGCAGCCGAGGCGCTGCGCTCGAGCGAGGGCGCAATCGTGGTCTGCGCGCCGAACCCGGTATCGCCCGCGATTGCGGGGGCGATGGCGGGCGGGGCGGCGAACCTCGCGGTCGCGCTCCACGGCGAGGCGGCCTCCGACCACCTGGTGGTGGCGCCGCCGGAAGTGAACACGCACGGCCTGCTCGACGTGGGCGTGGCCGTCGAAGGCAACGACAACCCGCTCGAGGGCCTGACCGGCCTGCTCGTCGTACGCGACGACCCGACGATGCGCCTGCCGGGCGCGGCCGCCGCGCTCGACGGGCTCGACGCGCTCGTCGTCATCGACAACGTGGCGCACGAGACGGCGAAGCGCGCGACGGCCGTGCTCGCGGAGGGGCGCTCGTACGCCTCGCGAGGCACGTACACGCAGGGCGACTTCCGCGTGCAGCGGCTGGAGCCGGCAATCGCGCCGGAGGGCGACGCCGTGACCTGCTTCGCGGCGCTCTCCGCGCTCGCAGGCGCGCTCGATGTCGACGTTCCCGACGACCCGGAGACGGCACTCGCGGCCATCGCGAACGAGACTCCCGCCTACCAGCCCGCCGCCGACCTCATCATCGGCGAGGGCGTGCGGCTGGAGGTGGCGGCGTCAGGGGAGGGTTCGGTGGCGCCCGTCGCGGACGCGGCGGCAAGCGGCGAGGGGCTGCGGATCATCACCGGCCGCGACCAGTACACGGCGACCGACGCGGCCGCGCTGCGCCACCCGGAGGCGGAGCAGCTCCACCGCTACGACCACGTCCAGGTGAGCGAAGAGGACGCCGAGCGCCTCGGCATCAGCGACGAGGACGAAGTCGAACTGACGGACGGCGAGGTAACGCTGCGCGCTCCCGCGACGGTCACGGACCGGGTGCCCGAGGGCGCGGTTTACGTGTCGAGCCTGCTGCAGGGCGGCGCGGTGGTTGGCTTCTTCCGCGGTGCGGCGGTCCCGACGGTGCGGGTGGGCGTACCGGTTCCCGCCTGACCTTCCCTATCTGGTACCGTCATGGACCAAAACCGTTCCGGCTCACGGGAGGGACTATTGTGGAACGCGAACTCATTACTGGTATATCGAATAGGCTTCTCTACCTCGGAACAGCGGCCTTCTCCCTTCTATTGATGTTTCTCGGTTTGGTGACCCCCGCCGTAAACGGAACCGACGGGGCAGCCCTTCTTGTCCAGGAGGGAGCGAGCATCATCGGTTCCGGAACCTGGGCAGCGCTCTATCTGCTCACATGCAGCGGGCTCCTGCTGGCATGGATGTGGTGGTCCCGGGAAACTCCACTCTGGGCCAGGATCATCCTGACGGTGCCCGGCGGTGTTGTGCTGCTCATCGCCGCGGTGCAGGGTACCGCCGTCTCGCACATATTTGAGTCTTATCGAGAATTCGGAGGAGAAGACGCCGGCCTCGGCCCAGCCTACTGGCTGCTGGGCGCAGGTGGGGCCGTGCTCTTCCTGGGCAGCGTGCTGGCCAGCCTTGAGGAATACGCACCAGATTTTTCAATTTCGATCACGAGGAACAGAAGCGAGCAAGACGATGACTAACGAATCAGGCGACTACGTGGTCGCGGCGCAGGCGCGCGGCGGGGCGGGGATGGGCGACTTCCGCTACGAGCGCGAGGCGCTCGACCCGATCGGGGCGACGATCCTGGAGATTCCCGCGAAGACGGACGCCGAGTTCGCCGAGGCAGCGCGCAACGCGGACGCGGTGATCGCGCCGGGGCGGCGCATCAACGCCGAAATTATCGAGGGGCTCGACCGCTGCGTCGTCATCGGCCTCAGCAGCGTCGGCGCGGACACGGTCGACGTGGAGGCGGCGACGAAGAAGGGCATCGTGGTGACGAACGTGCCCGACATCTTCGTCGAGGAGGTGGCCGACCACACGATCTCCCTGATGTTCGCGGCGGCCCGCCGTCTGAAGCTGATGGACCGGCTGATGCGCGAGGGGAAGTGGCGGGAGGCGCGGGCCGTGTTCCGCGACCTGCCCCGGGTCTTGGGGCAGACGGGGGGGGTGGTGTCCCTCGGGGCCATCGCCGCGGGGGGGGGGCGGCCCGTGTTCAGCGACGTGCCACGGTTCTGGGGCCAGACGGTGGGGCTGATCTCCTTCGGGAACATCGCGCGGGCGGTGGCGCGACGCTGCCAGCCGTTCGGCCTGCACGTGATCGCCTACGACCCGTTTGTCAGCGAACTGACGATGACGGCCGAGGGCGTCGAGCCGGTCGGCTTCATGGAGATGCTGGAACGGTCCGACTACGTCTCGATGCACGCCCCCCTCAACGCGGAGACGCGTCCGCTGATGAAGAGGGAGCACTTCGCGGCGATGAAGTCATCGGCCATCTTCGTGAACAACGGGCGGGGGCCGACGGTGGACGAGGCAGCGCTCATCGCAGCCCTGGAGGACGGCGAGATCGCCGGTGCGGGGCTGGACGTGTTCGAGGTGGAACCGACGAACCCGGAGAACCCGCTGCTGCACATGGACAACGTGATCGTGACGCCGCACATCGCCTCGGCGACGGCGCGGATGATGCCGGAGACCCGCAGGCGGACCGGTCGCGAAGTCGCGACGGCGCTGCAGGGCCGCTGGCCGCGGAGCGCCGTGAATCCGGAGGTGCTGCCGCACACGAACCTGCGTCGCTGGCAGCCGTACCCGATGAACCGGGGCCCTAATCGCTAATGTTCGCGGTCCAGATGTTCTTCCTGAAGCTGTTCGCGCCGTTTCACACGTTCGTGTTCCGGCTGACGCGCGGCTGGGTGATGGGGAAGTTCGGACTGCCCGTCCTGCTGCTGACGACCACCGGGGCGCGGAGCGGAAAGCAGCAGACCTCGCCCTTGCTCTACGTGGAGCACGACGGGGCGCTGCTCATCCCCGCTTCGCTCTGGGGCGGGCCGCGCAATCCCGCCTGGTACTACAACTGCGTCGCAAACCCCGAGGTCGTCGTTGAGACCCGCGGGAAGCGACGCACGATGCAGGCCGAGCCGGCACCGGAGGAAGACCGCCAGCGCCTCTACGACCTCTTCAAGGCGGGCTCCGGCCACTACGCGGGACACGAGGAGAGGACCGACCGGAAGATCCCGGTCGTGATCCTGCGGGAGCTGGACGGCTAAGCGGGCGCTCAAGGAGCGCATTCGCTAGGCGACCGTAGAATCGCGGGCATGCCCCAGCGTGCCCTGGTCGCCTCGCGAACAGCGGTGTTCTCGGAGTCGGTGATCCGCGAGATGACGCGGCTCTCGTTCCTGCACGGCGCCATCAACCTGGCGCAGGGCTACCCCGACTTCCCCGCCCCCGGATTCGTGAAGCGCGCGGCGATCGAGGCGATCGAGGCGGACGTGAACCAGTACGCGATTACGTGGGGCGACCCGCGCCTGCGGACGGCCATCGCGGACAAGATGCGGGGCCACTACGGGCTCGACGTCGACCCCGAGCGGGAGGTGACGGTCACCTGCGGGGCGACCGAGGCGATGATGGCGGCGATGCTCGCCTTCGTGGAGCCAGGGGACGAGGTGATCGTCTTCGAGCCGTTCTACGAGAACTACGTGCCCGACGCCGCCATGAGCGGGGCAACGCTCAAGTACGTGACGCTGCGGGGACTCGACTTCGTGTTCGACCCGGACGAGCTGCGGGCGGCGTTCGGGCCGCGGACGAAGGCGATCATCGTGAACTCGCCGAACAATCCCAGCGGCAAGGTGTTCGACCGCGAGGAGCTGGGGCAGATCGCGGCGCTCTGCCAGGAGTTCGACTGCCTCTGCTTCACCGACGAAATCTACGAGCACATCCTCTTCGACGACCACCAGCACCTGCCGATGTCGACGCTGCCGGGGATGTACGACCGCACGGTGACGGTCGGCGGGCTCTCGAAAACGTTCAGCGTGACGGGGTGGCGGCTGGGATACGTGGTCGCGCCCCCGCACCTGAGCGAGGCGGTGCGCAAGGTTCACGACTTCCTGACGGTGGGGGCGCCAGCGCCGCTGCAGCAGGCGGGGGCAGTGGCACTGGAACAGGGCGAGGCGTACTACCCGGAGCTGCGGTCGATGTACCAGGGAAAGCGGGACCGGTTGCTGATCGCGTTGCGGGAGGCGGGCTTCATCTGCCACAAGCCGGAGGGCGCCTACTACGTGATGGCGGACTTCGGCGACCTCGGCTTCGACGGCGACGACACGGCCTTCGCGCTCAACCTGATCGAGCGGGCGGGGGTCGCGCCCGTTCCGGGCTCGAGCTTCTACAACAACCAGGAAGCGGGATCGCGTTTCGTGCGGTTCACGTTCTCGAAGTCGGACGAAACGCTGGCGGAGGCGGCGAGGCGGCTGGCTTCGCTGTGAGTGGAGACTGGCTGACCCTGCGCTGAGAGGCAAGCATTGGAGCGGAAGGCTGGCGACGCCCTATTCGCCCAGCCCGGATTCGGGGGGGTCGACCGCGCCCGGATCGCTCCGGAAGAGTCCCTTCACGGTCGTGCTGTATCGCTGGTAGGCGAGGCCCATGGCCAGCAGCAGGACTCCGAGGATGCTGAACGCGCCCACGCGGTAACCGCGCTCAAGCAGGAACACGTCGAACAGAAACAGCTTCGCCACCGGCACGGCGAGCATGATGATCCCCATGACTCGGAGCGCACGTGAGCCACGGAAGATGCCGGCGGAGATCACGAATGCCGCGTAGCCAGCCCACATGAGCGTCAGCGTGAGGTGCATGGCGGCCTCGAAGTCGCCGCCCTGCACGAGCTCGCGGTGGTTGAACAGGCGTACCACCTCCGCCGTAAACACCCACAAGATGACCGCATTGACAGCAACAACCAGACCCATCGTGACGGGCTGGCCGAACACCTGGGAGTACACCTTCGACATCCTTTCCAGGGCGGCGACGGTCACGATGCCAACCATGACCAAGACGAACGTGAGGAAGTAGGAGTTCAGGAAGATGGTGTGTGACCCCTCGGGAGTGCCGATGAAGAAGGTGTCAAAGAAGAGCAGCTTCCCGGCGGCAACCGCGACGAAAGCCAGACCGCCGATAGCGATGAGTCGGGTGCGTCGCCACCACGCCACGGCCATCAGCAGCGCGCCGTAGAGCGCCCAGGCGGATGTCAGCGTCAGATGCATGGGCGCCTGGTAGCTGCCGCCCTCCACCAACTCGCGGTGGCCGAAGAAGCGGACGACCTCGGCGGTGAGCACCCACCCTACGGCCAGGGCAGCGGCGATCCCGAGGCCGGTCAGGAAGGCCTTGGAAGTCTTGCCGACGTAGGCTGCGGTCGCGAGTCCCCCCATGACGAAGGCGAACGTGAGGACGTAGTAATTCAGGACGGGCAGGTGCGAGCCCTCCGGGATCCCGACAAAGAACGTGTCGAAGAGCAGGAACTTCCCACCGGCCACGGCGACGACCACCAGGCCGCCCACCACAAACCCTCCTGCACGGCGCCATCGGGCCAGGACCATCAGGAGGGCGCCGTACGCTGCCCATGCGGAGGTCAGCGTGAGATGCGCGGGGATCTGGTAGTTGCCGCCCTCCACCAGCTCGCGGTTGCCGAAAAAGCGCACGATCTCGGCGGTGAGCACCCACCCAACGGCCACGGCGGCGGCGATACCCAGGCCCGTCATGACCGGCCAGCCGAGCCACCGGGAGAAGACCCCCGCACGCCTCTCCTCGTAGGCTGCCGTCGCGATTCCAGCCATCACGAACACGAAGGAGAGCACGTAGAAGTTCAGAACGACCGTGTGCGAGCCCTCCGGGATGCCGATGGTGAGGGTGTCGACCAGGAGCAATTTGAGGGTGGCCACCGCGAGGACGGCCAGCCCACTCAGGGCGAGGAAGCTGCCGCCTCGCCACCGGGCCACGGCGACAAGAATGGCGCCGTAGCCAGCCCAGGTGGACGTCAGGGTCGACAGCAGTGAATTGTTGGCGCGAGAGGCGGCATCACTACCGATGGCCTCCAGCGCCTGGCGGTCGAAATAGCTAATGGCTTCGGCGCTGAAGATCCACAGCGTCAGGATGTTCGCGGCAGTCACCAGGACGCGGGTGGCGCGTTTCTCGAAGGCGACAAACAGATTCACCAGTTCGCGGAGCAGTACGGCGAACCCGAGCAGGGTCGTCTGGGGCGGCGTGTACGCTGGCGGCGCCGGACCACCGCGGAAGCCATACAACCAGGCGGCCGCGTACAGCCCCGCAACGCCGAAGGCAAAGGCCAGGAACCTGCCATTCAACACCGGGACGAACCCGGCCACATCCACCGATCCGGTGTCGAGGGCGAGGATGCGTACGACCGCGCAGGTCAGCACCAGCAGTCCGGAGACCCGGCTGAGCCAGTTGCGCGTGATGATGCCCAGCCCGACCACGACGGCGCCTTCCGCCGCCCATGCCACCGACGTCCACTCGCCGGTGAACTGCAGGGGAGCGGCCACGGTGAGGAAGATCAGGGCGGTGGCGCCCAGCTGCAGCGGAACGACCGGGGAGACACCCGGCCTGAGCCTCGCGCCGAGGGCGACCAGCCCGTGGAAGGCCGCCAGCAAGAAGGTGAGTAGCCCGAACCACGGCTCGTACTCTTCCCACATGATGCCGAAGGTGAGGCCGTAGAAGGCAAAGGCGTTCGTCATGATCAACGTCATGTCGAACTGGTTGGGTTTGCGGCGCCAGAGGATGTTGTAGAGGGTCGCGGCCCCCAGGAAGATGAGGAACACACCCGATAGCCCAAGCTGGGCGCCGATGGTCTCATCGGGGGGGATGCGGTCGAGCCAGACGGCAAAGAGAACGTAGGACGCGACCATGCCGGCGAGCGTGTACCAGCGCCACCCGCGGACACTGGCCACGACCACGATCCCGGCGTCGACCACAAGCAGGTAGCCAAGCCCCACATACAGTCGGTCGCCCAGGTCATCGCCCAGGAGGGCGGGAGTGAGGAAGGCTCCGAAAAGGGCGAGGAAGGCGACGACCCGCGAGTTGTGCCTGATGGACAGAGCCCCGCCCAGGGCGACCGCGAGACCGAGGAACACGAGCGCGGGCACGAGCGCGATCAGGTCGAAGAAGCCGAAGGAAGCGTAGATAGACAGATAGAGGACCGCGATACCGCCGCCAACGACAGCTCGAGACCAGGGGGGCGCGCGGCGGGCGGTGTACTCGCCAGCGCCAATCATTACCAGGCCGACGACAACCCCAAGCAGCACTCGCTCGGCCGGGCCGATCCACTGGTTGTCGAAGGCGAGCTTGAGGAAGAATCCGGCGGCGATGGCCAGGGCCACGGCGCCGATGATGGCGAACCAGTTGCGACCCACGAGTCGCTCCCAGTCGAACGGCGGCCGCTGAGGGGGAACGCGACGGGGTGGGCCTTGGGGGACGGGTCCGGCAGGGTCGACAGCGACCGTGATGGCAGCCACGTCCTCGGGCTCGCCCGTGGCGGGCCCGGGGCCGCCTGGGAGAGGTGGGGAGCCGGAGGGCACAACCTGTTCGCCTGGTGCGGGGATGGACCCCTGGTCGCGCGGGGCGGCGGCTGGCGGAACGGACGGTGCGGCCAGATCCTCGGGGGCTGCCTCCTCGGGCTCCAGCTCGCCGGCAGGGGGGGCGGGGGGCGGGGCGGGGCCCCGCGGCGCGGGCGGGGGGGGGTCGGCGGGGCGGGGGTGGGATCAGTAGGCTCCGGCTGGCGCTCGGCCGGGGCGGGTGGCGGTGCAGGCCCACTTGGCTCGGCCGGGGTGGCCTCCGACGGGGTTCGGCGAGGCGGAAGCCGGGGCGGTTGCCAGGTCTCCCCCGGCGCCAGCGGGGGAGGGACGAGCAGGTCGACTATCAGCGTTTCAATCTGAGAGAGTCGCTCGGCGAGGTCTCCAACCTGCTGGGCCAGCGCCGCCACGTCTGGGTCGGTGGCACTGGATGCGGGCGCGTCGTCCGGTGCGCCTCCGCAGTGGGCGCACACAACGCTGTCCGCTGGCATCTCCCGGCCACAGTCCGCACAGGTTCTCGCCGGCGACACGTCGGACCCCACCTCCACCTGGCAGCCATCCTATCGTCCCGTTCCACGAATTACCCCATCCCGGCGACGGGTCGCGGCCCGGGGGTACGTCCGTCGGGACCGGAAGGGGTGGCTGCTACACTTCCAGGGCGCGCCGCCGCCGGGCGGCGTGGGTCGTCGCGGGGGACCAGGTCTGGTTGCCGGGGGTCGTGATCCCAATCACGCTGCTGGCAGCGTATGGGTGGTGGAGGCAGGCCCGACTCTTCCTGGCGGCACGGAAGGGCCGCGACCTCGGCCTGCGGTGAGGGAGGGACGATGTCTTTGCTGGTGATCGCACCGATAACGGCGGAGTTCGAGGCCCTTGCGAGCGCCTTTGATGAGCACTGGGGCGCCGGCGTGCTCCACCACACGGGCCGGGTTTCGGTGCGGGAGTACGCCGCTGCCGATGTCGTCCTGGCGGAGGGCGGGTTCGGCAAGGCCCAGTTCGGGGTGACGACGCAGCACCTGCTGGACCATCTGCCCGGGGTCTCCCTGGTGGTCTGCGCGGGGGTAGCGGGGGCGCTGGCGGAGTCGGTTCGCGTAGGCGATGTGGTCGTCGGGACGGCTACGGTCGAGCACGACTTCTACTCGGGGATACTGCGAGGCGTGCCTCCACAGTTCGAAGGCTCCGGGGAACACATCGCGAGGCTCGCCGGGGCGGTCGGGGAGGACGAAGGGCGCTACCGGGTCCACTTCGGCCCGATTGCGAGCGGCGACCAGTGGATCGGGGACCCGCTTCGCCGGGAGGAAATCCACGCCCGTACGGATGCGCTGGCCGTGGCGTTCGAGGGCGCGGGCGGGGCAAGGGCGGCGCTCTTCTCGGGTGTGCCCTACCTGGAGATTCGAGGCATCTCGGACATGGCCGACCGCGAAATCCTCGACGAGCTCGTGGCTAACCTGCCAGGCGCGGCGACGAACGTGGCCGACGTGGTGATGAAACTGGTCGAAGCCTGAAGGGCGCGCCCGAGCGTTGCGGGAGTGGCTGCTACACTTTCGTGAAGCGCCGCCGCCGGGCGGCGTTCCCGCATCGGTGAGGGGTGGCAATGGCCGACGCACCAGCCAGCACGCGGCTCGCCTCAGCATACGAGCCGGGCACGGTGGAAGACCGCATCTACGCCTTCTGGGAGGAAGGCGACTACTTCCGCGCTCGGGTCGTGCCGGGGGAGGCGCCCTACAGCATCGTGATGCCGCCCCCAAACGTGACGGGCGAACTGCACCTCGGCCACGGGCTCGAGGACGCGCTCACGGACACGCTCGTGCGCTGGCACCGGATGCAGGGCGAGCCGACCCTCTGGCTCCCGGGCGAGGACCACGCCGGCATCGCCACCCAGAACGTGATGGAGCGCGAGCTGCTGAAGGAAGGGCTCACGCGGCACGACCTGGGGCGAGAGGGGTTCGAGGCGCGCGTCTGGCAGTGGGTGCGGCAGCTGCGGCCGCGCATCTACGAGCAGCACCGCAAGCTGGGGGCGAGCGCCGACTGGAGCCGCGACACGTTCACGCTGGACCCGCACATCGTGCGGGCGGTGCGCACGACCTTCGTGAACCTCTACAAGGACGGGCTCATCTATCGCGGGCTGCGGATGATCAACTGGTGCCCGCGCTGCAGCACCGCCCTGAGCGACCTGGAAGTGGAGCATGAGGAGGAGGAGGCACAGCTCTACTACGTGCGCTACCCGGTCATGGGCGAGGGTGGCATGCCCCTGCCTGATGCCGTGACGGTCGCGACGGTGCGCCCCGAGACGATGGTGGCGGATACGGGCGTTGCCGTTCACCCCGAGGACGAACGCTACGAGGACCGAATCGGGCGGACGGTGCTGCTGCCGATCATGGGTCGCGAGTTGCTCGTCGTGGCGGACGAGGAGATCCAGCCGGAGTTCGGCACGGGGGCGCTGAAGGTGACCCCCGGGCACGACCCGCTCGACTGGGAGATCGGCCAGCGCCATGACCTCGACGTGATCGTGGCGATCGACCAGGACGGCCGCATGAACGACGAGGCGGGGCCGTACGAGGGCATGAACGTCGACGAGGCCCGAACGGCGATCGTGCGCGACCTGGAGGACGGCGGTTTCCTTGAGAAGACGGAGCCGTACACACACAGCGTGGGGCGCTGCGAGCGCTGCGACTCGGTGGTCGAGCCGCTTCCCAGCGAGCAGTGGTGGGTGGCTGTGAACAAGGAGTACGCGCCCGGCGTCTCGCTGGCGAGTGCGGCGAGCGCGGCCATCCGCGAGGAGCGCATCCGCGTCGTTCCCGGGCGCATGGCGAGCACGTTCCTGAACTGGACCGACAACCTGCGCGACTGGTGCATCAGCCGGCAGCTCTGGTGGGGACACCAGATCCCCGTTTGGTACTGCGACTGCGGGGAGATGACCGTCGCGGTCGACGACCCCACGGCTTGCGCGTCGTGCGGGAGCGCGGATATCCGGCAGGAGGAGGACGTGCTGGATACGTGGTTCTCCTCGGCGCTGGCGCCGCACTCGGACCTGGGCTGGCCCGACGACACCGAGGACCTGCGCTACTTCTACCCGACGACGGACATGCAGATGGGCTACGACATCATGTTCTTCTGGTGCGCCAGGATGGTGTTGTTCGGGCTCTACAACATGCGCGAGCACGCCCCGGAGGGCGACGTCCCCTTCCGCACAGTCGTGTTCCACGGGCTCATCCGGGACGCAACGGGCGCAAAGATGGCGAAGTCGCGCGGAAACGTCGTGAATCCGCTGGTGGCGGCGGGGGAGTACGGGGCGGACGCGTTCCGCTTCGCGTTGCTGACGATGGGCACGCTCGGGCAGGACATGAAGTACAGCGAGGAGCGGATGGCCGCGGCTCGCAACTTCGCGAACAAGCTGTGGAACACGTCGCGGTACGTGCTGATGCAGCTGGAGGGTCGCCGCCTGAAGCGCCCGCACGCCGCTGACCGGGAGTCGCTGGCGCTGGAGGACCGCTGGCTGCTGTCGCGACTGGAGGGGTTGGAGGGGGACGTCGACTCGCTGCTGAAGGCGTACCAGGTGGGGGAGGCGGCGCGGCGCATCCACGACTTCATCTGGAGCGAGCTGGCGGACTGGTACGTGGAGATGAGCAAGGTGCGTCTGCGCGAGGGCGACGAGCGTCCGGCGGCGGTGCTGGCGCACGTGCTCGACCACAGCCTGCGGCTGCTGCATCCGATCATGCCGTTCGTTACGGAGGAGCTCTGGGGGAAGCTGCGCGAGCACCTCGACGACGACCTCGGGCCCGCGTTGATCGTGGCCTGGTTCCCAAAGAGCGCGGGCGTGTGGCGGGACGAGGCGGCGGAGTCGGCGATGAGCCACGTGATCGAGGTGAACCGCGCCATCCGCAACCTGCGCGCCGAGAAGGGCGTGGAGGCGGGCGCGCGTCCAGCGGTGTACCTGCGGGCAAGTTCGCAGGGGGAAGCGCTTCGCGAGACGGCGGCGGCGACGGCGTTCACCTCGCGGGTCGAGCCGGAAGTCACGGGCGCGGACGCGGAGCTTCCGTCGGGCGAATACGCCTTCGCGCGCGTCGGCGACACGGAGGTGGCGCTGGCGCTGCCGGAGGTCGACCTGACGGCTGAGCGCGAGCGGCTGGAGGGCGAGCTGGCGGAAGCGGACGGGCAGATCGCGCGGCTTGAGAAGCAGCTCGCGGACGAGCGGTTCCTGGGGGGGGCGGCCCGGGGGGGGGGGGCGGGGGGAAGCGGACGGGAAGAGCGCGCGGCTGGAGAAGCAGCTCGCGAACGAGCGCTTCCTGGAGCGCGCGCCCGAGGCGGTGGTGCAGGGCGAACGCGATCGCCTGGCGCAGGCGCAGGCGCGAGCGGAGGGGTTGCGCGAGCGGATCGGGGCGCTGGGGAGCTAGCCGAGCAGGATGTCGAGGGCGGCCTGCGTATCGCGCAGGTCGGGCAGGAAGAAGTCGGCGCCGGCGTCGCGGAGAGCAGCCTCGTCGTAGTTACCCGTCGCGACGGCGAGAACGCGGGCGCCGATGGCGTGCCCGGCGGAGACGTCGCGGGGTGTGTCGCCGATCACGATGGCGCTGGCGGCCGCGACATCGACGCCACCGGCCGCCGCCAGCGTCTCCAGCGCGGCCGCGAGGACCTTCGTGCGGTCGGAGGAGACATCGCCGAAGCCACCTCCCCGGAAGCGGTCCCAGATGCCGTAGTAGCGCAGCTTGAGCTCGGCGCCCTTTACGACGTTGCCGGTGGCGAGACCTACAACGGCATCCGCTCCATCGAGGGCGTCGAGCAGGTCAACGACGCCCTCAAGGATGCGGCCATCGTGGCTCTCGAGGTTCTCGGGGAGGCGGGTGAGGTAGGCGGCGGTCATGCGCTCGACGGCGTCGGGGGTGGGTTCGACCCCTGCGAGGGTGAGGGCGTCTTCGAAAATGCCCGTGTCGGTGCGTCCGTCTATCTGCACGCCGTCGAGGCCGGAAAGGCCGAACTCCTCCGCGAAGGCTTCGGCGATGGCGTCGCGGCCCGCGCCGCCGCTCGCGATGAGGGTGCCGTCGATGTCGAAGAGGAGGAGGCGCACCTCGGGCAGTGTAGCCCGCGATCACGGCAGGGGCAGGTCGGGGGCGGGGGCGGTGGCTCTGGTACAGTCAGGGCATGGTCGCCCTACCCGAGATGCGAACGCTTGTTGAGCGCGCGGACGCGCACCGGCATGTGCTGGAGGGGCTGATCGCCTCCGTGCCAGAAGACTACTGGGACCGGCAGGCGCCCGACGACGCCTGGACGGCCCTGGACCACATGCGGCACGTGGCGACGGTCGACAGGATGGTCGTCGAGCTGCTGGAAGCGGCGGAACGCCCGGAGGAGGAGTTGTGGGCGGGGGGAGTCCGGGACGAGGCAGCGCTCGAGGCGCGGCGAGTGGAACTGATGGACGGCGTGAGGGCTCAGGACATCCACGAACTGGTCGCGACGATGCGTGAGTCGCGGGAGGCGGTGGTGGCGGCGCTGCTGGCGGTACGGGTTGAGACGCTGGAGCGGGAGGTGCGGGTGGCGGGCGTGCTGACCCCCTGGGGCGAACCGCATGCGTCCTCCCTTCGCACACACCTGACCGGATGGGCGGGGCAGCACGACGGTGAGCACGAGGCCGCCATCCGGCGGGCGATTGAGACGCCTCCGGACGTGACGGCGCTTACGCTGGCGGCTCGACGGGCCCGCGGGAACCGGAGCCGCTGAGACCCAGGGCCACACCGGCCACGATCAGCGGTCCACCGATGAGGACCCCGATCGGTGGCGTCTCGCCGAGGACGGGGATGGCGTAAAGGGTCGCGAGCAGGGGTTCCCCGAGGATGGCGAGGCCGACCGTAACCACGCGCAGGTGCCCGAGCGCCCAGTTGATGGAGGTGTGCCCGACGAGCTGGGGGATGAGGGCGAGCAGGATGATGAAGGTCCAGGCGTCGGCGCCGAAGCCGCTGATGGAGGGGCGCACGACGAGCACGGCGAGCCAGAGGGTGACGGCGGCGGCGGTGTAGGCGACGGCGGAGTAGGGGACGGCGCCGGTCTCGTGGCGTGTCTTGCGGCGGATGGTCTGGGAGACCGCAACGAAGAGGGCGGCAAGGAGGGCGAGGAGGTCGCCGATGAAGAACTCGATGCCGCGGGCGAGGTCGGAGGCGGCGATGACGATGAGGCCCGCGATGGCGACGGCGAGGCCGGCGTACTCGCGCGAGCTCGGGCGTTCGCGCAGGACAACGTAGGCGATGAGCGCTCCGAGAAGCGGCTGCAACCCCACGATGACGACGCTGGAGGCGACGGACGTGCGCTCAAGGGAGGCGAACCAGCTCCAGAAGTGCGCAGCGAGGAAGACGCCGGAGAGCACGAGCAGGGGCAGGCTGGAGCGGGGCGGGAGTGCGAGCTTGCCACGGGCGCGCGCAAAGGCGACGAAGAGGAGGAGCAGTCCGGCGGCGAAGAGGAGGCGGTAGGCGGCGATCGTGAGGGCTGGGGCCTCATCGGCGAGGCGCACGAAGATGGCGGCCCAGGAGACACCAAGCACGCCGAGGAGCAGCACGGCCATCGGCGTCCGGGAAACCGGCACGGTGGCCACGCTACGGGGGGGCGGGGAGGGGAGGCAAGGGGGTGGCAAGGAAGCGACAACGGCAGGGAAAGGGCGGCGCGGGCGAGAAGGCGGGAGCGCCTAGAATCGGGGCATGGAAGCGGCACTCGAAGCGCGCGTGGAGGCGCTCGCGGCGCAGGAGACCCCCGCGGTCGCGCGGTTCGACAGGGATGAGGCGCTGCAGGGGCGGTGGGCGGTGCTCCCCTCCGCCTTCAACCCTCCCACCCGTGCACACCTGCGCCTGCTCGACCTCGCGCTGGGGGTGGAGGGCGTCCAGGGGGGCGCGGCGCTGCTGACCACGCGGAACGTGGCGAAGGGCATCGAAGGGGCGGCGCTGGCGGATCGCATCGGGATGCTGCTGGCGGCGGGGGCCTCGCGCCCGGGCCTGGCGGTGTTGGCGGCGAACCAGGCGCGTATCGCCGACCAGGCGGCGGCGCTGCGTGCGACCTGGCGAAGTGCCACCTTCGACTTCGTGCTGGGGTACGACACGCTCGTGCGCCTCTTCGACGACCAGTACTACGACGGGCCGATGGAGTCGGTGCTTGACCCGTTCTTCGAACACCACCGTGTCATCGCCACGAACCGGGGGGAGGTGACGGTGGCGGACATGGAGGCGTGGGTGGCGGAGCGGGCTTCGCGGTACGCCGCCCGCATCATCACGGTGGGGCTGGACGAGGAGCACGGACGCATGGCCTCCAGCGAGGCGCGAGCGCGGATCGGGGCGGGGGCCGGCAGCGACGACATACCGGCCGAGGTGGCGGCCTACATCCGCGAACACGGGCTCTACGCGGGGGGCTAGGCGGAGGGGGGGTCGGCTTCGAGCGGGCGCACGGGCCGGGCCAGGAGCACGACGACGGCGGCGGCGAGCGTGACCCCGGCGGTCACGAGGAAGGGCGTTTCGTAGCCGCCCGTCGCTTCCTCCAACAGCCCGACCAGCAGGGGTCCGGCGCCGCTGCTGACCTGGCTCGTGAACGAAATCATGCCGAAGACGGCCCCGAAGGAGACGTAGCCGAATATCTCGCTCGTGAGGAGCGACTGCATCATGTAGATGTTCCCGATGGTGAGGCCGAAGGTGAAGGCGAAAACGTAGTTGGTGACCTCGGTGTCGATGAAGGTGATCAGGAACACGGACACGGCCTGGAAGGCGAAGAGTCCAGCAGTGAGGTGGCGCTTACTGAGAGCGTCGGCGAAGGCGCCGACGATGAGGCGCGCGACAATGCTGCCGATGGCGCCAAGGCTGAGGGCGAGGGAGGCGGCAGTGCGCGAGCCGGTGCGATCTTCCAGGAACGCGATCTCGTGGATGAGGTAGCCCGTCTGTGAGAGCAGCACGAGCACGAAAGCGATCGCGACCGCCCAGAACGAGAGCGTGCGCATGGCCTGGGAGAGCGTCCAGCGGCGGGTCTGGACCTCATCGCTGAGCCCCGCGTGGGCGGGAGGGCCGGTGGCGGGGACGGCGCCGTCGGGCGGCAGGCGCATCTGGCTCGGATCCCAGACGAGCACGAAGAAGATGACGGGCAAGCCCACGACGATGGTGAAGGCGGCGATGACGGGGGTGGTCAGTTCAAGGCCGCCGGAGGCAATCAGCCAGGCCCCGAGAGGCGGAAGCATGACCCCCGCGGAGGAGACGCCCGTGGCGGAGATGCTCATGGCGCGGGCGCGGCGGCGGATGAACCAGCGCGCCATGATGACATTGGTGGAGACGCCCCCGGCCAGGCCGAACGCCACGGCGAGGAGGGTGTACACGGCATAGAGCTGCCAGAGCTCCTCGACGAAGCCGATGCAACCGACCATGACGGCGGTGAGAATCAGGCCGGCCGTGAGGTAGGGCATGGGGCCATGCCGGTCGATGTAGGGGCCCACCACGGCCGCGGCGAGCCCCGAGACGACAAAGTAGAGGGCGGTGGCGCCGCTCACGCTCGCGTTGGACCAGCCGTGGGCAATCTGCAGGGGCTTCAGGAAGACGGCGAGTCCGTAGTACCCCACGCCGACGCCGCCGAGCATGACGATGGCCACACCCACGACGATGTACCACCCGTAGTAGTAGCGGGAGGGCAGGACGCGCGCGGCGAGGGGGCTGCGGAGGGGTGGGGTGGGCGGCGAGGTCACTGGGGGGCGCCGCCACCCGCACGGCTGGTAACGATCTCGTCGAGGTCGTCGACGACCATGCGCTCGCGGCGGCCGGCGCGGTCGTAGGCGGTCACGGGCGCGACGGCGTCGTGGTCGATGACGACATCAATGACGGTGGGGCGAGCGTTGCCGAGGGCGTCCTCGATGGCGCCCCGGAGCTGGGTCGGGTCGGTGACGCGCACACCCTCGCAGCCGACGGCGCGGGCGACGGCGGAGAAGTCGACATCGCCAAACTCGGCGAGCTCGTAGGCCTTGCTGTCGAAACGGAAATCGAGGATGTGGGTATCGAAGGCGAGGGCGTGGTTGTTGAGGACGACGTAAACGACGTTGAGGCCGTAGCGAACGGCCGTCTCCAACTCGCTGAGGTGGTACCAGAAGCCGCCGTCGCCCGTGAAGCAGACGACGGGCGTGTCGCCGACGGCGACCTTTACGCCGACGGAGGCGGGCAGGGCCCAGCCGAGGGACCCCTCGCAGCGGAGGAAGCGCTTGCCGGGCTGGCGCAGTTCAACGAAGGCTCCCGACCAGGCGGCGGCGTAGCCCGTGTCAGCGACGATGACGGCGTCGGGCGGGAGGGTCTCGGTCAGTTCGCGGCAGAGTCGCTCGGGGCGGATGGGGGAGTCGCCGGAGGCGAGCAGGGGCTCCTTACCCTCCCACCAGTTGCGCACGATGCGCTGGACCTCGGCGACCCACTCGCCGGGCGGGCGCACGGTGTCGCCGGCAGCGGCGACGATGGCTCCGAGGGCCATCTTCGCGTCGGCGGAGATGCCAACCCTGGTGTTGGCGGGGAAGTTCCGGCCCAGCTCGGAGGGGTCGACGTTGATGTGGATGATGTCGGCATCGCGGCCGGGGAGGGTCCAGCCGTTGGTGCTCTGGCTGCCGGTGCGGGTGCCGACGATGAGGGCGAGGTCGGCGTTGGCGACGATCTCGTTGGCGGACTTGCGGGCGTACGAGCCGAGCACGCCAACCGCGAGCGGGTGGTTCTCGTTGATCGCGCCCTTGCCGGAGAGGGAGGTGGCGACGGGGATAGCGAGCTTCTCGGCAAGCTCGATCAGCTCGGGCCAGGCGCCCGAGGACATGACGCCGCCGCCGGCAATGATGACGGGGCGTTCAGCCTCAAGGAGGAGGGCGAGGGCTTCCTCGACTCCCTCGGCAGGAGGCTGGGGGCGGACCGCCGGGGATGTGGCGTAGCGGGGGTCGCCGGTGGGCTCGGGGAGGTCCGCCTCGCCGGCTTCCGCCTCGGCGGCGATGGCGAGGTGGACGGGGCGGGGGTCGCCCGAGGTGGCCTCGCGGAAGGCCTGGGGGACAAGGTCGGCGAGCCGCTCGGTGCGGGTCACATCGGCGCTGTACTTGGTAACGCTCTCGAAGTGGGCGCGGACATCCTGGTAGGCGTTCTTGTAGGCCTGCGCGCCGGAGCGCGCGCCGGTGAAGGCGATGACGGGGGTCGAGGCCTGCCAAGGTTCGGCGAGGCCGGCGGCGAGGTTGGTCGCGCCGGGACCGCCCTGGCTAATGACGATCCCGGGACGGCCGGCAGCCTTGGCGTAGCCATCGGCCATGTAGGCGGCGGCCTTCTCGCCGTGGCTGAGGACACGGCGGACGCCCGTCCCTTCGAGCATGACGAGGGAATCGAAGAGGTTGGTGGGAACGAGGAAGATGGCCTCGACGCCGTAGGCGAGCCAGCTCTTCGCGATGTACTCCGAACCTTTCATGGCGATACCCCCGCGCGAGTCGCGCTCGCGCGGCAAGCCTACCAGTGCGGGAGAGGCGGAGAAGGCCATGTATCGTGGCGAGCGGGATGCGGCCAGGTGGTTCGATGCGACGGCGAAGAGCGGGCCGCGGGCCGGGCGGGCGCTGGCCGGATTGGGTACGGTCGTGACGATCTTGCCGGGCGGTCGCAGAGGTGCTCGGCCGCGCAGGGGCGAGCGGGAGTGGGGGTATGGCTGGGTGGCCGCCCTCGTCGCGCTGGTAGGGGGCGCCGGAATATTCGCGATACTCGCCGTTCCCGCCTGGCTGAAGAGCGACCCCTGGGAGGGTCTCGATGGTGTAACCGCGATCAGCTTGTCGCACACGGGCGCATGCGTGCTCCAGGCGGGCGGCATGGCAGTCTGCTGGGGCTCCGTCGGCGAGCCCCCCGACAGGGAGCTCGCCTCCATCAGCGTCGGGCGGCACCAGGCCTGCGGGCTGACGACCGACGGTTCCGTGGCCTGCTGGGGCAGTGGTGGCGATTCCGAGATTGCGCCGCCGGACAACGGGTTCGTCTCGGTTAGCGCGGGACTCGACTTCGCCTGCGGGGTCGCCGGTGAGGGCTCCTTGCATTGCTGGGGCACCAGCTTTGCGCGGGCCGGCCCCCCGGACGGAGCGTTCGTCTCGGTCAGCGTCGGGGACTTCCATGTGTGCGCGATCAGGGGCGACGGGTCCGTCGTCTGCTGGGGAGCCGACGAATATGGTCAGGCCACCCCGCCCCGCGGGACGTTCATCTCCGTCAACGCCAGCGCCCGGTACACCTGCGGACTCAGAGCCGACCAGTCTGTCGTGTGCTGGGGGGCCGACGACACTGGTCAGGCGACGCCGCCCGGGGGAGCCTTCACCTCCATCAGCGCAGGGTGGAAACACGCCTGCGGAGTGCGCGCGGATCACTCGGTCACCTGCTGGGGACAGAACGCACGGGGCGAGGCGACGCCACCGCTGGAGCAGTTCACCTCTGTTAGCGCCGGCTCCGGGCAGACCTGCGGCGTTACGACCAGCGGTACCGTCGCTTGCTGGGGAGCGGACCAGTGAGGCGAGCCCTGCGAGGCTTCGCCAGGTCAGCGTCGCGAAGCAGTGGCCCTTCAGGGGCGGCGCGCGATGGTGATGATCTCGGGGCTCGCGGGGGTGAGCGGGCTCCGGTCCCAGTCTCCGAACTGCTCGTCGATCGTGAATCCGGCTTCGGTCAGGAACGCGGAGAGGGCCTCCCGATCGAGGAAGCGAAGGGTGCTGCTGCTTATCTCCGGACGGCTCCATCGATCGCTCGTATACGTCGTGGTGAAGCGGACGACATCCGCCGCCACAGGCGCCTCAACCTGGTGTTCGGAGCGCACGACGGCGCCGGTGGCGTCAACGAATTCCGTACCGTGTTCCGGAATCCACCGTTCCCACGCGCGGGCCAGGGGGTTGCGGGTTTCGAATGCGAAAGCGCCTCCGCCGACAAGCGCCGAGTGGATGGCCGCTAGCGAGGCGCGTATCTCCCGATCTTCGACGAAGACCTGGAACGCATGGCCCGTCATGACAACGAGATCGAAATCCCTGTACCGCTCCGCTGAGGCCGCGTCGCCGAGCACCCATTCGATGTCGGACCGCCTCCGCGCCACCCGCAGCATCCCCTCGGCGGGGTCAAGGCCGACGAGGCGGCCGGTATGCCCCTGCTCGCGGGCCCAGTGCAGCAGGGCCCCGGTCCCGCATCCCACGTCGAGGACGTTCCCGGCGGACATGACCAAGGGCAGGTAGAAGGCGAGGTCGTCGCGGCCCTCCCGGCCATGGAGGGGGTCGTAGAGGGCGGCGAGGTGTGACTCGGAGAACTGCCGGTCCACCACCGTCAGCGGCCCTACGCTTCGATGCCGCGTTCCAAGAGGGCGTTCAGGTCGGCATCTTCCGTATCGATGAGGGCCTGCACCCACTTGTGGAACATCTGCCCGCCGCCCTCGTTGCGACCGAAGAGGGAGTGGTCCTTGGCGCCGGTCTTGAGGGCCCGCTGCACGCGGAGGCCGGTGTAGTAGTCCTCGTCGAGGACGACGTCGTAGTACATCTTCATGATGTCGGCGTAGCGCTCGTCATCGTCGGGGTTGGGCTCCTCGGGGAGGAGGAAGTTCTGGATTGTGACGGACTCTTCGGGCGTCTTGCCGGGGAACATCTGGGAGATCATGAAGGGCGAGGCGCCCTGGCCATCGTAGGCGGCGGATCCGCGCCCGCCGGCGATGGAGATATTGGGGAAGATCGTCCAGATGCCGGGGGTCATGTCCTCCGTCTCCCACTGGTCCTCGGGGAGGTCGGCGGCGCGGGCGAAGCGGGTGGGGGAGACCATGCGCACGTGCGACCCCCAGGCGTAGTAGTCGGGCTGGTAGGCCGAGTCGGGGCCGAAGCTGTTCCGGTGGAGGATGGGGATGTGGTAGAGGTCGCGGTAGCCGTCGTAGGCGACTTTCCAGTTGGGACCGTCGAGGTTCTGGCGGCCGACCACGTGGGAGTCGGCGAACCCGAGGTGGTCCAGCATCTTGTCGTAGCCGGCGAGGAAGAGGTCGATATCGACATCGGAGGAGGGGTTGAGGGTGACCCAGACAAGGCCGGCGCGCTCGGCCGTGGGGAGGGCCGTGAGGCCGTAGCAGGATTTGTCGACATCGCCGAAGTTTCCGGAGTCGAAGATGGAGACGAGGTTCCCCTGGAGGTCGTAGCTCCAGGCGTGGTAGGGGCAGCGGAAGCCGCGGGAGTTGCCGCCGCCCTCATCGACGACGATGGCGCCGCGGTGGCTGCACATGTTCACGAAGGCGCGGACCTCGCCATCGATGTCGCGCGCCATGAGGACGGGCACGCCGCAGACCTCGAGGGAGCGATAGTCGCCGGGTTCGCGCAGCTCGCAGGAGAAGCCGAGGGCGAGGGGTAGCCGCTTGAAGATGCGGTCGACCTCGAGATTCCAGCGGTCGGGGTCGTAGTAGGCGCTCGTGGGAATCTTGTAGACGTCATCGGCGAGGTCGATGCGGTCGGCGGCGAGGTTGTCCACCTCGCGCCGGGTCATGGCAACCAGCTCTTCACGACTCATGGACGACCTCCCGCGGCGCAGTTCCGCGCGGCCTGATTGTACGCAGGGCAGGGGGCAGCGGGGTAAGCTCCCTGCATGGCTACCGTGGATGTTCTGCTGGACGGGTTCTCATTCCGGACCAACAAGGGGAGTCCCGGGTTCTGCTCGGTCACGCTGGTGGAGTCGGATGGACGGCTGATCCTGGTCGACCCGGCGCACGTGGGGCGGCGGCGGGAGCTGGGCGCGGCCCTCGAACAGCGCGGGCTGACGGAAGCGAGCATCGACGCCGTCGTGCTCACGCACGCGCACTGGGACCACGCCCAGAACTTCGACCGCTTCGCGGAGGCGCCGGTGCTGCTGCATCCGCGCGAGCGGAGCTACGCGAGCGCGCCGCACGAGAACGACTGGGCGACCCCGGCATGGACCGGACTCGCGCTGGAGACGCACCAGCTCCAGGAAGTGGTGGAGGGGGACGAGATCGCGAGCGGCGTGCGCGTGATCGAGCTGCCGGGGCACTCGGTTGGAAGCATCGGGCTGCTGGTGGAGACGGAGGCGGGGACGGTCTGCGTCTCCGGCGACGCCGTGCACTCGACGTGGGTGCTGGAGTCGCGGCAGCCGCCGATCGTCTTCGGGTCGCTCTCGCAGGCGCGGGAGAGCGTGGCCAAGGCGCTGAGCGCCGCCAACATCATCTACCCCGGACACGACCAGCCCTTCCAGATTACGGAAGACGGGGCGGACTACCTCGAGCCGTTCGCGCTCACAATCACGAACCTGGAGCCGGACCGCGAGGGGCTGCGCTTCGACTCGTCTCCGATGTCGACCTGGGTCATGGAGGGCTCAGCGCCCTAGGCGGTGCGGTTCAGGTCGGCGACGCGGCGGATGGGGTCGGAGCCGTCCCAGCCCTCGGCGGCGGCGGCGATCAACTCGTAGAACTCGAGCAGTCCCGGCAGGCCCTCGTAGACCTCGACCATGTGCCCGTAGGCCGCGACGGTGTCGATGAACCCGAACTCCATGCCCCCGGCGAGCACGAAGCGGTTAGCGACGGTGAAACCGAGCGACTCGTAGCGGGCGAGCTCCTCCTCGAAGCTGGGGACGATGGTGGCGCAGTGGTGGAGGCCCTGTTCGTGGGGGGCGTACATGTCGCGGATGGCGGAGGGACCGTCGTTGTTCTGCTGGACGAGCTCGAGCATGACGGAGCCGAGCTGTCCGTAGGCGGAGGAGTGGTCGAACTCGCCCGGTTGGCCGCGATAGATCGCGCGGTCGATGGGGATGTGCTCGTTGATAAAGAAGGGACCGGCGCCGCGTTCAGAGGCCCACCGCTCGGACGCTTCGAATATGTCGGGAACGTGGTAGGCGAGTTGGACGAAGGGGCGGTGGGGCATCTCGGGCTCCTGGCTGTTGGCTATTGGCTGTTGGTGGCTCCGGTCAGGCCTGAACGGAACGTGCTTATGCGCCTTAGCAGATGATAGGCTACAGCGAAGCGGAGGATCGCGTGGCCCTCTTCCTGACGCCGGACTGGTTCAAGAATACCTACATCGGGATCGAGGTCGAGCAGTTCATCGGCATCGGCGTGCTGGTGGTGGTGGCGGCAGTGGTCCACCTGCTGGTGTCGCAGGCGCTGCGGCTCTATGTGCGAGCGCGTCTCCACGGGGACGACCGCAAGTTCTGGGACCAGGAGCGGGCGAGGCTGGGGCGGGCGATGCTGGCGCTGATCGCGGCCATCACGGTCATCCTCGGCTTCCCCACGCTGGGCTTCGAGTCGAGCGTGGAGAACGTGGTCAACCAGGTCGCGAGCCTGTTCGGAGCGGGGGCGCTGGTGGTGCTGGGCTTCCGCGGCGTCGATGTGCTGACAGACGTGCTTGAGCGACGGGCAGAGCAGACGGCGAGCCGTTTCGACGACCAGCTTGTGCCCCTGGTGAGCTCGGCCCTGAAGGGGGTGGTAGTGCTGATCGGGGCGGTGTTCGTGCTGGGCAACCTGGGGGTGAACGTGACCTCGCTGCTTGCGGGGCTCGGCCTGGGCGGCCTGGCCGTGGCGCTGGCTGCCCAGGACACCATCCGGAACCTGCTCGGGGGCGTCACGATCTTCGCCGACCGGCCCTTCCAGGTGGGGGACTGGGTAGTCATGAACGACATCGAGGGGACGGTGGAGCATGTGGGCTTCCGCTCCTCGCGGGTGCGCACGTTCTACAACTCGGTGGTGACAGTGCCGAACGCGCGCATCGTCGATACGCACGTCGACAACATGGGCCTGCGCCAGTGGCGGCGCTACAAGACGACGCTGGGCCTGGGGTACAACTCCACGCCGGACCAGGTGCAGGCGTTTGTGGAGGGCGTGCGTGCGCTCATCCGCTCGAATCCGGGGATGCGCAAGGACTTCTACATCGTCGAGTTCCACGGGTTCAGCGCGGTCACCCTCGACGTCCTCGTGTACTGCTTCATCGACGCGAAGGACTGGAACGAAGAGCTGCGCACGCGGCACGTGCTCAACCTCGACATCATGCGTCTTGCCCAGGACCTGGGGGTGGAGTTCGCCTTCCCCACGCAGACGCTGCACGTGGCCTCGCTGCCGGGACAGCCACAGGACGTGCCCGCAGCGCCGGGGCGGGACCAGCTTGGCGAAATCGTCGACGGGTACAGCCCGAACGGGAGCACAGGGCAGCGCGTGGACAGCCCGATTACCGCGGGCTTCGACAACACGCCGGACGCCCGCTAGCCGTTACCCCAACCTTCACACCAGTCGTTGACACGGCGGGTAGACTGTCGGGAATCCAGATTGGGGTGATACGCCCCGGGTCCGGTGCGGGCTCCGCATGGGAGCAACCGACTTTGAGGGCAGTCCTGAGGAGGACCACATGAAGGAAAGCTACTGGGGCAAGTACTGGCGCAGGCGGGTTTCGCGGAGGCGGGTGCTCGCCGGCGGCGCGACGCTGGCGGCCGGCTCGGCGGCCATCCTCGCGGGCTGCGGCGACGACGATGATGACGATGGCTCGGCGGCTCCTGCGGCCACACAGGCTGCGGCAACGCAGGCCGCCGCCGCCGACGATGAGCCAGCAGATGATGGCGGAGCGGCCCAGGAGGCCGACGCCAGCGGCGACGAGCAGGCCGAGGAGCAGGTAAGCGAGGCCGAGGACCGCTCGCGCTACGGCGGCACGCTGAATTACAGCCTCTCGGCCTACCCGACGGGGTTCGACCCCTCAATCACGATCACGTTCCCACAGGGCATGTCGACGAGCTACAGCCAGCTGATGGCGTTCTCCATCATCGAGGACACGTTCTACCCGGACGCTGCACAGAGCTGGGAGCAGGTCGATCCAGAAACGCTGGTGTTCAACCTGCGGGCCGGTGTGCGCTACAACCCCGAGGCCGCCGGCGGCCGTGAGGTGACCTCCGAGGACTGGGCCTTCAACCTGGCCCGGTACCCGGACGCGCGTGCGAACCGCGGCTCGAACGTGAACGAGCTCTTCTTCTCGTTCATGGACCCGAACCAGGGCGCGACCTTTGACACTCCGGACGATCTGACGCTGCGCATCAACCAGAACAAGGCGTTCGGGTCGAACCTGCGCGCGTTTGCAGCGGCCTCGCTGGTCGTGGCGGCGCCGGAGCGCATCATGGCGGAGGAATCAGGGGACCTGGGTCAGGTCTCGGGCATCAACGCAGGCTCCGGGCCGTACATGTTCGAAGACGTGTCGGAGACGCGAGTCACCATGAAGCGGAACCCGAACTACTACGAGCACCCCGAGGACATCGCGGGGACGCGCTTCAACAAGGACATGCCGTATATCGACGCCATGGAACACGTCATCGTCACGGACGGTGCGGCGCGGCAGGCGCGCTTCCTGGCGGGGGATGCCGACTACTGGGGCGCGGTCTCCAAGATCGACGCCGACACGTGGGCGGACCAGCCCAACGTGGAGGTTGTGACGGGGCCGGCGATCGATGACGGCGGGATCATGATCCAGCTGGCGGCGGCCAAGTGGACGCCGTATCCGGAGCTTTCGAAGGCGCTCTCGATGGCGATGGACTGGGACGGCTACATCGACGTGGTGCTCAGCGGCGAGGGTCGCCGCAGCGCCCCGGTCAGCCCGACGGCATTCCCCAAGTACGCGCTCTCCCAGGAGGAGATTCGCGAGTACCAGGTGTACGACCCGCAGGGCGCACGGCAGCTGTGGGAGGCCAACAACGGCCCCGAGATCTTCCCCGAGCTCGACACGACGGTCGCGGCCTGGGCGCCCGACATCAGCCACGTGCAGTTCATCGGTCAGAGCTTCGAGGACTCCCTCGGGGTGCAGGTGAATTACAACCCGCTCGAGCTGGCGACCTACATCGCCTCGGCGAACGGCCCCACGGGCACGAAGGACTGGCACTTCTTCATCGCCGGCAACAACGCCGTCGCCACCATGCCCGACTGGAACGCACTCGTTGCGTACACGCCGGACGGCTACGGCGCGATCTGGGGCGGCAACTGGTACAAGGGCGTCAACATCTCCGACCCGTGGGTCAACCCCGAGAACCCGAACTATGCCGAGACCGGCGGTTCGGAGGCGGGCGAGGCCGTACGCGCGGCGCTGGAGATCACGCACCCGTACGCCAGGGAGCTGCAGGACTACGCCGATCGCCAGGCGGCCACCACCGACGACGAGGAGCGCGCCGATATCCTGAAGGAGATGCAGCGGCGCATCTTCACGCGTTACTGCTGCACCCTCCCGCTGCCGACGCAGACGACGAAGTACCATGCGATTGGCTCGCGGCTGAAGGGCCTGGCGCCACCGCCCGACGGCGACCAGACGGCGGCGTTCGGTATGTGGCGAGCGCACAACATCTGGCTGGAGGGCTAGCCGACACGGCATAGCCACCTGCCACCGACGGTCTAACGCCGCCCTTCGGGGCGGCGTTTTTCCTTGCGCCGGACGCCTCCGGGAAGGCCTCTCCCCGGTGAGGCACAATCGCCGGTAGAATGTCCCCAATTCGCGGGGGATATGGCCCCCGCGCCCGGTGCGGAGTCGCGAAAGGCATCGCACCGAACAGATCCCGAGGAGGCAGGACATGAAAGAGAACTATTGGGGCAAGTACTGGCGCAGGCGGGTTTCGCGGAGGCGAGTGCTCGCCGGCGGCGCGACGCTGGCGGCCGGCTCGGCGGCCATCCTCGCGGGCTGCGGCGATGACGACGACGACGATGGCGCCGCAGCGCCGGCAGCCACACAAGCTGCGGCTACGCAGGCCGCGGCTGCCGAAGAGGAGGCGACCGAGGCTGCGGCTGCCCAGGAAGCCGACGCCAGCGCCGAGGACGAGCCCGAGGAGCAGGTAAGCGAGACGGAAGACCGCTCGCGCTACGGCGGCCACCTGAACTACAGCTATCCGGCCTACCCGACCGGCTTCGACCCCTCGATCACGATCACGTTCCCGTTCGGGATGGCGACGACCTACAGCCAGCTGATGGCGTTCTCCATCCTCGAGGACGAGTTCTACCCGGACGCGGCCCAGAGCTGGGAGCAGGTCGACCCGGAGACGCTGGTGTTCAACCTGCGTCCGGGCGTGCGCTTCAACCCGGAGGCGTCCGAGGGACGCGAGGTGACCTCGGAGGACTGGTACATCAGCCTCCGGCGATACCCGGACTCGCGGGCGAACCGCGGCTCGAACGTGAACGAGCTCTTCTTCTCGTTCATGGACGAGAACCAGGGCGCGACATTCGACACGCCGGACGACCTGACCCTGCGGATCAATCAGAACAAGGCATTCGCCTCGAACACGCGCGCCTTTGCAGCGGCCTCGCTGGTGGTTGTTTCGCCCGAGCGCCTCGCGGCGGAGGAGTCCGGTGACCTCGGCCAGGTGTCGGGCATCAACGCGGGCAGCGGCCCGTACATGTTCGACGACATCGGGGAGACCCGTATCTCGCTGAAGCGGAATCCGAACTACTACGAACATCCCGAGGACATTCCGGGGACGCGCTTCAACAAGGACATGCCGTATATCGACTCGATGGATACGGTCATCATCACGGACGGCGCCGCCCTGCAGGCGCGCTTCCTGGCCGGTGATGCCGACTACTACGGCCCCGTCGACAAGATCACGGCGGATCAGTGGGAGGGCCAGCCGAACGTCAACATGATCACGGGGCCGGCGATCGACGATGGCGGGATCATGATCCAGCTGGCGGCGGCCAAGTGGACGCCGTATCCAGAGCTTTCGAAGGCCCTTTCGATGGCGATGGACTGGGACGGCTACATCGACGTGGTGCTCGGCGGCGAGGGCCGCCGCAGCGCGCCGGTCAGTCCGACGGCGTTCCCCAACTACGCGCTCTCCCAGGAGGAGATCCGCGAGTACCAGGTGTACGACCCGCAGGGCGCCCGCCAGCTGTGGGAAGCCAACAACGGCCCCGAAATCTTCCCTGAGCTGGACACGACGGTCGCGGCCTGGGTTGCGGACTACAGCAACGTGCAGTTCATCGGCCAGAGCTTCGAGGACTCCCTCGGCGTGAAGGTCAACTACAACCCGCTCGAGCTGGCGACCTACATCGCCTCCGCGAACGGGCCTACCGGCACCAAGGACTGGCACTTCTTCATCGCGGGCAACAACGCCGTGTCGACGATGCCGGACTGGAACGCGCTGGTTGCCTACACACCGGACGGCTACGGCGCCATCTGGGGCGGCAACTGGTACAAGGGCGTCAACATCTCCGACCCGTGGGTCAACCCCGAGAACCCGAACTACGCCGAGACCGGCGGCTCGGAAGCGGGCGAGGCCGTGCGCGCGGCGCTGGAGATCACGCACCCGTACGCGCAGGAACTGCAGGACTACGCCGACCGCCAGGCGGCCACCACGGACGACGAGGAGCGGGCCGACATCCTGAAGGAGCTGCAGCGGCGCATTTTCACGCGCTACTGCTGCACATTCCCGCTGCCGACGCCGACAACGAAGTACGTCGCGGTCGGCTCGCGGCTGAAGGGCCTGCCGCAGCCGCCGGACACCGACCAGACGGCCTCGTTCGGCATGTGGCGAGCGCACAACATCTGGCTGGAGGGCTAGCGGGCCCGGCATAGCCACCCGCCACGACGGTCTAACGCCGCCCTCCGGGGCGGCGTTTTTCCGCGCCCTGGGGGCGCTGCAAAGGCTTGCCCCCAGTAAGAAGGTCCGTAGAATGCCGCGAATCCGCGTGGGGACATTGCGCCCCGCGCCTGGTGCGGTTTCGCCAAAGGCGTCGCACCGAAAACAAGTCCTGAGGAGGGACGACTTGAAAGAAGGCTATTGGGGCAAGTACTGGCGCCGGCGCGTATCGCGCAGGGGCGTGCTGGCAGGCGGGGCGACGCTCGCGGCCGGCTCCGCGGCGATCCTGGCCGGCTGCGGTGACGACGACGACGATGACGATTCCGCCGCTCCGGCGGCAACGCAGGCCGCACAGCAAGCTGCGGAAGCTGAGGCGACCGAGGCTGCCGAGCAGGCTTCCGAAGCTGAGGCGACCGAGGCTGCCGCGCAGGCCGCAGCCGCCGACCCCGAGGACCGCTCTCGCTACGGCGGGAAGCTGAACTGGACGGAGCGGGCGTACCCGACGGGCTTCGACCCTTCGATCACGATCACGTTCCCGTACGGCATGGCGCAGACCTACAGCCAGATGATGGCGTTCTCGATCCTCGAGGATCAGTTCTACCCGGACGCCGCCCAGAGCTGGGAGCAGGTAGACGCCGAGACGCTGGTGTTCAACCTGCGCGAGGGCGTGCGCTACAACCCGGACGCGGCCGGTGGCCGCGAAGTGACGTCCGAGGACTGGGCCTTCAACCTGGCCCGCTACCCGGACTCCCGCGCGAACCGCGGTTCGAACGTGAACGAGCTGTTCTTCTCGTTCATGGACCCGGGCCTGGGCGCGACCTTCGACACGCCGGACAACCTGACGCTGACGATCAACCAGAACAAGCCGTTCTCCTCGAACCTTCGCGCCTTCGCGGCGGCCTCCCTTGTGGTGGCGGCGCCCGAACGCATCATGGCGGAGGAGTCGGGCGACCTCGGGCAGGTCTCGGGCATCAACGCGGGCAGCGGCCCGTACATGTTCGACGACGTCTCGGAGACGCGGATCTCGCTGAAGCGGAACCCGAACTACTACGAACACCCCGAGGAGATTCCGGGGACGCGCTTCAACAAGGACTTCCCCTACATCGACGAGATGGAGGCGGTCATCATCACGGACGGGGCGGCGGCGCAGTCGCGGTTCCTCGCCGGTGATGCCGACTACTACGGCTCAATCGACAAGATCACGGCCGATCAGTGGGAGGGCCAGCCGAACGTCAACGTTCTGACGGGTCCGGCGATCGATGACGGCTCGCGCATGATCCAGCTGGCAGCGGCCAAGTGGACGCCGTATCCGGAGCTCTCGAAGGCCCTTTCGATGGCGATGGACTGGGACGGCTACATCGACGTGGTGCTCGGCGGCGAAGGCCGCCGCAGCGCGCCGGTCAGCCCGACGGCGTTCCCCAACTACGCGCTCTCCCAGGAGGAGATCCGCGAGCTGCAGGTCTACGACCCGCAGGGCGCACGCCAGCTCTGGGAGGCCAACAACGGCCCCGATATCTTCCCCGAGCTCGACACGACGGTTGCAGCCTGGATTCCGGACTACAGCTACGTGCAGTTCATCGGCCAGAGCTTCGAGGACTCCCTCGGCGTGAAGGTCAACTACAACCCGCTCGAGCTGGCGACCTACATCGCCTCGGCCAACGGGCCCACCGGCACCAAGGACTGGCACTTCTTCATCGCGGGCAACAACGCCGTGTCGACGATGCCGGACTGGAACGCGCTGGTGGCCTACACGCCGGACGGCTACGGCGCCATCTGGGGCGGCAACTGGTACAAGGGCGTCAACATCTCCGACCCGTGGGTCAACCCCGAGAACCCGAACTACGCCGAGACCGGCGGCGGGCCGCAGGGCGAGGCCGTGCGCGCGGCGCTGGAGGTCACGCATCCGTACGCTCGGGAGCTGCAGGACTACGCCGACCGGCAGGCAGCCACCTTCGACGACGAAGAGCGGGCTGTGATCCTGAAGGAGATGCAGCGGCGTATCTTCACGCGCTTCTGCTGCACCCTTCCGCTGCCAACGGGTACGACGAAGTACACCGCCGTAGGCTCGCGGCTGCAGAACGTTCCTCTCCCGCCGGATGGCGGCGAGACGGCGGCGTTCGGCATGTTCCGCGCGCACAACGTCTGGCTCGAGGGCTAGGCCCTCAGCCAGTAGTCTCGACAACGGGGCTTCCGGGGACGTTATAGTCCCCGGAAGCCCCTTTTCTCGACCTTAGCGCAGGCGGTGGCTCGTGAAGACCTACATCATCCAGCGGCTGATCTTGATCCCGCTGACCATCATCGCCGTATCGATCCTGGTGTTCGTGTTCATGCGCGTCATCCCGGGCGATGCCGCGGCGGTGCGGTGCGGCGCTTCGGGAGTGGCCGACCAGACGTGCATCGAGGGGCTGCGTCGCGAACTGGGACTGGACATCTGCGACAAGTCCAAGAACTTCCTGGGCGACGTGACGTGTACGGCGGAGCAGTACTGGAAGTGGGCCTCGGAAATCTTCCAGGGCGACTTCGGCCAGGAGATCGTGCCGCCCAAGCCGATCGCCGACGAGATCTGGTGGAGGCTGGGCAATACGCTCCAGCTGGGAATGCTGAGTATCGCGTTCAGCATGAGCATCGGGCTCCCGATCGGGATCCTGTCAGCGATTCGAGCAGGAAAGTTAAGCGACTACGCGGCGAGGCTCTTCGCGATTCTCGCGCTGAGCATTCCCAACTTCTGGATCGGGACGCTGATCGTGGCGCTACCGGCATTCTTCTGGCAGCAACGGTGGGTGCCTGACTGGACAGGCTGGTCGGAACCGAGCACGCATCTCCAGATCCTCGCGATCGCGGCGCTCGTGCTCGGGGTATCGAGCGCGGGCTACCTCGCCCGCATCGCGCGCTCTTCGATGCTTGAGGTGATGCGCAGCGACTACGTTCGCACAGCCCGGGCGAAGGGCCTGCGCGAGACGCTGATCATCGTGCGCCATACCTTCCGGCCCTCGATGATCACGGTCTTCACGGTTGCGGGTCTGCAGTTCAGCCTGATCCTGGGCGGCTCGGTCATCATCGAGGCGCTGTTCAACATTCCCGGGCTGGGCTGGTGGATCGTCAACAACGTGGGCGATCGCGACTTCCAGGTCATCCAGGCGACAGCGCTCATCTTCGCGACGTGGTTCGTGGTCATCCGGCTCCTTGTGGACATCGGATACACGTACATCGATCCGCGAATTCGGTACTAGGACGGGGGTCCCAACGTGACATCAGCACCTACCGTTCAAGACGACCTCGACCTCACGGGCATTGACGACCGGTCGGCCATCGCGTCGGCGTGGACATTCACCAAGCGCTTCGTGCGCCTCCAGCCCGGCGGGGCCATCGGCATCGTCATCATCTTGATAATCGGGCTGGCGGCGGCGTTCGCGCCCTACATCAACACCGCGGGCGAAGGCGAGCGCGGTATCCGCAGCGTGTGGCGCGATGACGGCCGCGAGATTTCGGGCGTCAACTTCGTCCTGCAGCCGCCGGGCCCGGACTGGTGGCTGGGGACCAACCGCACGGGCCAGGACCTGTGGTCCCGCGTGGTCTACGGAGCGCGCCCCGCGCTGATGATCGGCATCGGGGCGGTGGGTGTAGCCATCGTGGTTGCGACCTCCCTGTCGCTGGCCATGGGGTTCCTCCAGGGAGTGGTTGACGGCCTCCTCTTAAGGATCATCGAGGTCATCATCGCGGTGCCGGGAATCCTCTGGCTCATCCTCTTCACGACCGCGCTTGATCGCAGCATTCCCGTGCTCATTTTCGCGATCGCGTTCACGTTCTCACCGCTCACGACACTCGTGTTGCGTGGGAACGTGATCCAGGAGTCGGCCTCGACCTACGCCGAGTCGGCGCGAGTCGTGGGCGCCTCGAGCATGCGCATCATGTTCCGGCACATCCTGCCGAACCTGCTGCCGCTGGCGATCGTCAACGCGAGCATCATCATCCCGGCGGCGATCCTGGCCGAGGCGGGGCTTTCCTTCCTCGGACTGGGTCTGGATCCGCTGATTCCGTCCTGGGGCGCCGACATCGGGCCGAACGCGCGGGCCTACTTCCAGACCGCGTGGTGGCTGCCGGTATTCCCGGGGCTGGCGCTCTCGCTCACAGTGCTGGCGTTCAACTTCCTGGGCGACTCACTGCGGGACGTGCTCGACCCGCGGCTCCGCGGCAGCGGGCTCATCTAGGGTCCGGTCCGCACACGGCAACGACCGAGAACGCCGCCCTCCGGGGCGGCGTTCTGCATGCTTGCAGTCCGGCGGGTAATACCGCAGTGTCGCCGGCAGTCGAGCAGGGCGGTGCGCGGTGACGACAGCTACCCCTGGCCAGGAGGACCTCGGCCTTGGGCCGGCCCTGGAACGTGGGCCGGCCCTCGCGCGGGGCGGGAGGGCGGCCTGGCGCTTCGCCCGGCTTCAGCCGGGCGGCCTGTTCGGCATCATCGTGATCCTCATGGTCGTGGTGGCGGCGATCTTCGCGCCCTACCTGAAGACCATCGGCGAGGGCGAACGCGACGTGCGCCGTATCGCGCTCGCGGAAGGCAGGCAGCTCGACTCCACCGGCTACCTGCAGCCGCCCAACTCGGACTGGTGGTTCGGCACCAGCAGCGCGGGACAGGACATGTGGTCGCGGGTTATCTACGGGGCGAGGCCGGCGCTCATCATCGGCGTCGGCTCGGTAGGCATCGCGATGACGGTCGCCGTGGTGCTGGCGCTGGCAATGGGGTTCCTGAAGGGCTCCGTCGACGCCATCCTGTTACGGCTCCTGGAAACGGGCATCGCGATGCCCGGCATCCTCTGGCTAATCCTGTTCACGACGGCGATCGAGCGCAGCCTGCCGGTCCTCGTGGTCGCCGTTGCACTGTCGTTTGCGCCGCTGACGACGCTGGTGCTCCGCGGCAACGTGCTGCAGGAAGCATCGACCGCCTACGTGGAGGCGGCGCGGGTCATCGGGGCATCGAACGCACGGATCATGCTGCGGCACATCCTGCCGAACCTGCTCCCACTCGCGATCGTGAACGCCAGCATCATCGTCCCGGCGGCGATCATGGCGGAGGCGGGTCTCGCCTTCATCGGCTTCGGGTTGCCGCCGCCGGCACCCTCCTGGGGGGTCGACATCGGGCCGAGCGCACGGGCCTACTTCTACACGGCCTGGTGGCTGCCGATCTTCCCCGGGATCGCGCTCTCCCTGACCGTGCTCGCTTTCAACTTCCTGGGCGATTCTCTGCGGGACGTGCTCGACCCGCGACTGCGGGGCAGCGGACTCATCTAGGGCTTGCTAAACCTCACTGTTGCATTTCCCACCCCTTTCGGGTGTAAGGTGGAATTGAGGCTGTTTTGGAGGGTGGGCCATGAACAAGCTCACAGAAAATCCGCTTCCGATCGCACCCTTCACCCTTCTGCTCCGGCTCCTCATGGGTTGGATATTCCTCTGGGCCGGATTCGACAAGGCAATCAACGGGTTCACCGCTGAGGGATTCCTTGTTCACGGCACCAGCGGTCCGCTCCATGGCTGGTTCCAGGACCTCGGCGCGGACGCTACGGCGCTCGCTGTGATCGACCCGCTGGTGGTGGTTGGTCAGATTGCCCTGGGCTTCGCCCTCGTCTTCGGTGTCGCGACCCGGCTGGCGCTCCTGTTCGCGGCAGTCATGATGTTCCTGTTCTACCTCGCCCAGTTCCCGCCGGAGTACGACCTCTTCGCCGACTACTACATCGTCTACATCGCTGTCTTTGCGATGCTGGGGGCACTGGGGGCGGGACGGGTGCTTGGACTCGACCCGGTCATCGAGGAGATGCCCTGCGTGAAGAGGCGCCCCTGGATGACGTGGCTGCTGGGCTAGGCGACAGAGTCCTGCGCAAATGAAGGGGAGCCGCTAGGACGGGGTCTCGACGGCTGGCTCGTTGGTGGCCGGGTCGACCTCGAAGGGGCTGTCGAGGCCGAGTTCCTCGCCGATCTCGCGGACGGCGGGGAGCACCTCCTCACCCATCAGGCGGAGGCTGCGCATGGCGTCGTCATGCGACATCGAGCCGTCGCCGTCCCAGAGGAAGATGCTGCCGGGCCGGAGGTATTCGAGGACGTTGCGAATCTTGGGGATCACGGTCCTGGGCGTGCCCGTGATGATCGACTGCGCCTCGACGAGCCCCTTGTAGGTCTCCTCGACGTTCTTGTAGGACTCGGCGGAGTCGAGGGCGATGGGGCGGAGGTCGGGGTCGTTGGGGGTGGCCTGGCCGCGAGCCTCGGCGACCTGGCGGACACCACCGGTGGGGAGGAGGGCGCGGCGGTCGGTGAGGCCGGGCAGGTTCTGGAGGTGGCCACGGACATCGCCGCGGCTGCCCTCGAGGAAGATGTTGCCGGGCCCGGTCAGGAACTTGCGCCCGACCTCCTCAGCCAGCTCCTCGGTCTCGTCGACGTGCACCTTGAAGAGGTAGCCGCGGTGCTGGGGACCGGCCTCGTAGCCCATCTCGGCGGCACACTCGTCGTAGTACCCGAAGGAGAGGCGGGTCGGTTCGAGGCGCGTGGCGAGCATGACGTAGGGGTAGCGGCGCTGGGCGGCCCACTGCACGGTGCGGCGGCTGACGGCGCCGGGGATCATGATGAGCGGATGGGGCGACTGGTAGGGACGCGCCCAGGGGTTCACGTAGCGGTAGTCGTAGTGCTCGCCCTCCCAGCGGAAGGGCCCCTCGCGGGTCCAGGCGGCGACGATGAGGTCGTGCGCTTCCTGGAAGCGCTCCCAGTTGTAGGGCGGGTTGGCGTCGTGGGCGATGCTCTCGCGGCCGGTTCCGCGCACCCAGCCGGTCACGAGGCGGCCCTTCGAGATGGTGTCGATCATGGCCAGCTCCTCGGCCAGCCAGAGGGGGTCGTCCCAGATGGGGAGGATATTCCCGATGAGGACGATCTTGGCGCGGTTCGTGATGCGGGCGAGGATGGAGGCCTCGACGTTGCAGGCGCTGCCCATGCAGAAGGGCGTGCTGTGGTGCTCGTTGAGGGCGAGGGCGTCGAAGCCCATCTCTTCGGCGTAGAGCTTCTCGTCGATGTAGCGGTTGTAGAGGTCGGCGCCGAGGACGGGGTCGTACTCGCCGTTGCTGGAGTCGAGGTCAACGAGGCGGCGGCCGGTGGTTCCCCACCAGCTCGCGCCTGGGTCCTGGTAGGGGCGCTCGGTGAAGTAGCCGATCAGCATGGGCGAATCGTAACGGGCGCTCAGGCGCGCGTGTGGTAGGCGCGCTCGAACTTGTACCAACCGGAGCCAACGATGGAGAGCGCTCCCTCGCCGGAGAGGCGGCCGGGATAGGCATCGGGGTCGGAGATCCAGGCCTTGAGGTTGGCATCGGCCTCCTCCCAGGTGTCGGCCTCAAGCTCGTAGATGGTGAGGAAGCGGGAGATGACGGGAAAGTCGTCGTGGGGATGGTCGAGCTCGTACACCGTTCCCGAAAGGAAGCCGGGGCAGTTGGCGATGTCCTCGATGTGGTTGCCCAGGTAGCGCTCGCGGAATCGTTCGTCTGCCTCGGCGGTCGGTGGCTCGACCAACCCGACCAGGATCATCTTCGCCATGGGGTACCTCCTCCAGAAGGGGGGAGGATAGCGGGGCGGCGGGCGGCTTGCCGGTCACGAGGGCGGGCGGGGAGAATGCGAAGCGTTGTCGACTACTGAAGACCGGCCACTGCTCCTGCGCGGGGGAGCCTTCTTCGAGAGCGAGACGCGCACCTTCGTGCGCGGCGACGTGCTGTGCGTCGAGGGACGCATCGTTGCGCTCGGGGATGTGGCGGCGCCGGAGGGGGCGGAGGCCGTCGACTGCTCCGATGAGTACCTCATCCCAGGGCTCATCGACTGCCATGTGCACATTAGCTCCTCGGGCGACCCGGCCGAGCTCACGCCGGGGGAGCGGCCCTCGCTGGCGCGCCGCGCCTGGCGCACGGCTGAGCACGCGCGCGCGACGCTCGCGGGCGGGGTCACCACCGTTCGGGACCTGGGGGCGGCCGATCGGCTCAACGTGGACCTGGCGAAGGCAGTCGAGGCGGGGGACGTGGAGGGGCCGCGGGTGGTGGCGGCGGGCATGGGCGTCACGATGTCGGGCGGACACGGGCACGGGTTCATCGCGCGCGAGGCGGACGGACCGGACGAAGTCCGCAAGGCCGTGCGCGAGGAGATCCGGGAGGGGGCGACGGCGATCAAGCTGTTCGCGAGCGGGGGCGTGCTCACGCCCGGTGTGAACCCGCGCTCGCCCGCGTTCACACGTGAGGAGCTGACGGCGGGCGTGGAGGAGGCGACCAAGGCGTTCCGCACAGTGGCGGCGCACGCGCAATCGACGGTGGGCATCAAGAACGCGGTGGCGGCGGGCGTGTCTTCGATCGAGCACGGCGTCTGGCTGGACGAGGAGGCTATCGCGATGATGATCGAGCGGGGCACCTACCTCGTGCCGACGCTGACGGCGCCGTACCACATCGCGTCCGGGGCGGAGGCGGGCATCCCCGCGTACGCGGTCGAAAAGGGGCAGGCCGTGCTGGAGGACCACTTCGCGAGCTACGAGCGGGCGCTGGCGGCGGGGGTTCGGGTCGCGATGGGCACGGACCAGGGAACGCCGCTGAACCGACCCGGCGAAAACGCCCAGGAAGCGGTCCGCATGGCCGACCACGGGCTCTCGCCGGGGGCTGCGCTGCTGGCGGCGACGGGCTGGGCGGCGGACCTGCTGGGACTGGACGAGGAGACCGGCAGGCTGCGCGTGGGGCTGGCCGCCGATATCGTGAGACTGAGCGAGGATCCCCTCACCGACATTCGCTGCCTGACCCGGCCCGCGGCGATCGCGGGCGTGGTTCGAGGCGGCAAGCCGGTGGGGAGTACGGGAGGAACAGTGTGAGCAAGCTGAGCGAGGCGCTCCAGCGCAAGCGGAGGGGCGAAGGCGCCCGGGCAATGGGATTCGGCGCGCGCGCGTCGGAGAAGGACCGGGCGTTGCTGCTCGGAGCGACTGGCGCTTCGGCGGGCGAGGCACTTGAGGCGGGCGCGGACTTCGTGGCCGTAGCCGCCGACGATGCGGATGCCGCCGTGGCGGCGCTGGACGGGCTCGACGGGCTCGCGGGCGTCCAGGTGGCGTCGCTGGCAACGGAGGGCATCGAGGCGCTCGAAGAGGCGGGCGCCGACTTCGTCATCGCCGACCCCGAGACGGCAGCTGCGGGCATCGTCGACAGCGAGCTCGGGCTGGTGCTGGAGGTGGATGAGGCGTGGGAGGACGCGCCATTGCGGGCGCTGGCCCCCCTCTCCCTGGACGCGGTGCTGGTACGGGCGCCAGTGGCGACCTTTACGGTGGCCCGGCGCATCTCGTTGTCGCGCGTGGGAGCGCTCTGCGGGGCGCCGTTGATTGTGACCGTGACGCCGGGCATCTCGAGCGCCGACCTGGGGGCGTTGCGGGAGAGCGGGGCGGGAGGCGTGGTCGCGCAGGAGGGCATGACCGCGGACGAACTGGCCGGGCTCATCGAGCAGCTCGAGGCGGTCCCACCGAGGAGCGCCAGGCGGCGCAGCGAGGGCGGCTTTGCGATCGTGCCTTCGGCGGGTAGCGGCGGCGATGGCGAGGAGATCGAGGACGACGACTAGCGTCCCAGCGCCCGGCCGGCTCTCGCGGCTGCGGCGGGCGCTGGGACGCTGGTATCGCGCGAACGGCCGGCACGACCTTCCCTGGCGCCTGACCCGCGACCCTTACGCGGTACTGGTCTCGGAGGTGATGCTGCAGCAGACGCAGGTCGAGCGTGTGCGTCCCCGCTACGAGGCCTGGCTGGGGCGCTGGCCCACGGCGGCGAGCCTCGCGGAGGCGCCGGCGGCGGCGGTTATCCGGGAGTGGTCGGGGCTGGGCTACAACCGGCGAGCGGTGAACCTGCAGCGGGCGGCGCGGGAGGCACTGGAACGATTCGGACGCATTCCGGTGAATGAGACGAAGCTGCTGTCGCTGCCGGGGGTGGGGCCGTACACGGCCGCTGCGGTCGCGTGCTTCGCGGGGGGACGGCGAACGGCGGCGCTCGATACGAACGTCGCGCGGGTGGTGGGGCGAGCGCTGCTGGGCGAAGCGCGAGCGCGTGCGCCGTACGGCTCGGAGCTGCGGGAGGCTGCGGAGGCGTGGCTGCCCGCGCGGGGGGCGCGAGCGCACCAGCTGGCGGTGATGGACCTGGGGGCGACGGTCTGCAAGGCCTCGTCGCCGGACTGCGGGGTATGCCCGCTGGCGCGGGGGTGCGCGTGGCTGGCGGCGGGGCGGCCGGCGCCCCACGTGGCGGTCCCGGAGGGGGGGGCGGCGCCGGTCGAGGGGACGGGGCGGTTCGCGCGGGGGGGGGGCGGGGGGGGGGCGGGGGGGGGGGGGGAGGCGGCGCCGTTCGAGGCGACGGCGCGATTCGCGCGGGGGCGGATCGTGGCGATGCTGGCGGAGGGGTCGCCGCAGAGCGCGGACGCGATCGCGGCGCGCCTACCGGAAGAGCACCGGGTGGCGTGTGAGCACTACCTGGAGGCGCTCGCGCGGGACGGGATCGTGGCACTCCGGGAGGGGCGCTGGGGGCTGGCGGAGGACGTCTAGGGCAGGATGAGCATCGCGTCGCCGAAGCTGTAGAAGCGGTAGCGCTCGCGGATGGCCTCGGCGTACGCCTCGCGGATCAGGTCGTGCCCGGCGAAGGCGGAGACGAGCATCAGCAGCGTCGAGCGGGGCAGGTGGAAGTTCGTGAGGAGCGCGTCTACGGCGTTGAAGGTGTGTCCGGGCCGGATGAACAGAGCCGTCTCCCCTTCGGACGCGCCCGCCGCCGGGCCGAAGGCGTGTTCGAGCGTCCGCACGACGGTCGTGCCGGTGGCAACAACGCGGCGGCCCTCGGCGCGGGCGCCGCGGATGGCCTCCGCGGTGGCGGGCGGGAGGCGGTAGCGCTCGGGGGGAAGCGCGTGCTCCGCGGGGTCCTCGGTGCGGACGGGGCGGAAGGTGCCAGCCCCGACCTCGAGCGTGAGGAACTCGCGCTCGACCCCCGCCTCATCCAGCCGCTCGAAGAGGTCGGGGGTGAAGTGGAGGCCGGCCGTGGGGGCGGCGGCGCTTCGGGCTTCGCGGGCGTAGACGGTCTGGTAGCGCTCGGGGTCGCCCTCAAAACCCTGGATGTAGGGCGGGAGGGGCACGGAGCCGACGGATGCGGGGTCGACTGGGCGATCGAAGGTAACGACAGCGATGTCTTCCTCGCGGGAGCGGACGGTAGCGGTGAGGGGACCATCGCTCGACTCCAGCCGGTACTGACGGCCGGGGGTGGCGGCGCGCCCGGGACGGACCAGGGCGGACCAGGCGCCGTCGTCGTATTCACGCAGGAGGAGCAGCTCGGCGCGTCCGCCGGTATCGGCGCGCAGGCCGAGGAGGCGGGCGGCCATGACGCGGGTGTCGTTCAGGACGAGCAGGTCGCCGGGGCGGAGGAGGGAGGGGAGGTCGCGAACGTGGTGGTGGGCGAGGGCGCCCGTGGCACGCGAGACGAGCAGCAGGCGGGCGGAGTCGCGGGGTTCGACCGGCTCCTGGGCGATCAGCCCGGGGGGCAGGTCGTAGTCGAAGTCCGAGGTGCGCACGCGGGGAGCATTGCCCTTTCCTGGGCCGGGGTCTAGCGTACGCGCGCTGGAGGAGCAGCATGGCAGGGTTCGAACGGGGCAGCAGGCGAGCGGGCATCGACCCCGATCGTTTCGCGGGCATCCGGCGCGACTACGCCCGGGTGGTGCAAGCGGAAGAGGTCTCGATCGAGCAGGGGGCGGTGGTCCGGCTGGAGGCGGAGGCGGTGAGCATGGAGCAGAGCGCGGTGGCGGCGATGCGTACGGAGCGCGCGACCCTGCGGGACAGCGCGGCAGCGGTCCTGGCGACGAAGTCGGCGGCGTGCGACGGCGCCTATGTGGGCGTGCTGGCGGCGCCGGTGGTGCGGGGGGACGTACACACGTGGTTCGACCTGCGGACGGCGTTCGCGGTGGGGTTGGGCCTGGCGGTGGGGAGCTTCGCGCTCAGCCTGGGCCGGGGGATGCTGCGGAGCCTCTTCCGCTAGCAGCGTCGACGTCGGTACGGAGCTGTCCGCAGGCGGCGGCGATCTCGGCGCCCTTCTCGATTCGCACGGTGGCGTTCACGCCTGCCTCGGTGAGGATGCGGCGGAACTCGCGCACGCCTCGGCGGGAGGGCGCGGCGAACGGTCCGGCGGTGGGGTTGAGGGGGATGAGGTTGACGTGCATCCCGGCCCCGCGCAGCAGCTTGCCCAGCGCCCGCGCCTGACCCGGCCCGTCGTTGACGCCATCGATGAGGGCGTACTCGATGGAGACCCGGCGTCCGGTGGCGCGGAAGTAGCGGCGACCGGCGTCGAGCAGCTCGCGGACGGAGTTGGGGCGGGCGGTGGGGACGAGGCGGCGGCGGAGGGCGTCGTCGGGGGCGTGCAGGGAGATAGCGAGACCGACCTGCAGTTTCTCGGCGGCGAGCCGGTCGATGGCGCGCGGGATTCCCACCGTGGAGACGGTGATGGCCCGCTGGGCGAGGTCGAAGGCACGGGGATCGGTGAGCTGGCGAACGGCGCGGACGGTCTCGGCGTAGTTCGCGAGGGGTTCGCCCATGCCCATGAAGACGACGTTGGTGACGTGTTCGCCACGAGGCGCGAGCAGGCGCTGGAAGTGGAGGACCTGGGCGACGATGTCCTCGGCGGGGATGTTGCGCTCGAAGCCCATCTGGCCGGTGGCGCAGAAGACGCAGCCCATGGCGCAGCCGGCCTGGGTCGAGACGCACACGGTCGAGCGGGGACCGCGGCCGGAGCGGGGGTACTGCATGAGGACGGTCTCGACCGTCGTGCCTCCGGGCAGGGCGAGGAGCGCCTTGGTGGTCTCGCCGTCGTCGCTGGCGACCTCGCGGATGACGGCCGGCGCTTCGAGGGCGAGGCCCGCCTCGCGCATCCGCTCTCGCAGTTCACCCGGGAGCTGGGTCATGGCGTCGAGGGAGTCGATGCCGCGACGGTAGAGAGCCTGCAGGACCTGGTCGGCGCGGTAGCGGGGCGCGTTGAGGGACGCGAGGGCCTCCTCGAGCTCGGCGGGGGAGAGGCGCAGGAGGCTGGTCACGCGAGACCGACCGAACCGGCGAGGCGGCCACGCTCGCCGTTGACGAAGGCTTCGCCGGAGACGCGGCGGGAGCCGCTCCGCTGGACCTCGTCGAGGACGAGCGCTCCCTCGCGGAAGGCGACCGCGGGCTTCCCGGCGACCAGGGTGATGGCGCCGGGTACGAGCCCGTCGCCGGCGTCCGCCAGTGACGCCCTCCAGATGGCGAGGCGGTCGCCCTGGTAGGTCACGAAAGCGCCGGGCCAGGGGTCATAGGCGCGGACGGCGCGCTCGGCCTCCCGGGCCGTCATGGCAACGCCGAGGTGGCCGTGCGCCTTCTCCAGCAGCGGGCAGACCGTGACGCTCGCCTCGTCCTGGGGGACGGCGCGGAGCTCCCCGGAGAGCCAGCCGGGGAGGGTTTCGACGAGCAGGGCGGCGCCTTCCTCCGCGAGGCGCGCTTCGAGGGCGGCGGTGGTGTCGGTGGGGGCGATGGGGAAGGGACGGGCGGCGAGCACGGGGCCGGCGTCCATCTGCGGGACGAGTTCCATGATGGAGACGCCGGTGGTTTCGTCGCCGGCGAGGATGGCGGCGGCGACGGGGGAGGGGCCTCGCCAACGGGGCAGGAGGGAGGGGTGGACGTTGACGACCGGGTGGCGTGGCAGGTCGAGCACCGCGCGGGGAAGGATGCGTCCGTAGGCGGCGACGACGATGAGGTCGGGCTCGACGGCTGCGAGGGTGGCGACCGCATCAGGGTCACGAAACGAAGCCGGTTGGAAGACGTCGATGCCGAGGCGCTCAGCCTCGACTTTGGCGGCGGGGGCGCGCATGCGGCCCCCGCGACCGGCGCGCCGGTCGGGCTGGGTGACGGAGAGTCGCAGGTCGTAGCCCCGCTCGGCCAACGCCCGGAGAGACGGCAACGCGAACTCAGGCGAGCCCATGAAGATCGTGCGGACCTCGGAGGGCTTCATCGGGGCCTCAGGACCACGGCATCGCCGCGGGCGGCGCCGAGACGTTCGGCGGCGTTGCCCTCGCGCTCGGCGATGGCGAGGAAGCCGCTGGAGTCGACGTGACAGGCGAGCGCGCCCGGTGGTGCGTCGCTGAAGGTGCGGACCACGCGCTCGATGCAGTGACTGTTTATGTCGAGAATGAAGCTGGAAGGGAGCTGCTCCTTCCGGATGGTCGTAACGAGGTTGCCGTAGCGATCGCTATGGATGACGGTCCCGTGGACCGACTGCCCCTCCCTGCGGCCCACGAAGGGCGGGAGGAGCGTGAGCGTGTCGCGGGCGGAGCCGAGAGACTCATGATCGCCCGTGACGGCGATCCGGGCGACGGCGGGGGCGAACAGGTCGCGCCCGTGGAAGGTAGCGCTGACGGTTGCGAGGCGGGCCTCGGGGTTCTCGATGGCGCGAACGTCGAGGCCGTCCGGGGCGGGGCAGGGACCAGGCTGGGAGGGGCGCGCATCGGGGGGGATGGCGGCGGAGAGGAGGCCGTTGTCGGGGCCGACGAAGTAGCGGACGGCCGTGGGGTCGCCGGGAACGGGGGCGCGCACAGCGATGGGTAGCCGTTCGCTGCCAACCCCGGGGTCGACCACGGCCAGCACGACCGCGGGGGCGGGGAGGAAGGGCAGGGCGGTATCGAGGAGCCAGGCGCCCTCGTCGATGGCGTAGGGCGAGACCTCGTGGGTCAGGTCGATGAGGGGGGCGCCGGGGGCGCGGGCAGTCAGAACGGCCTTCACCTGGCCCACGTAGGTGTCGTGCGTGCCGAAGTCAGTCAGGAGGACGATGGGAATCGGAGCGGTCATCCAATGCGCCATTTATGCACGTTCAGGAAACGGTCGGCGGGGGTGAAGAGCACGCCGAAGGGAGGCGACTCCACGGTCGTCGCGCGGACGTAGCGGATGTGGGGGTAGGCGAGGACGACGCTCGGGGTCTCGCGCCGCCAGAGGTCCTGGAACTGCTGGTAGGCGTCGAGGCGCACGAGGGTGTTGACGGTGGTGCGCCCCCGCTCGAGGAGGGCGTCGATGATGATGCCGCCGTAGTTCGCGATGTTGGCCCCGGGGTGGGCAACCTGCGAGCTGTGCCAGGCCAGGTAGGGATCGGGATCGGGCCCCTGGTCCCAGCCGGCAAGGGCGGCGTCGTAGGTGCGGGGCGCGAGGAAGTCGCGGCTGAGGACGGTGAAGCTGGTGCTCGCGACGGTGGCGCGGATACCGATGGGCTCGAGCTGTCGTGCGATCTCACCGGCGAGGGCGAGGTGGCGGGGGTCGTTGTCGGTGCGGATGGTGAGGCGGAACTCGGAGCCCTGGCGGACGAGGACGCCGCTTGTGGGGTTTCGCTGCCAGCCCGCCTCGGCCAGCAGGGCAACGGCCGTCTCAGGGTCGCCGGGGGGGCTGTCGAGGGAGGGGTCGTAGGCCCAGGTGCCGGGTGCGATGGCCGAGGATGAAGGCGTCGCGAGGCCAAGGAGCGCATTCTGCACGAGCATCTCGCGATCGAGGGCAAGGGAGACGGCAGCGCGCACGCGCGGATCGCGGAAGTAGGCGGCCTGGCCGTTGTTGAGGAAGAGCACAAGGGAGACGGCGCGCTGGAGGTCTTCGCGGACGAAGCCGTCAATCGCGTCGAGGGAGTCGAGTTGCTCCTGGCTGAGGGACTGGCGCAGGAAGACGCCGTCGATCTCGCCCTGCTCGAGGGCGTGCTGCACGGCGGAGAAGTCGGGCAGGAAGCGCACCTTGATGACATCGATCTGGGGGCGGCCGAGGTGGTAGCGGGGGTAGGCGCTGAGGGCGGCCTCGAGCGAGGTTACGGAGTCGAGGCGGTAGGGGCCGGCGCCAACGGGGCGGGCGTTGAAGGGCGCGTCGAAGAGACCGGCGCCATCGAGACCCTGGAGCAGGTGCTCGGGCAGGATGCCGACGGTGGCGAAGCGGGCGAGGAACGAGGGACTGGCGGCGGGGAGGCGGATGATGACCGTGCGCAGGTCGGGGGTGCGGACCTCAACGCCGGTCCAGGCATCCCTCAGGCGGGGGTCGCCCTGGAAGTCGGGGGCGAGGATGTGGTCGATGGTGAAGGCGACGTCGAGCGAGCGCACGGGGGCTCCGTCGTGCCAGCGGACACCGGGATGGAGGCGGAAGGTGTAGGTGCGCCCGTCCTCGCCGATCTCGGGCAAGGGGGCGAGGTCGGGGAGGAGGCGGCCGTCTTCCCCGGCGCGCAGCAGGCCGGCGAAGATGAGGCGGGAGAGGTCCTGATCGACGGGGTTGTCGGTGGCGAAAAGGGGGTTGATGCGCTGCCAGGCGCCAACGACGCCTTCGACGTAGACGCTCTGTTCGGGGGCAGTGACGGTGGGAAGGGGCTCGGGTGGGTCCTCCCCGGGCAGGCGGAGGACGATCACGAGGATGACGGCAGCCACCGCTCCCGCCGCGAGTATTGCCGCGGGAAGGAGAGCGCGCCGCGAGTTCGCAACCGCTCGGAACATTACGAAGGGGCTAGCTCTGGGACTGGACGCTCAGGAAGGACACAAAGAGGAACACGATTACGAGAATGATCGTGGCCTGGAAGAGTGTCTTCTCGAGGCCGCGCTTCGTGCGGTAGACGGAGCCCCCGGACATGCCGCCAAGAGCGGCGCCAAAGCCCGAGCCCTTGACCTGCAAGAGGACTGCAACGATGAGCAGCGCGGAGACGATAATCTGGATGGCGTTCAGCATCAGCGAGTAACGAGAACGGCTTCTTCGGCAGGTGTGCGCTCGCTTTCAAGCGCTCCGTTCTCCCGGCCATGGTACACGTCGAGGATAGCAGCGGCGAGTTTCTGGAAGTCGTGGCGGTAGCGGTTTTCGCCGGCGACGACATCGGCCTGGACCACGCGTACGTGCTCGAAGACGCGGGCGTCGGGGTGAGCGAGGGTGACGGGGCTGGAGTGCAGCTCCTCGGGCAGGGAGGCGACGTTGTTGTTGGCGACGACCGCTTCGATGAGGCCGGGGGCTGTGTGCCGCTCGATAGCCTCGATGTGGTCGGACACGCCGAAGTCGTCCGTCTCGCCGTGCTGGGTGGCGACGTTGCAGACGAAGAGGCGCTGGGCGCTGGTTGAGAGCAGCGCCTTGCGCAGGTCTTCGACGAGGAGGTTGGGGAGGACGCTCGTGTAGAGGCTACCCGGACCAATGACGACGAGGTCGGCATCGAGGACGGCGCGGACGGCATCGGGGTGGGCTTCGGCATCCGAGGGATTGAGGAAGAGCTCGCGGATGCGGGCGCCGTGCTCGGTGATGTTGTGCTCGCCATGCACAAGCTCGTCGTCCTGGGTGCGGGCGGAGAGGGTGACGTCGACGAGGGTCGAGGGGAGGATGTTGCCGCGCACGTTGAGGACGCGGCTGGCTTCGTGGATTGCGGTCTCGAAGTTTCCGGTGACGTTGGCCATGGCCACAATGAAGAGGTTTCCGAACGAGTGCCCCTCAAGCCCGTCGCCCGAGCGGAAGCGGTACTGGAAGAGGCGCGACATGAGGGGCTCGGCCTCGGCGAGTGCGGCCACGCACTGGCGGATGTCGCCCGGGGCGACGACGCCGAAGTCCTGGCGCAGGCGTCCGGAGGAGCCGCCGTCGTCGGCGACCGTGACGATGGCGGTGAGGTTGCTGGTGTGCTCCTTGAGTCCGCGGAGGAGCACGGAGAGGCCAGTCCCGCCACCGATGGCGACGATGCGGGGACCGCGGCTGAGCACCCGCTTGGTGTAGAGCGACTGGGCCATGCTCCCGTTCTGGGCGCCGGGCCGGACAACGGCATAGAGGAGGGACTGGTTCAGCTTCCAGAAGGCGATCCCGACGGCGCCGAGGGCCACGCACATGAAGATGACGCCTCGGGCCCAGCGCGGGATCATCTGGAGGGTGAGATAGTGAGCGACGCCGGGGAAGTCGTAGGCGAGGTAGGCCTCGCGGAAGAGGTAGGCGGCTCCGAGGCTGAGGAGCGTCATGCCTACGACAAGAAGGAGGAGCCACCGTTTGATGTGCATCCCTGGATAGAGCCAGGTGAACAGGCTGTGATTGCGCATCCTGCGTGGCATTACGTTGGGAGAGTCTACCAGCGGGAGGGCCTGTCCCGAAGGCATAACGTGCCCGATCTCAAAAGATGCCGTGATGACGAACCGGCCTATTGCTGGTCGAGTTCGCGGGCCAGCAGCTCCTGGGCGACCTGGGGATTGGCTCGCCCCTTTGTCTCGCGCATGACGCCGCCAAGGAGGCGCTTGATGGCGGCGGTCTTGCCGCCACGGTAGTCGGCCACGGCCTTCTCGTTCTCGGCGATGACCTTACGCACGATCTCGACGAGCTCATCGCTCTCGCGGACCTGGGCGAGGCCGCCCTCCTCGACGATGACGGCGGCGGCCTTGCCGCTCTCGACCATCTCGTCGAACACCTGCTTGGCCACCTGGCCGGTGACGGTTCCACCCTCGGCCAGCTCGATCAGCTCGGCGAGGGCGACGGCGGCGACAGGGAACTGCTCGACCTCGGCGTCGTGCTCGTTGGCCCAGCGCCCGACCTCGCCCAGCACCCAGTTGGCGGCGAGCTTGGCGGTGCGGGCGGGGTCGAAGGGGAGGGCGGCGGCGACGGCATCGGCGAAGTCAGAGCGGTCGCGGGCCTCGGCGAGGGTGGAGGCCTCGAAGTCGGAGAGGCCGAGGCCGAGGTAGCGCTCGCGGCGGGCGGCGGGGAGCTCGGGAAGCTCTCCGCGTACGCCCTCGACGAAGTCGCGGCTGAGGGCGAGGGGGGGCAGGTCGGGCTCGGGGAAGTAGCGGTAGTCGTTGGCCTCTTCCTTGGAGCGCTGGGAGACGGTCTCCTCGCGTTCCTGGTCCCAGCCGCGCGTCTCCTGAGGGATGACGCCGCCCTCGCGGAGCACCTCCGCCTGGCGGGCCATCTCGAAGACGAGCGCCTCGTAGACGCCGCGGAAGCTGTTCATGTTCTTGACCTCGACCTTGGAGCCAAGGGCCTCCTGGCCACGGGGGCGCAGGCTAATGTTGGCGTCGCAGCGGAAGTTGCCTTCCTCCATGTTGGCGCGGCTGGCGCCGATGGCGCGGAGGATGGCGCGCAGGCTCACGAGGTAGGCGCGGGCCTCCTCGGGCGAGCGGATGTCGGGCTCGCTCACGATTTCCATGAGGGGCGTGCCCGAGCGGTTGATATCGATGAGGCTGTAGCCCTCGCCGGTGATGGGGTCGGTGCGATGGAGGAGGCGGGCGGTGTCCTCCTCCATGTGGACGCGTGTAATACCGACGCGGGCGCGCTCGCCCTCGACGTCGACATCGAGCCAGCCGCCGTGGCAGATGGGGAGGTCGTACTGGCTGACCTGGTAGCCCTTCATCAGGTCGGGGTAGGGGTAGTTCTTGCGGTCGAACTTGGAGAAGTCGGAGATCTCGCAGTTGAGGGCGAGGCCCGTCTTGACGATGAGGCGGATGGCCTCCTCGTTAATGACGGGCAGGACGCCGGGCAGTCCCAGGCAGACGGGGCAGACGTGGGTGTTCGGGTCGGCGCCGGAGTACTCGGCGCTACACCCGCAGAACATCTTGCTGCGGGTGATGGGCTGGCAGTGCACCTCAAGGCCGATAACGGTCTCGAACTCGGTGGCGGCAGCGGTCATGGGGGGCAGTGTAGGAAGGGGAGGGCGGGGGCGCTAGCGGAGGGGGGGGGGCGGGCGCCCTGGGGGGGGGGGTGTGGGAGGGGGGGGGGGGGGGCGCTAGGGGAGGGTGAGGTGCGGCTCTCCTGCGCGGACGCGGCCGATGGGGTGGAGGGGTTCGGCGTCGGCGGCGAAGGCGGCTTCGAGGGCCTTCGCCTTGCGGGCGGGGCAGGCGAGGAGGAGGCCGCCGGAGGTCTGCGGGTCGAAGGCGAGGGCGGCCAGTTCGGGGGAGACGCGCGCGCCGACCGTGAGGTTGTCGCCGACCCAGTCGCGGTTGCGACCCTCGCCGCCGGTGTGGGCGTCCATGGCGGCGGACTCGAGCGCGCCGGGGAGGAGGGGGAGGGCGGAGGCGTCGATGGTGGCGGACACGCCGGAGCGCTCGACCATCTCCCAGAGATGGCCGAGGAGGCCGAAGCCGGTGACGTCGGTGGCGGCGCGCAGGCGGTGGGCGACGGCGAGGTGGGCGGCGTGGCGGTTGAGGCGCAGCATCGAGTCGATGGCCCCATCGAGCCAGGCGGGGTCGCCGCCCCCGCTGCCGGTCGAGGAGAGGATGACGCCCGTACCGAGGGGCTTGGTCAGGTAGAGCCGGTCGCCGGGACGGAGGGCGGCCTTGCGCAGCAGGCGGGAGGGGTTCGCCAGGCCGAGGACGCTCAGGCCGAACTTGGGCTCGTCGTCCCAGATGGTGTGGCCACCGGCGACAGCGCCACCAGCCTCGGCCACCTTCTCCGCGCCGCCGCGAATAATCTCCGCGGCGACCTCGGAAGGCAGGTCCTCCGGGAAGGCGGCGACATTCAACGCGAGCACAACCTCGCCGCCCATCGCATAGACGTCGGACATGGCGTTGGCAGCGGCGATGGCGCCGTACTGCCAGGGGTCGTCGACGAGGGGGGCGAAGAAGTCGACGGTGGCGATGACGGCGGTGCGGGCGTTGATGCGGTAGACAGCCGCGTCGTCCGGCGTCCCGAGCCCCGCGAGGAGGTTGGGGTGCCGTTCGGGATCGAACGCGGCGGTCAGTGGCGACAGAACCTGCGCCAGGGCCTCAGGGCCCGCCTTGGACGCTCAGCCGCCGCAGCCGGTCAGGTCGGTGAGACGAATCTCGTGTGCGGTCACGGGGAGATCGTAGCGGACGGAGGCGCTGCGGGATCGGGGCGTGCCAGAATGGCCGCGTGACCCCCGATCCGGACGCGATGCTGACGGCGCTGGCCGAGCTCTACGGGGAGCCGGAATCGCGGCCCCACGGCGACGCGGTGGCGGAGCTGGTGCTGACAGTCCTCTCGCAGAACACGTCGGACAAGAACAGCGGCCGCGCCTTCGTGCAGCTAATGCGTCGCTACCCCGGCTGGGACGCGATCGCGGAGGCGCCGCTGGATGAGCTCATCGCCACGATCCAGACAGGCGGGCTGGCGCAGCAGAAGGCGCCCCGGATCAAGCGCATCCTGGAGGCGGTGCGGGCGCGGGCCCCGGACTGGAACCTCGCGTTCCTGGAGGAGGAGCCGCTCGAGGAAGCGCGGACGTGGCTGCGGGGGTTGCCGGGGGTGGGTCCGAAGACGGCCGCCTGCGTGTTGCTGTTCGCGCTGGGGCGCCCGGCGCTGCCGGTGGACACGCACGTCGAGCGGGTGGCGAAACGGTTGGCGCTCGTCCCGCCGAAGACGACGCCCGAGCAGGCGCACGAACGCCTCGAAGCGCTCCTACCGCCGGAGGCGTACTACCGCTTCCACATGCTGCTCATCAAGCACGGGCGGCGGACGTGCAGCGCCCGGAACCCACGCTGCGAGGCGTGTCCGCTGGAAGGGGCGTGCCCGAGCAGCGCGCTGCGGGCGGAGGGCGGGGGGTCGCCTTGAACATCGCCTTGCTCCGCGGGATCAACGTTGGCGGGAAGAACAAGCTGCCGATGAAGGACCTCGCCACACTGTTCCGGGAGGCGGGGTGCGAGGACGTGCGGACCTACGTCCAGAGCGGGAACGTGCTCTTTCGGGCCGGCACAACGCTGGCGGAGGCCATCCCGTCCCTGATCAGCGCGTCGATCGAGAGTCGCTTCGGCTATCGCGTTCCGGTGATCACGCGCACGGCCCGGGATCTCCGGGCGATCGTTGAGGCGAACCCCTTTGCCGAAGCCGGGGCCGAAGCGGACAAACTGCTCGTCCTCTTCCTGGCGGATGCACCCAACCCCGAGCAGGTAGAGGCCCTGGATCCGAATCGCTCGCCCGGTGACGAGTTCGCGGTCGTGGGTCGCGAGGTCTTTCTCCACTGTCCAAACGGGTTTGCCCGCAGCAAGTTGACCAACAGCTACTTCGACTCCGTCCTCTCGACGACCAGCACGGGCCGAAACTGGAGGACGGTGGGCAACCTCCTGGAACTGGCTACCGACGGGGGCTGACTTGCAGGCGGAGGCCGAGGGCTAGGACTCGTCGTCCCGGGTACCGCCGACCTCGGGGCCACCCGGCGGGTTTGCGGGGGACGAGGGAGCACGGGCGGGGAGCGACAGGGCGGAAAGGCGGCGGCGCAGGCCGGAGAGGTCGGGGAGGGGCAGGCCGATGCCCGCCCCGCCCGAGAGCTCGTGCGTGGGGCCGGGGACGGCGGTGAAGGGGAGGACGGGGCCGTCGTCGTAGACGACGGGGTCGAGGGATTCGTCCGAGAAGAAGGCGTTGGCGATCCAGTGGAGCAGCCGGCCGGCGACGGCGATGATGAGGCCGAGCACGCCGGCGATGAGGAAGTTGCGCTCGGGCACGTCGAGCATCGCCTGCACAATCACCTGCAGGTCGCCGAGGAAGGGATCCTCGGAGCCGAAGCGGTCGATCAGGTAGCTCCCGCCGCGGGCGACGAAGTAGCCGGGCGCGGAGGCGAGCAGGACGGCCAGTCCGAACGAGGTGAAGCGCGAGAACCCGCGGTTGAGGGCGAGCGTGGCCGCCCCCATGAGCGTCGCGAGGACGAGTGCGCCAAGGGCCACCCAGCGCGCGCGGTCATGCACGTCGCCAGTCAGGAACCCGACGAGCTCGCGGATGAGGGTGGAGATTGAGAAGAGGTCGACGGACTGCTCGCCGGTCTCGTCGAAGGCGTCGAGGCCGGTGGCGTAGACGAGCTTTGCGGAGCGGTCGAGGAGGAGGGCGCGGATGGTGGCGGCGTCGGCGGTGAGGGCCTCGACGCGGGTGAGGGTGACGGGGAGGGGGTAGTCGGGCATCTCGACGGTTTCTTCGGTGGAAGCGCGGGCCTCGTCGCGGAGGGCGGGGATGCCTTCCGCGAGCGTCTGATCGATGTCGGTCAGGGAGGCGATGCCGGTGGCGAGGAGGGTCTGGGCGCGGTCGGGACGCGTCATCTCGTAGACGCTGAGGGAGGCGATGAAGAGAAGGAAGGCGATAGCGAAGATCCCGGCGGCGAGCCAGGTGCCGCCGTGTTCCGCTTCGGCGTAGGCCTTGCCGAAGACGCGCTCGCTGACGGGGCCACGCCGGGGGAAGGTCGAACGCCGGTTCAGCATCCGTTCACCCTACACGGCCTCTACGACAATGGTCCCGGCGATGCGGTCGTGGAGGGCGCGGCGGTAGGGGTCGAAGACGGCCCAGAGGAGTCCCGCGACGCAGATGAGCAGGCTGAGGCCGACGAAGAGGCCGGCGGCGACGGGTGTCCCACGCAGGACGTAGGCAAGAACGGCGCCGACTCCGAGAACGAGCACGTAGCTGAGCATGCCGGTCACGCGGGCGAGGGCGCCGAGGAGGCCCAGGGGAGCGCCGTCGGAGCGGACCACGCTGATGCGCATGACCGCGCCGCCGGCGGTCTTCCCCCAGAACCCGAGGCCGAGGAAGTAGTAGAGGAAGCAGGCGGCGGGCACGGCCGCGACGAGCGCCCAGAAGAGGCCGACGGCGTCGCCGGAGGCGTTCACGCGGTCGAAGTCCGAGGAGAGGAGGAGGTTGACCGAGCCGGCGATGATGAGGACCCCCCCGACGAAGAAGAGGGCGACGGCATCGATCGCGACGGCAGCAACGCGCATTTCGAAGGAGGCGTAACGCAAACGGCGGGCCGAGGGGCGTTCGAACGCCGTTCCCGGAGCTGCCGGCGACCCTGCTGCCATGAGCACCGCCATTGTATCGCCGGGAGGGGGCGGGGCGGGGGCGATCGGGCAGACCCTACACTGGAGGGATGAAGCGATTTCGCCTCGCCGGGCTGGACGCCGGACCGGTGGAGCTGCATCCGTGGCAGCCACCGCTTGTCCTGCTCTCGACGACGGCAGCGGCCACGTTCACGCTGGCGCTGACCATCACGCTGAGCCTCGTCCTGGGGCGGGGGGCGCTGGCCGAGTACGAATACTCGATCGCGCGCTGGCAGGCTGACCACCTGGCCGGGTCCATCTTCAGCCTGCTGGGCGTGGGCGAAGAGCTGACCGAGGAGGATGGGGAGGAGCGGCTACGGGAGTACTTCCGCCTGACATCCCTGATCCGGGCCGAGTTACAGGCGGAGTCACCGGACAGGGCGCTGCTGGAGGCGCTCACGAACGAGCGTGCGCTCTACGAGAACGATGTCGAGCGCGTCATCGAGGGGTACGTGACCAACGCGGCGGAGGAGGCGGGCCTGCGGCGGCCGCTGCCGCTCTTCGGCAAAGTCGAGGTGCTCTGGCCGGCGGTGGACATCGAACTGACGAACCCGCCGCGGGTACTCGTCCGCTCCCCCCGGAACGAGATCCGACCAAAAGGGTACACGCTCCTGCAGCCGGACCTGACTCTGGACGAGATCGAGCTGATCGAGGGGCAAACGGACAACGAGGACACGGTGTCGGTGGTGCTGCCAATCGGGGGGCTGGCAGTCTATCCGGCGATCATTCGCGAGGACCGTTCGTACTACTCGGTCCTGCGCACGGCGTCGCATGAGTGGGTTCACTTCTACCTCGCCTTCTACCCGCTGGGCCTTGCCTACAACACGCCCGACGGGCCCACGCTGAACGAGACGGTGGCCAACGTGGCGGAGCGGGAGATCGCACGCATCGCCCGGGAGCTGCACCCGGTGGAACTGCCGGAAGGAGGAGATGGTCGGGCTCCGGCGAGGGAGCCGCCGCAGCTCGTCTTCCAGATCGAGATGCGTGACCTGCGACTCCAGGTCGACGCGCTGCTGGCGGAGGGACGGGTGGAGGAGGCGGAAGCCCTGATGGAGGAGGGCCGCCTTCACTTCATGGAACACGGCATCTTCATCCGCAAGATCAACCAGGCGTACTTTGCCTTCTACGGGTCCTACGCGACCTTGCCGCAGTCGTCGGACCCGATTGGGCCGAAGGTCGAGCGCGTCTGGGAGGAGACAGGCGACCTGCGCCTGTTCCTGTCGCTGGTGCGGGAGCTGCAAAGCGAAGCAGACCTCGACGCGCTCCTCGTGCGGCTGGGCGTGGACCCGTCGACGGTGACGGTGGAGTAGCGGTCAGGCGGGGGAGGGGATTGGCCGGGCGGGGGGGGGGGTTGGCCGGGCGGGGGCGAATGTACTGCAGACTTTTGACCTAGTGGCAACACTCTAGGGCGACAAGCACATGCTAGAGTTGCCCGACAGGGCTGTTGCCTTGGACGGAGGGGCGGCCCCGAATCGATGCAGCGGTTTCTCCTCGACGCCAACGTCTTGATCCCCCTGGAACCAACCAGTCCAGCGGGTGTGGAAGGAGACACTCCACTTGCAGTGCAGGTAGTACAACGCGCTGCACAACTTGACTTCCATCTCTTGGTCCACCCGGAAACACTCCGCGAGCTCGCAACAGACCGAGACCCTGACCGCCGGCTCACTCGTCAAGTATTGCTTGCCAAGTACCAAGCGCTGGCCGATCCACCGGGCATCAAACACGTTGAAGGCGTACTTGGCGCAGTGGATCCTCAGAGCAACGATTGGGCCGATCACCTCCTTCTTGCTGCTCTTGTTGCCAATGCAGTTCATTACCTTGTCACCAACGACGACGGCATACACCGGAAGGCACGGCGGCTGGGCGTATCGCAGGACCGTGTACTTACGATCGCCGACGCTCTTGCGCTCCTGGACACGCTCGTCAGCAGTCCTCAACGGCCTCCGCCGCAAGTGGCAGCGCGGGCGCTCCACTCTCTACGAAGTGATGACCCCATTTTCGAGAGCCTGCGTAGCGACTACCTGGAATTTGACCAATGGTTGGAGAAGGTCAGCCGTGAGGGCCGCGAAGCATGGGTGATCGAATCACCTGGAGGTGAATGCGCCGGAATTTGTATCTGGAAGTCGGATGACGACGAGTACCGCTTCGGTGGCAAGGTGATGAAGCTCTCTACCTTCAAGGTCGCTGACGAATATAGGGGCCGGCGGTACGGCGAACTGCTACTCAAGGCCGTGTTCACCGAACTTCACGCCAATCGTTACCAGCATGTCTGGCTCACTGTGTTCGAGCGCCACACGGCTCTCATCACGATGCTTGAGGACTTCGGGTTCGAGCGCCATGGCGGCGAAACGTCTCTTGGCGAACTCGTGATGGTCAAGCACCTCGCACCGGCGACCACCGATAAGCCCGACCACTTCGCATACCACCGCCAGTTTGGACCACCCGCCGTTGATCTCACTCTCGACGCCAGTGTTTATGTGATCCCAATTCAACCCCGCTACCACACGCGGCTCTTCCCGGACCATCCTGGTGAGCCAGCCCGGCTCCTGCCGGACGACGATCCGTTCGGTAACGCACTCCGGAAGGCCTACCTCAGCCAAAGTGCGATCACGCCACCGTCTCGCGGCGATACGATCCTCTTCTACCGCTCCGACGATTGGCAGGCGGTCAGCGCCGCGGGCGTAGTCGAGGAGTCCATGCGTTCAGGGGATCCATCGGCAGTTGCAGCGTTCGCTGGCCAGCGGACCGTTTACAGCTACGCCGAGATCGACGAGATGACCCGCCCATCCGCCCTCGCCGTCCTATTCCGGCAGGATCGGCTGATCGAGCCTGGATGGCCGCTCGACGACCTGCGGAACGCAGGGGTATTGAATGCAGCGCCTCAATCCATTACGCAGGTCCGAAATAAGGAAGGCATCGCATGGCTGACCCGTCGCCTGGCCGCATCGTTCTGATGTCGGTTCACCCCGAATACGCCGAAGCCCTGCTCAACGGCACGAAGACTGTCGAGCTACGGAAGGCGCGGCTCGCCAACAGCACATCGCACATCGTCATCTACGCCACCGCGCCTGTGCAGCGCGTCGTGGGCTGGGTGAAGGCGGGGCACATTGAGGACGGTACGCCGCGCACCATCTGGCAGAAGCACAAGTCACGCGTTGGCATTCTGGAGCAGGCCTTCCGCCGCTACTACCGAGGGCATCGGCGTGCCGTAGCGATTCATGTGGAATCGCCCCAGCGGCTTGCTATGCCTCTCGAGCTGTCGGCGGTCGAGGACGGCTTGACGCCTCCCCAGAGCTGGCGCTATCTATCGGACACTGCCGCCGAGAGCGTCGGCATCCGCGTTTAGAAGAGGTCCGCCCACCGCCGTAGGCGGTTGGCTGACCAAGGCGACTGTACTGCGAGCTCTTGAGCTAGAGGTCCAGCTCTTGGGTAACGCGGGTGGCACCGCGGGACTGGATTGCCGGGACTAGATAGCCGGGCCTAGATAATGGCCCCGGCCGACTTGGCGCTCTCAATCTCCGACCAGTCCAGCCCCAGTTCGAGCAGGAGCTCTTCGGTGTGCTGACCGACCTCGGCGAGCTCCCCACCCAGACGGGGAGCGGTCGCAAAGTCGACCGGAGCTGGCGGGATTCTCCGGGTCGTGTCGCCCGACTGTGCGTTCGCGAATCCCGCGCCCTCAAGTGACTCATCCTCGATCGCTTCCTCAAGTGTTCGAAGGGGAGCCCAGATCACGCCCCGGCGCTCAAGCTCCCTTCCGATATCAGCGCGGTTCTTCTCGGCGAAGGCCTCATCAAGGATCGCCACCAGCTCTTCGCGGTGGATGGCTCGGCCGCGCGCGGTCGCGTACTCCTCGTTCTGCAACAGCCGCTCCAGACCCATGGCCTTGCAGAACGGTCCCCACGCCACATCGGACTGCAGGTTGACGAGTACAAGCCACTCGCCCCCCGCGCACTGGTAGGAGTTGTTGAGCGGATTCGTTGCGCTCCGGCGACTGGGCGGCGGAGCCGCCTGCCCCACCCATGCGAGGTTCGCATAGTCCCATCCCAGCTGATACGTCCCGTTGCCGACGAGGGACGTGTGCACCAGCTGGCCACGCCCTGTGCGAGTGCGGGCGAGAAGGGCCGCACAGATTCCCGCCGCAGCAGACATGGCCGTCGCATGGTCTCCAACAGCAGGCCGTGGCGCCACGGGTTCATCCAGGCCGCTGCTGACGGCCATGCCCATCCCCGAAGCAGCCCAGTAGGCGGCACCGTCGAAACCGGGGAGGTTGGCGGCCGGCCCCTCGTAGCCATAGCCCGAGACCACGCAGAACACCAGGCCTGGCGCGAACTCCGCAATTTCCGAATAGTCGAGGCCGAGTGCTGCCCGACCCGCTGGACGCAGGTTGGTGAGCACGACATCGCTCGCAAGCACCATCCGGCGCAGGAGCGGCAGGGCCTCCGGCGCCTTCAAATTCAGGGCGACACTCCTCTTCCCGGGGTTCGTGATTTCGAACGGTGGGCTCAGGTCCGGAATCCTTGCTGGATTGCCCATCCCGCGGAGTGCGTCTCCGTTAATGGGCTCGAGCTTCACGACCTCGGCCCCCCACTCCTTCAGAATGCGACCGCAGGCAGGTGCCGCGATCCAGCTCGCTATCTCGAGCACCTTGACCCCCTCCAGCGGAAGTTCCGAAGCGTCCGAGTGCACCTCGACCATGACCAGCCCCTTTCAATGCCCGACATACCGGCGCGAACCGACAACCGTGACACGCGCCCGGTCGACCCATCCGCCTGTTCCGCGGTCGGGTCAGGTTACCAGCACCTCCGCCGTGAGAGCGGTCAAGGCAAAGGGCACGTACCGGTGTTACTGGAGGGGAACCTTGCTTGTGACTGAAGTGGCTGGGGACGGAGGAGTCGAACCCCCACATACAGATCCAGAATCTGCTGTCCTACCATTAGACGAGTCCCCAACGTCGCATACGAGCCTAGCACGGGTGGGGGAGGGCGCTCCAGAGGGGTCGGGGAGGGGGTCAGGAAGCGGAGGCGGGGGCTGCGTCCATGACTGTGAAGTTGGCGCGGGCGAGCTCCTCGCCGTCGACCAGCATCTGGACAACGTAGGGGCCGGCGGTGTCGAAACTCGGATCGAGGTTGGCGGCGAGCAGCAGGTGCTGGTCGTCGTCGAGGGGCGTGTCCTCGGGACGCGCCTTCTCGAATTCCCCCTCGATGTTGACAGACTCGCCGGCGGAGTCCTCGGGGCTCACGCGAATCGCATAGCGGTGGCGCTGGTTTGTCTCGAGGCCCCCGACAAGGAGGCTGGCGGCCACGCCGAGGTGGTGCTTGAAGGGGAAGCCCTCACCGGTCGTGAGGCAGTGCAGGCCGCGTCCGAGGATGAGGATCCGGTCGCCCTGGACCTGGGCGGCATCGGCGAGCGTGAGGAATTCGCACTTCATACCGAACTCACCTCCATGCCTGCTACCAGCGTACGACTCGCGTACGGGGACCGCACCGACAACGTTAAGATTGCGTAATGTCAGGCACTACGGTCGGTGATGGCGCTCACAGGGCGCCCGTGGGGATGGCAACCCGCCGGCGAAACCTGTAACGATCGGCGGGCCGGGACGGCGAGGAGGCTTCGATGCGGGGACGGTTCGAGCGCATCGGCGGCCTGCGCACCGAGACGAGCGCCGACGGGCACGTGATCACGTACATGAGCATCTCGTACGAGGGCGAAGGGCCGTTTCACGAGAGCACGCGGCCGATTGCGCTGGGAATCGAGGACGGCTCGCCGCAGCCGCTGGGGCCGCCGCACGAGCAGGTGGCGGAACGGCTGGTGCGGCAGGCGAACTACGGCCTGCAACTGCTGGTCGAGAGCGACGTGCCGAGGTACGCGCGCGAGTTCTTCTTCACGGCAATCAACAAGCCGCTGATCCCGCGCGAATTCGCGGTACCTCTGCGCGTGCAGGACACGCTTGAGGCGCTGCTGGCCCTGGACGAGATGTTCGCGCAGGGTCAGTCGCAGTCGCGCCCGCTGGACGAGCTGTAGCGCCTACCGCCCTTCCCTAGACCGTGCTGGTGCCGCCGTCGACCCCGAGCGTCTTGCCAGTGACGTAGCTGGAGCGTTCGCTGGTGAAGAAGAGGACGAGTTCGGCGACCTCTTCGGGCTGGGCCGTCCGGCCCAGGGGCAGGGACCGCCAGCCCTCGGGGCCGCCGCGGGCGCGGTGCACGCGGGCCAGCATGGGTGTCTCGATGGGGCCGGGGGCGACGGCGTTGACGCGGATGCCGTGGGAGCCAAACTCGGCGGCGAAGCAGCGCGTCAGCATGACCACGCCCGTCTTGGAGACACAGTAATCGGTCATGTTGGGCGAGGGGTTGTAAGCGGCCGTCGAGGCGAAATTGACGATCGTGCCGCCGTGGCCCTCCTTGACCATCTGGCGGGCAGCCTCGCGGGCGCAGAGCATGACGCCGGTCAGGTTTATGTCGATGACCTTCTGCCAGAACTCCGTAGGCCGGTTGAGGCTGGAGCCCGCCTCCACCGGGTGGAGGAAGGGGTCGGTGTCGTCGTCCCCTTCGAGGTAGTTGGCGTAGGAGATGCCGGCGGCCGTGACGATGGAATCGAGCTTGCCGAACCTCCCGGCAGTCTCGGCCACCACGTTGACGACGTCCCGTTCGCTGGAGACATCGGTGTGGACGAAAAGCGCGTTCCCACCGAGGTCCTCGATCTGGGCGGCGGTCTGCTCGCCGCCCTCGTCGTTGACGTCGGCGATGGCGACGGCGGCGCCCTCGCGGGCGAACATCAGCGATGTCGCCCGGCCCATGCCGGAGCCGCCTCCGGTGATGATCGCAGTTCTTCCCTCAAGTTCTCCTGCCATGGTTCTGTCCTCCGGGATCCTGGTAGCGGGTCGTTTCGTTGGGCGAGACAGCCCCTAGACGGTGCTGATACCGCCATCCACGCCAAGCGTCTTACCGGTGACGTAGCTGGAGCGGTCGCTGGTGAAGAAGAGGACGGCCTCGGCGACCTCGTGAGGGTCGGCCGTGCGCTGGAGAGGCACGTTCCCCCACCCGGACACTCCAGCCCTCTGCACACGCGCCAGCATGGGCGTTTCGATGGGACCGGGGGCGACGGCGTTGACGCGGATGCCCCTGGGGCCGAACTCGACGGCGAAGCAGCGTGTGAGCATGACGACGCCAGCCTTGGAGACGGAGTAGTCCGTCAAGATGGGCGAGGGGTTGTAGGCGTTGATCGAGGCGAAGTTGACGATCGTGCCGCCGTGGCCCTCGTTCACCATCTGGCGGGCGGCCTCGCGCGCACAGAGCATGACGCCCGTGAGGTTCACGTCGATGACCTTCTGCCACTGCTCCGTGGGCTTGTTCAGGTTGGAGCCCGCCTCCGGGTGGAGGAAGGGATCGGTGTCGTCGTCGCCCTCCACGTACTTGGCGTAGGAGATTCCGGCGGCCGTGACCATCGAGTCGAGCTTCCCGAACCTCTCCACCGTGCGGGCGACGGCGTTGACGACGTCGTCCTCGCTGGAGACATCGGTGTGGACGAAGAGGGACTCTCCGCCGAGGTCCTCGATCTGGGCGGCGGTCTGCTCCCCGCCCTCATCGTTGACGTCGGCGACGGCGACCGCCGCGCCCTCGCGTGCAAGCAACAGCGAAGTTGCCCGGCCCATGCCGGACCCGCCACCGGTAACGATGGAAACCTTGCCTTCGAGCTCTCCTGCCATGACATCTCTCCTCTGGAGCCGTGTTGCGGGACGTGGGGGGCGCTAGATGGTATTGGTGCCGCCGTCCACGCCGAGCGTCTTGCCGGTGACATAGCTCGAGCGGTCGCTGGTGAAGAAGAGGACGGCCTCGGCGACCTCCTCGGGCCTGGCAGTGCGCTGGAGGGGGAGGTGGCCGCCCTGTCCCCTCCCACCGCTCGCGCGACTCACGCGCTCCAGCATGGGCGTCTCGATGGGGCCGGGGGCAACGGCGTTCACGCGAATACCGTGGGGGCCGAACTCGACGGCGAAACAGCGCGTGAGCATGACCACGCCGGCCTTTGAGACGCAGTAGTCCATGAGGGTGGGAGAGGGGTTGTAGGAGAGGATCGAGGCGAAGTTGACGATCGTGCCACCGTGGCCCTCGTTCACCATCTGCCGGGCCGCCTCGCGCGCGCAGAGCATGACGCCCGTGAGGTTCACGTCGATGACCTTCTGCCATTGCTCGGTGGGCTTGTTGAGGCTGACCCCCGCCTCCGGGTGGAGGAAGGGGTCGGTGTCGTCGTCGCCTTCGACGTAGTTGGCGTACGAGATGCCGGCAGCCGCAACCATCGAGTCGAGGCGACCGAACCTGGCGGCCGTCTCGGCCACCGCGTTCACGACCTCCTGTTCGCTGGAGACATCGGTGTGGACGAAGAGGGACTCTCCTCCCAGATCCTCGATCTGGGCGGCGGTCTGCTCGCCGCCCTCGTCGTTGACGTCGGCGATGGCAACGGCTGCGCCGTCGCCCGCGAACATGAGGGCCGTCGCCCGGCCCATGCCCGAGCCGGCGCCGGTCACGATGGCAACCCTGCCTTCGAGCTCTCCTGCCACGATGTCTTCCTCCCGGGCGCTGTTGAGGCGCAGCCTTAAACGGTGTTAGTGCCGCCGTCGACGCCGAGCGTCTTGCCGGTGACGTAGCTCGAACGGTCACTGGTGAAGAAGAGGACCGCCTCGGCGACCTCCTCGGGCTGTGCCATGCGGCCCAGGGGCAGGGCGCCGCCCTGCTGCTGGAGCGCGCCCGTGCGCTGCAGCGAAGCCGTCATGGGCGTATCGATGGGGCCGGGGGCAACGGCGTTGACGCGGATGCCGTGGGGGCCGAACTCCACGGCGAAGCAGCGGGTCAGCATGATCACGCCGACCTTCGCCACGCAGTAGTCCATGATGCCGGGCGAGGGGCCGTAGGCGGCGATCGAGGAGAAGTTGACGATCGTGCCACCGTGGCCCTCGGCGACCATCTGGCGGGCGGCCTCGCGGGCGCAGAGCATGACGCCGGTGAGGTTCACGTCGATGACCTTCTGCCAGCGCTCCGTGGGCTTGTTGAGGATGGTCGCGGTTTCCGGATGGAGGAAGGGGTCGGTCGCTTCGTCGCCCTCGACGTAGTCGGCGTAGGAGATGCCGGCGGCCGTGACCATCGAGTCGAGCCGCCCGAACTTTTCGACGGTCTGGGAGACGAGGTTGAGCACGTCCTGCTCGCTGGAGGTGTCGGTGTGGATGAAGGCCGCGTTTCCGCCGCTGTCTTCGATCTGGGCCGCGACCTGCTCGCCGCCTTCGTCGTTGACGTCGGCGATGGCGACGGCGGCGCCTTCGCGGGCGAACATGAGGGCCGACGACCGGCCCATGCCGGAGCCGCCGCCGGTGATGATGGAAACCTTGCCTTCGAGCTCTCCGGCCATACTTCACTCCTTCGGTGCTTTGACGCAGTGGCGTTCGCGGGCGCAGCCTACGCCACTGGGGGGAGCTTCTCAGCACCGGTGAGCGAACGATGACCGCAACCATCTACGAAAGCCCGGACGAAGCCCTGGAGGGAATCGAGGATGGCGCGCGCATCATGGTCGGGGGATTCGTCTCGGCGGCGTCGCCGACCAACCTGATCTTCGCGCTGAAGCGCCGGGGCACGCGGGAACTGACCGTGATGGCAACCAACATCGGCTTCGGCGACCGGCTCGACGAGCTGTGCGAAGACCGGCAGGTATCGAAGGCGATAGCAAGCTTCGCGGTGCGCGCCTCTACGGCCCGCGAGAGCAAGTTCGAGGCCCAGTACCGTCGCGGCGAGGTTGAGCTGGAGCTGGTCCCGCAGGGCACGCTCGCCGAACGTATCCGCGCGGGGGGCGCGGGCATCGGGGGGTTCCTGACGCGCACCGGGGTGGGGACGCAAGTAGCGGAGGGGAAGGAGGTCGTGAACTGGGAGGGGGAGGAGTGGCTGCTGGAGCGTCCCCTGCGGGCGGATGTCGCCCTCATCCGGGCCCATCGCGCGGACCGGCTGGGCAACCTGTACTACCGCCTGGCGGGCAGGAACTTCAACGCCGTGATGGCGACGGCGGCAGACCTCGTCATTGTCGAGGCCGAGGAGATCGTGGAGACGGGCGAACTGCCGCCGGACGCGATCCACACGCCGGCGGTTTACGTGGACCGCATCGTGCGCTGCGACGCCGTGGAGGTGCGCTGGGATGGCCGCTGAGGGGAAGGCGCGGCTCACGCGCGAGCTGGTCGCGATGCGGGTGGCGCGGGAGCTCGCGCCGGGGAGCACCGTGAACCTCGGCGTGGGGCTACCGACGCTCGTGGGGGCGTTCGTGCCGCCGGAGGCGAACATCCTGCTGCAGTCGGAGAACGGCATCCTCGGTTACGGCGGCTTCAGCGAGGAAGCCTTCGACCCGGAACTGGTCAACGCGGGCGGACAGCCGATCCGGCTGAACCCCGGCGCCAGCTTCTTCGACAGCGCGGCCTCTTTCGCGATGATCCGAGGCGGGCACATCGACGTGGCCGTGCTCGGGGGGTTACAGGTCTCGGCGCGGGGCGACCTGGCGAACTGGTCCGTGCCGGAGCGGGGCGGGGGCAGCATCGGCGGGGCGATGGACCTGGCGGTGGGGGCGCGCTGCCTGATCGTGGCGATGGAGCACACGACGAAAGATGGAAGGCCGCGCATCCTGCGGGAGTGCACCTATCCCCTGACGGGCCGGGGCTGCGTGGACCTGATCGTGACGGACCTGGCGGTGGTGGAGGTGGGGCCGGCGGGGCTGACGCTGCGGGAGGTCGCGCCGGGCTGGGCCCCGGGGGAGGTGGCAGCCGTCACGGACGCGCCCCTGGCGCTGGCGGAGGATCTCCGGGAGATGGAGCTGTAGGAGCGCTGCGCCCCTGCTGATAGGGCCTTGCCGGGCTGGGTATAGTCTGCGCACACGCTGACTCAGGCCGGGAGAAGAACAATGGCTGACGAGCGAACGGCGCTGCTGGCGCACCTGATGCGACGGGCGGGGGTGGGCGCTACCCAGGACGAACTGGGAACGCTCGCCGAACGCCCCTACGAGGCGGTCGTGGAGGACCTGCTCCACCCGGAGCGCTTCCCCGAACCGGACGACGACGTTCTCCACCGCTACTACCCGCAGATGACCGCGCCGGACACGACCGGCGCCTCGGCGGGACGCTGGGTGTACCGCATGGTCAACACGGAGCGGCCGCTCGAGGAGAAGATGGCGCTGTTCTGGCACCACGTCTTCGCGACGGCGTGGTTCAAGGGCGAGCACATGCTCTCCATGGCGGACCAGATCCAGACGTTCCGGCAGTTCGGGCTGGGGAAGATGCGGGACCTGCTGGTCGCGCTCTCGCGCGATCCGGCAATGATCAACTGGCTCGACAACTGCGAGAACCACCGCGACGCGCCCAACGAGAACTACGGCCGCGAGCTGCTGGAGCTGTTCTCGATGGGCATCGGCGCGTACGACGAGACGGACGTGAAGATGGCGGGCCGTGCTTTCACCGGCTGGACGTTCGAGCAGCCCATCCCCCTCTATCCGCACGGGGCCTACCCGGCGCGCTTCGTGTACCGCCCCGAAGACCACGACGACAGCGAGAAGACGTTCCTCGGCGAGACGGGTCCGTTCAACGGCGAGGACGTGATCGACATCATCGTGCGGCAGGAGGCGACGGCGCGGTTCATCGCGCGGCACCTGTACAACTTCTTCGTGGCGGACGAGCCTCAGGTAGCGGCCTGGAGCGTGCAGGAACCGAACGACCCCGAGGCCATCGAGACGCTGGCGACGGTCTTCCTGGAGCGGGAGGGGGACCTGCGCGCGGTGATGCGCACGCTGCTGAACGCGGACTTCTTCAAGCAGGCGCGCTTCGCGAAAGTGAAGTCGCCGGCGGAGTTCGTGGCTGGGGTGCTCAAGCTCTCGGGGACGCTGCAGGATGCGACGCCGCTGATGGGCACGCTGCAGACGGCGATGGGGGCGATGGGCCAGAAGCTGCTGGACCCGCCCAGCGTGGAGGGCTGGCACACCGGCAAGGAGTGGATCGATGGGGGCACGCTCATGGAGCGGGTCAACTTCGCCGTCCAGCAGGTGGGCGACCCGCAGGCGCCGGGTACGCGGGCGCTAGCGGGACGGCTCGCGAACGGCGACGCGCCCGCCGCCGAGGTGCTGGTCGAAGGCTGCCTGGAGGCAGCCGGACCGCTCGATGCGAGCACGGAGACGCGCGAGACCCTGCTCGCGGGAGCGGCCACGGGCTCGGGCGCGCACGACGAGCGGGTCGCGCGCATGCTCACGCTCGTGGTGGCGGCGCCCGAGTATCAGTTCGCCTAGGAGGGCGTGATGGCTAGCAACGGCAACAGCGATCCGGTCCTGGTCATAGTCCAGCTGACCGGCGGGCTCGACTTCATGAACACGCTCATCCCCTACACGGAGGGGACGTATTACGACTCCCGCCCGCACGTGGGGATCCCGCAGGACCAGGTCCTGCCCCTCTCCGGGGAGAGCCCGCTGGGGTTCCACCCGGCGGCCTCGCGGCTGAAGGAGCTGTACGACGGCGGCGATCTGGCGATCGTGCAGGGTATCGGCTACCCGAATTCGAGCCGCTCGCACTTCCGCGGGATGGACATCTGGCACACCTGCGAGCCGGACGTGATCTCGACGGAGGGCTGGATCGCGAAGCTCGTGCGCGAGCTGGACCCGCGCAGCGAAAACCCGCTGACGGCGGTCAGCTTCGGGCGGGGGCTCCCGCGCGCCTGCGCCGCCCCGGGTGTGACCGTGACTTCGGTCGGCGACCTCGACAGCTACGGACTGATGACGAGCATCGAGCAGGAGCAGGAGCGCGAGGCCAACCTCGACCTTTTCCGGCGGATGTACACACCGGCGGTGGGCGCGGGCGTGGTGCGCGACTACCTCGGGCAGACCGGGCGCGACGTGCTCTCGGGGGCCGACGTGCTGGCGGAGGTGCCGGGCAAGTACACGTCGACGGTCGAGTGGGGAACGAACCCGATCGCCTCGGCCCTGCGGGACGCGGCGCGGGTACACACAGCTGGACTCGGGACGCGCGTCTTCTACACGCAGCACGCGGGCTACGACTACCACTCGCACCAGCCGGGGAACCACGACCGGCTGCTGGGTGAGCTCAGCGGGGCGCTCTCGGACTTCCTGACCGACCTGCGTAACCACGACGCGGCCGACAACGTGTCCGTGCTCGTGTTCACCGAGTTCGGGCGGCGCATCCGCGATAACGGGTCAGGCACGGACCACGGTTCGGGCGGGGGCGCCTACATCCTCGGAGAGCGGGTACAGGGCGGCCTCTACGCGGAGTACCCGTCGGTGAAGCCGAAGGACTGGCTGAACGGCGAGGACCTGAAGCACACGATCGACTTCCGCGGCATCTACGGCACGATGCTCGAACAGTGGATGGGAGTCGAGGCATCGCCGATCGTGGGTGGCGACTTCGAGCAGGTCCAGCCGTTCGCCCCGAAGCCGGCGGCCTGAGGGTATCGCCGTGCCGAAGGCGCATGCACTGCTGCGAGCGGGCTTCCCCTACTTGAGGACGGTGGGGATGCGCCGCGTGACCTCCTACCCGACGGACCTCGCGCTGGGCGACGACGACGTGCTGTTCGTGGTCTGCCGCACCGAGGCGGCGGCGCACGTCCGGCGGTTGAGCCAGGACGACGACGACCTCGGCGCAATCACCGCCGACTTCCTCTGGCCCCAGTGCATCGTGCGGGGACCGGACGGGAACTTTTATGTCTCGGATGAAGGCACGCACACGGTTACCGTGGTCACCTCCGAGGGGGAGGTGGTGCGAAAGTGGGGCGAGCACGGCTCCGAGCCGGGCCAGCTGAACCGTCCCTCGGGGCTCGCGTTCGACGGGGAGGGGCAGCTGGTGGTGGCGGATACGGCGAACCACCGCATCCAGCGCTTCACGCCGGAAGGGCGCCACCTCGACGGGTGGGGCAGCTACGGCAGCCAGCCCGGACAGTTCGACATGCCCTGGGGCCTCACCGTCGACGAGGAAGGCGACGTGTTCGTGGCCGACTGGCGCAACGACCGCGTCCAGAAGCTGTCCGCGGCGGGCGAGCCGCTGCTCGTCATCGGGGGCAGCGGCGACGGCGACGGGGAGTTCAACCGGCCCGCCGGCGTGGCGGTCGACGAGCACGGGGACATCTACGTGGCGGATCGAGGGAACAACCGCGTGCAGCTCTTCGCGCACACAGGCCGGTACGTGCAGAAGTTCCTGGGCGACGCGACGCTCTCGGCGATCGGCCGGCGCTACATCCTGACGAACCTGAAGACGCTGCGGCTGCGCGAGATGGCAAACCTGGAGGAGCAGCGCTTCCTGCGCGCTCCCTGCTCGGTGCGGGTCGATGGGCGCGGGCTCATGTACGTGCCCGACCTGGGATCGCACCGGGTGCAGGTCTACAAGAAGGAGGCGTACGTGCTCGAGCCGGACGAGATCATGCCGCCCCTCAGCGCACCGACGCTGTTTACGACCTGACGCGCATGGCGGTCATGATCGGCTTCGCCGAACGCCGCCGCGAGCTGCTGGAGGCGGAGCTGCAGCGCATGGCGGGCGAGCTGCCCATGCTGGGCGTCGAGCGCTCGTACCTGACTGGCGACCTTGCGCGGGGAGAGGTGGAGGTGGGGAGCGCGCTGGAGCTGGTGCTGGTACGCGAGACGGACGAGCCGTTCCGGCGGCGGGCGGACTTCTTCGTGTCGCACCTGCAGCCGCGGGTGGCGACGCACTTCTGGGTGTACACACCGGAAGAGTTCGATGAGCTGGGGGAGCGCGACCCGGTGCTTCGCCGGGCGCTGGCGGACAATGCCTGAGTCGCCCGGCAGCGGCGAGCGGGAGGCGGGGCGCTGGCTGGCGCAGGCGCGCCACGACCTGGCCGACGGGCGGCTGGTGGCGGAGGCGGGGCGGCACGCGCTCGCCTGCTTCCTCGCGCAGCAGTGCGCGGAGAAGGCGGTTACGGCGTTCCTGCTGGGGCAGGGGGCGGAGGCGGTCTGGGGCGGGGCGCTGGCCGACCTCTGCGAGGACGCGGTGGCGTTCGACCCGACGTTCGAGGCGGTCAGGTCGATGGCCATCCTGCTGGACAAGCACCACCTGGGGGCGCGCTACCCGACGACCATCCCGGGGGGCGTCCCCGCGGAGGCGTACGACGCAACGGACTCGTCGCGGGCGCTGGAGATCGCAGGCGAGGTGCTGGGGTTCGTGGAGGGGCAGAGGGATTCCACCGGGTAGCCCTAGGTATTACACTGGTGGTAAGACCTCTGTAGTAATACCCAGGAGCGCCTCATGGCGGGCATGACGATCACCAGCAAGGGACAGGTCACCATCCCCAAGGCGGTGCGGGACCGGCTCGGCCTGCGAGCAGGCGACAAGGTGGAGTTCGTTGAGAAGGACGGCAAGTTCGTCCTGGAGAAGGACGTCGAGGAAAGCCCCTTCGACAAGTGGGTGGGCTACCTCGGAAAGCGGGAGCAGACGCCCGATGAAATAGTCGAGGAGATGCGGGGCCGGTGATCTCAGCCCTCGACACCAACATCCTGCTCGACCTCGTTATCGAAAACGCTCCTCACCGGGAAGAGACATGGGTGTTGCTTGAGACGGCACGGCGAGAGGGAGCCATGGTCATCATGGACGCGGTCTATTCCGAACTCGCCGGGGAGTTCGCGGGTCACGAGGCTCTTGACCGGTTCCTGGACGACACGGCCATCCGGCTGGAGTCACCAGGCAGACCAGCCTTGCACCTTGCGGGGGACGCCTGGCGTAGCTACACCCGCCGCCGGCCACGGTCACTGGTGTGTGCACGGTGCGGCACTCAACAATCGGTCCGGTGCGAGTCCTGCGGTGAGCCCCTGCGAACCCGGCAGCACCTCGTCGCCGACTTCCTCATCGGGGCGCACGCCCTTGTTCACGCCGACAGACTGCTGACCCGCGATCGCGGGTTCTACTCGACCTACTTCCCCAACCTCGAACTCGCCTGACGGCTCCTAGCGGAGCTGGCGGAAGAAGGCGCGGAGGTCGTCGGTGAAGAGCTCCGGGACCTCGGCAGGGGCGAAGTGGCCGCCGCGGGGTTGCTCGGTCCAGTGGATGACGTTGGCCGCGGCCTCGGCGGCGGCGCGGGGCACGAACACCATCTCCTTGGGGAAGACGGGCATGCCGAGGGGCACCTTGCGGGCGGCCTCGGGGTCTGACACGGCCTGCGGCGGGGTGCGGAAGGTGTGCCAGTACCAGCGCGAGGTGGTGACGAAGCTCTCCGTGAACCAGTAGATGCTGACCGTATCGAGCAGGAACTGGCGCGAGAACGCCTCTTCGACGTTGCCGTCGTTGTCGCTCCAGTTGCGGCGGCGCTCGACGAGCCAGGAGGCTAGCCCGGCAGGCGAATCGTGGAGGGCGAAGGCGAGCGTCTGCGGGTCCGTGGTGTGGACGGCGATGTGGGAGAGGGCGGTGGCCCAGCGCTCCTCCATGACGTCGTAGCGATGGCGCTCCTCGGGGGCGAAGTCGTCACGGCTGGTGCGCATGGCGGGGCCCATGAGCATGCCCACCAGCTGGCTCGTGCTGCCCGGCTCGGGGAGGTTGTCGGGGACGCCGGTCGAGGGGAGGGAGGGAAGGGTCAGGTAGACGCCGAGCACGCGCTCGGGGTAGCGGAAGCCCAGGGTGCCCGACATCATCGCGCCGAAGTCGCCGCCGGCAGCGGCGTAGCGCTCGTAGCCGAGCACGTCCGTCATGAGCTGCGCCCAGAGGTCGACGCCCTTGCTGGTCTGCAGGCCGTCGACGCGGAGGGGCGTGGAGAAGCCGAACCCGGGCAGGGAGGGGACAACGACATCGAAAGCGTCGGCTGGGTCGCCGCCGAAGGCGGCGGGGTCGGTGAGGGGGCGGATGACCTGCTCGAAGTCCCAGAACGTCCAGGGCCAGCCGTGGGTGAGGATGAGGGGCATGGGGTTGGGGCCCTTGCCGCGCTCGTGGATGAAGTGAACGGGGACGCCGTCGAAGTCGACCTGGTAGTTGTTGTAGGAGTTGATGCGAGCTTCCGTCTCGCGCCAGTCGTACTCGTGACGCCAGGAGTGGAGGAACGACTCGAGGTACTCGCGGTTCATGCCGAAACGCCAGTCCTCGTTGGCGAAGTCGGCGGGGAAGCGGGTGCGGTCGATGCGGCGGTGGAGGTCAGCGATGTCCTCGTCGGGAACAGCGACGGTGAAGGGTTCGGCCTGTGGCATGGGGCGCCTCCGAAGCACGTTTGTGGCGGCCCGAACCTTACAGGGACGGGGAGCCGGGTGGGGCGCCGGGACGGACGCTAGTCGCGGCGGTGCTCGAGCACCTCGCGCACGCCGCAGTCGGCGACCTCGTACACGCGGGTGGCCACGCGCTCGACGAGGGCGGGGTCGTGGCTCGCGCAGAGGAGCGTGCCGTCGTAGCGCTCAAGCGCCTCGATGAGCTTTCGGCGGGTGGTGCGGTCGAGGTGGTTGGTGGGCTCGTCGAGGAGGAGCACGTTGGAGGGCTGGAGGAGGAGCTTGGCAAGGGCGACGCGGCTGCGTTCGCCCCCGGAGAGCACGGCCACACGCTTGAAGACGGCATCGCCGCGGAAGAGGAACTGGCCGAGGGTGGAACGCAGCCGAACCTCGGGCGCGGCGGGCGCGGCGACCGCGACCTCCTCGAGAACCGTGCGGTTGGGGTCGAGCGCTTCGTCCTGGTGCTGATCGTAATAGGCGGCGACGGCGCGCCCGGCCCACTCGACGGCGCCCTCGCTGGGCGGGAGGTCGCCGGACGCGATCTTCAGCAGGGTGCTCTTGCCGCTGCCATTGGGCCCGACGAGGACGACCCTCTGTGAGCGTTCGACATGGAGGTCGACATCGAGCAGCACGAGGTTGTCGCCGTAGGCGTGCGAGACGCCGCTGCAGACGAGCACATCGCGCTCGGTGCGGCCGGTCGCTTCGAGTTCGAAGGAGACGGCAGCCTCCTTGCGAGTGCGCGAGACGCGCTCGATCTTCGCGATCTGGCGCTCGCGGCTCTGGACGGCGGTCGCCTTCGTGGCCTTCGCCCGGAACCGCTCGATGAAGCGCTGCTGACGCGCGAGTTCGCGCTCCTGGCGGCCGGCGGCGCGGTCCTGGGCCTTGAGCTGCTCCGCTTTCTGGCGCTGGTAGTCGCTGTAGTTGCCCGTGTACGACTGCACGGCGCCATCGCGCAGGTCGAGGACGCGACCGACGACCTGGTCGAGGAAGTCGCCGTCGTGGGTGACGATCAGGAGCGCGCCGGAGTATTCGCTCAGTTCACCCGCGAGCCAGTCCCGCGAGTCGCTGTCGAGGTGGTTGGTGGGCTCGTCGAGGAGCAGGTTTTCGGGGCGGCGCACGAGCGCCTGGGCGAGGGCCACGCGCATCTGCCAGCCGCCGCTGAAGTCGCCGCAGGGGCGCGCACGATCCTCCGTGCTGAAGCCGAGGCCATCGAGCACGCGCCCAATGCGGGCCTCGATGCGGTAGCCATCGACGGCCTCGAAGTCGTCGAAGAGCCGCGCCTGGCGCTCGATCAGCGAGTCGAGGGCGCCGTCGCTGGCCTGCTCGATGCTGTGCGCGACCTCTTCGAGCTCAAGCTCGATGGCCAGCGCATCGGGAAAAGCGCCCCACATCTCGGCGACCAGCGTCTCCCGGGAGTCGAGTCCGGTCTCCTGGCGGAGGTAGCCGACGCGGCCACCCCGCCTCCCGGCATCGCCCGCATCCGGCTCCAGCTCGCCCGCGAGGAGCTTGAGCACGGTCGACTTGCCCGCCCCGTTCGGCCCGACGAGACCAACCCGCTCGCCGTCGCTGACGACGAACGAGAGGTCGCGGATTACATCACGCGCCCCGAAGGACTTGGCAACGCCCTCGGCGAAGAACATGAAGGATGAGCCTCGGTGGTCGCGAGCGGAGCCTTCCCGCCCTGCGCGTTCCGAGCGTAGCGCAGGCAGGCCATCCAGCCGAGTTTCCGTTCGCGGGGCCTAGACCTCGGAAAGCGGAACGGCGCGGCCTTCGGTGCGGCTGCGGTGGGTAGCCTCGATGAGGCGCATGTAGTGAACGCCGTCGGGGAAGCTGGTGAGGGTGACGGGGGCGCCGCGGCGGATGGAGTCGACGAAGTCCTGCTCGACGCGCCACTCGCCGGCGGTGCCGGGGTCGGGGTCGAGGGGGGCGGGGTCCTGGCCGAGGGGGGCGAAGGTCATGGTGTCGGGGCGCCAGTGGAGCGTTCCCGCCGAGCCGTAGACGGAGATGCCGTTCGCTTCGGGGGGCGCGGCGTGGAGCTGCGTGCCGAAGCGGCAGGTGACGCGCCCGCCGCCTTCGAGCTCGAAGAAGACGCCGAGGCTGTCGGGAACCTCGATGGCGGCGCGCTCACCCGTCTCGGCGTTCGTGCGCTCGCGGACATAGGTGGCGCCGTGAGCGAGAACGGAGCGCGTCGGGCCGAACCAGCGCCCGATGATCTCGGTGTAGATGCCGTATGACATGACATTCATGCCGGAGAGGTCCGTGCGCTCGCGCCAGTGCAGGGGGGCGGCGGGGTCAAGCGAGCCGCCGTTGAGGACGGTGACGTGCACCTCGCGCACGTCGCCGATGGAGCCGTCTTCGAGGAGACGGCGGACGGTCTTCCAGCTCTTGAAGTCGAAGGGGGCGGGCACGAGCTGGGCGACGAGGTCGGGGCGGGCCTCGGATGCGGCGAGCATCTCGCGGGCCTGGGAGGCGTTCATGGCCATGCGCGCCTCGCAGAGGACGTGCTTGCCTGCTTCGAGGGCGGCGATGGTGAGGTCGCGGTGCATGTAGGGCCAGGTGCCGATGCAGACCGCATCGACATCGGGTGCGGCGAGGAGGGTGGCAACGTCGGGCTCGACGCGGGGGATGCCGTACTCCTCGGCGATGGCGCGCCCACTGGCCTCGCTGCGGTTGCAGACGGAGACGAGCTCGACCTCGCCGGTCTCGTTGAAGCCGGGGATGTGGCGCAGCTTCATGTTGCCGCCGGCGCCGATGAGGCCGACTCGCAGGGGGGCTTCGTTGGAGGTCATGGAGTGCTCCTTCTGGAAAGTGTATGGATCAATTCGTTTTGCCCGGAACGAACACTTTCGCCCCGCAGCCCGATCGCTAGCGGCCCTGCCAGCGGGCCGGACGTTTCTCGGAGAAGGCGCGGGGCCCTTCCTTCGCATCCTCGGAGTTGAGGACGGCGCGGCTGACCCACTCGCCGGTGCGGTACGACTCGTCGATCATGAGCTGCCGCCATTGCTGGGCCATGAACTTGCTGCCCTCCACGGAAAGAGGGGCGTTCTCGGCAATCATGCCGGCCATCGCCTCGGCGCGGGGCATGAGGTCGTCGGGATCGAGCACCTCGCGCACGAGCCCCATGCGGAGGGCGTCGTCGGGCTCCACGCGGTCGCCGGTGAGGAGGATGTACATGGCGTCGCTGAAGGGGATAAGGCGGGCGAGGTGGTGGATGGCGTAGCCGGCGAGGATGCCGCGCTTCACCTCGAAGAGCCCGAACCAGGCCTCGGTGGAGCAGATGCGGATGTCGCAGTCGAGGGCGCGTTCGAGGCCGCCGGCGATGCAGAGCCCGTTGATGGCGGCGATGAAGGGCTTGGGCGAGCGGGAGAAGGGGAGTGTGGTGGCGGGGTCGAAGGTGCGGGTGGGAGCCTCGCGCTCGCCGCGGTCGACGTTGCGCTGGTTCATCTCCTTCAGGTCGGCCCCGGCGCTAAAGGCGCGGCCAGTACCGGTGAGGATGCCGCAGCGCATGTCGGGGTCGGCGTTGAAGTCGCGGAGTGCGGCGGCGAGGTCATCCATCATCGTGCCGCCAAGGGCGTTGAGGCGCTCGGGGCGGTTCATGGTGAAGACGGCGAAGCGGTCACGCTTCTCGTAGAGGAGGTCGGGCATGGGTAGCCTCCAGTGCTGGGTCGCGTAGTCTCGCACGGACGCAGGCACCTTGTGACAGGGAGGGCGCTATGTCTGAGGAAATGGGCATCTTCGAAGTTATGTACAACTGCCGCGCGATGCGGCGGATCAAGCCGGACCCGGTTCCCGAGGAGCTGCTGCTGAAGCTGGCGGACGCGGGCAACCATGCGCCCACCGGCTCGAACGTGCAGAACGTGCGCTGGGTGATCGTGCGCGACCCCGAGACGAAGCGGCTGCTGGCGGAGGAGAACCGCAAGCACCTCACGGCCTTCATGGCGGCGGACACCGTGGAGGAGTTGCCCCACCATTCGAAGGCGAAGCGCGACCGGATGCGGGAGGCGGTGGTCTGGCAGATCGAGCACATGCACGAGATCCCGGCGCTGGTGATCGGCTGCCTGGAGTTCTCGGAGGCGCAGGCGGACCCGACGCGCGCGGGCGGCGGGGGCTACGTCTGGCCGGCGGTGCAGAACGTCTTGCTGGCGGCGCGCGCCCTGGGGTTGGGGGCGACCCCGACGACGCTGGGTCTGCGCGACCGAGACCGGGTGAAGGAGATCCTGGGGCTGCCGGACACGGTCGAGGCGTACTGCATGATGCCGGTCGGTTACCCGATGGGGAATTTCGGGCCGGTCACGCGGCTGCCTGTGGAGGAAACGGTCCACTGGGACCAGTGGTAGGGACGTAGGCTCCCTTACAAAGGCTGCTGTGGCGTGGCGGCAGGTGACTGGTAGACTCCGGCAACATGCCCCTTGGGGATGAGAAGCGACTGGAACGGCGGAGGCGGCTGCTTGCCGCGGGGCGGGAGTTGCTTGGCCGTGTCGGGTACGACAACGTCACGATGAAGGGGCTGGCCGACGCCGCCGGCGTGACGGCCCCAACGCTCTACAACACGTTCGGTGGCAAGGATGAGCTGCTTTACGAGGCGGTCCTTGAGCACTATGAGATGCTCCTGGAGGAGGCTGGGCCCGCCGTTGGCGTGCGCGGGCTCGACCGCGTAATCACGATCCTGACGTCGACGGCGGAGACGATGACCGATGAGCCGCATTACACGAGGACGCTCATGGAGTCGTTCAAGTCAAGGCCGGGGGCGCGACCACTGGGAAGGGCGCTGCGGCTCGAGGGATTGCAGGCGTTGATCGAGGCGGTCGAAGAGATGCGCAGCGACGGGGAGCTTCAGCCCTGGGTCGACCCGGTACTCCTGGCGACACTTGTGAGCAGCGTCCGGCGAGGCGTCACCATCGACTGGATGGCCGGCCGCCTCTCCCTGGAAGACCTGACGGATATGACCGTCGTCTCAGCCTGCTTCATGCTCGCGGGCGCCACCACCGGAGAGGCGGCGGAGCGCTGCCAGCGGATGGCGCTGGAGCACCAGGAGCGGCTCTCCTCGGAAGCCATGGCCACGGTCGGTTCCGAGACCAGCTAACGACCCACAGAACCGACAGCGAGCCCGTGAGGTAGAGTTTTTCGTCACGGAGGAACGCAGTGCCGTCTGACTTCGACTTCTTTGACCCCGAGTTCCAGGCGAACGTGCACCCGCATTTCGCGCGCATGCGCGAGGAGTGCCCGATGGCCCACGCGGAGGAGCCGTTCGACTGGTACGCGGTGACTCGCGAGAAGGACGTCCGCGCGCTGCTGCACGATTGGAAGAACTGGACGAGCGAGCTGGGTCCGGGGTTGTCGCGGACGGGCGGGGGCGTGCTCGTGAGCGTCGACCCGCCGGAGCACACGTTCGACCGGCGGCTGGTGAACCGCGCCTTCACACCGGCGAGCCTGCTGGCGATGGAGCCGCAGATCACGGAGCTGATCGACGAGATCATCGACGGCTTCGTGGAGCGGGGCGAGGGCGACTTCATGGAAATGCTGGCGGTGCCGGTGCCGCTGATCGTGATCGCGTGGCTGCTCGGTCTGGACCCGGACCTCGTACAGCAGATGCGCCCGCGGGCGGACGCCGTCATCTCGGCGGATGCGCTTCAGCAGGAGGAGATGGCGCGCCAGCTTGCCGCACAGGCGGGGGAGGCTGATCGCTCCGGCAACACCACCCGGGGCCCGGCGGAGGTGCAGTACTTCCTCGAAAAGATCGCGGAGCGGCGGGCCATGTACGCCGCCGGCGAGGAGATGCCGCAGGACACCCTGACCGCACTGGTCACGGCAGAGCTAAACGGACGCACGCTGCGGGACGACGAGATAGTCGGGTTCATGGGCTTCCTCTTCATCGCCGGGAGTGCGACGACGACGCAACTCATCGGCAACATGGTCTACCGGCTCCTCCAGAATCCGGACCAGATGGAGCTGGCGAAGAACTACCCCGACCTTTACGACACCTGCGTCGAGGAGAGCCTGCGGTATGACTCGCCCGTGAACGGCCTCTTCCGCACCGCGGTGAAGGACCAGGAGTTCCTGGGCGTTGAGGTGCCGAAAGACACGAAGGTGCTCTGCATGTTCGGGTCGGCCAACCTCGACCCGGAAATGTGGGAGGACCCGGAGAAGTTCGACGTGACGCGCGACTACGAAGATCTGAAGCTGCACTACGCCTTCGGCCAGGGCATCCACTACTGCATGGGGGCGCCGCTGGCGCGGGTCGAGGCGAAGGTCGCGCTGAAGCTAGTGCTGGAGCGGATGCCGAACCTGCGGCTCACGGGTGAGCCGACCGAAATCAGTGCGCCGGTGATGCACGGCGTTGAGACCCTGCCGGTGGCGTGGGATGCTCCGGCCGGGAACTGACCGGCGGGGCCGGTAGAACGGAGCAGGGGATGCAGAAACTGGTAATCGAGCGGCGGCTGTGCCTGAAGTCGGGGCAGTGCTCCTACCTGCAGCCGGAGGTCTTCGAACGGGACGAGGAGAACTGGCCCGTTGTCGCGGTCGAGCACCCCGAAGGGGAGCAAGTGGAGTTGGCCCAGGACGCCATCGAGATGTGCCCGGCGCAGGCGATCAGCCTGGTCGAAAGCGACGAGGCCTAGCGATGGCGCTCGTGCTGCCGGAAGCAGTCAAGCGCGACGTGAACAGCGCCTTCGGGGAAGGACACCCGATCGTGGTCGCCGGCGTGACCGTGGACGGGGAGCCGACAGTGAGCTACCGGGGGACGGCGCAGACGCTGGGCGACTCCGCGCTCGCGTTCTGGACGCGGGACGCGGCGGGGAGCACGCTCGTGTCGTCGCTGGAGGCGCATCCCATGGTGGTGTGCGTCTACACGAACATGCCGGAGCGGCGCTTCTACCAGTTCGGCGGCAAGGCACGGTTGAACGAAGACCCGGAGGTCGACCGCACGGTCTACGACAACTCGCACGAACTGGAGCAGCAGCGCGACCCCGAGCGCAAGGGCAAGGCGATCGTGGTCGAGCTGGACTGGGTGCAGGGGCGAGGGTTCGACGGGCCGTTCCGCCTGGAATCGAACGAGTAGCCAGGAGGGGCAGGCCATGCCGTATCCCCACGTCTTCAGCCCGATCACGATCAACGGGCTCGAAATCAAGAACCGGATCATCCGCTCGGCGCACGGCACGGGTCTGAGTGCGGGCGGCCTGCATGTGCTGGTCGACTACCACGAGGCGCGGGCGAAGGGCGGGGTGGGGCTGACCATCCTCGAGGTGGCATCGGTGCACCCGACCTGCGCGGCCTCGCTGCTGGCCTTCCGGCCCGAGGTGGTGGCGGACTACGAGCAGCTGGCGGAGGCCTCGCACCGGCACGGAATGAAGCTGTTCCAGCAGCTCTGGCACGCGGGCAACAACGCGATGACGCTCACGGGCGGCCCGCCCTGGGCGCCCTCGCGGGTGATGGGGGCGCTCTCGACAGTCCTCCCACTGCCGATGACGAAGGGGATGATCGACGAGGTAGTCGAGTCCTACGCGCGAGCGGCGCGGCACTGCAAGCAGGGCGGGCTCGACGGCGTCGAGATCCACGGGGCGCACGGCTACCTGCTCACGCAGTTCATGTCGCCCGTGACGAACCTGCGCGAGGACGACTACGGAGGTTCGTTCGAGAACCGCATGCGCTTCCCGCGCGAGGTGATCGTGGCGATCCGCTCGGAGGTGGGGGACGACTACCCGCTGGGCATCCGCCTGACCGCCTCGGAGGGCGTGACGGACGGCATCGGGCCGCAGGAGAACCTCGAGATCGCGCTGGCCCTGGAAGAAGACGGCGTGCTCGATTTCTACGACGTCTCGGTGGGGAGCTACTACAGCTTCGACCAGTTCATCGGGGGGATGCACGAGCCGCACGGGTACGAGCTGGAGCGCAGCACGGTCGCGACGAAGGCGCTCTCGAAGCCGACGATCGTGACGGGACGGGTGATGACCATCCAGGAGGCGGAGGACATCATCGCCTCGGGCCAGGCGGACATGGTCTCGATGGTGCGGGCGACGCTCGCGGACCCCGACATCGTGCGCAAGGCGGAGGAGGGCCGGGAGGCGGATACGCGGCCCTGCATCGGCTGCAACCAGGGCTGCATCGGCGGGCGTACGGGGCCGCTCATGCGCTTCGGCTGCACGGTCAACGTGGGGGCGGGCCAGGAAGGCAAGTTCGGCGACGACCACATCGAGCCGGCGGAGGAAACGAAGCGGGTGTTCGTGGTCGGCGGCGGGCCGTCCGGGATGGAGGCGGCGCGAGTGGCGGCCCTGCGCGGCCACCAGGTGACCCTGTTCGAGGCGACGGACCGGCTGGGCGGCCAGATCCAGGTCGCGCGCCAGCTGCCCCACCGCGAGGAGATCGGCGGCATCGTCGACTGGCTCGAGAGGCAGCTTCGGAACCTGGAGGTCGACATCCGCCTGAACACGAACGTCGACGCCGGGCAGTGGGACCGCTGGCACCGCTCGTTCGAGTGGCTCGAGAACGAGCGCCCGGACACGGTGATCGTGGCGACCGGCTCGACGCCGCGGGTGGACGGCTTCCAGCAGCTCCGTCCGACGGAGCCGCCCTCTGGGCTGCACCTGCCGCACGTCTGGTCGTACTACGACGTGGCGGAGGGGAACGCGGAGCCGGGGACGGCGGCGGTCGTGCTCGACGACGTGGGGCACTACCCGGCCATCGGCGTGGCCGAAAAGCTGCTCGATGCCGGTGTGAGCGTCACCTTCGTGACGCGGCACTACTCGCTGGGGTCGGCCGTTGCGGGGGCGCTGATGCAGGAGCCGGCGCTGCGACGGCTGACCGGCCACGCGAGCGGCTTCCGCATCATTCCGCGAGCGCACCTGGCGGAGGTCACGGAGACGGACGTGCTGGTCCGCAACCTGGACGCGGACGTCGAGGAGCGGGTGCCAGCGGACATGGTCGTGCTTATGTCGGGCAACGTACCCAACACGGAGTTCGCCGAGCTGGTGGATGGCTACGAGGGCGACGTCCGTGTGGTCGGCGACGCGCTCGCGCCGCGCTGGCTGGAGATGGCCATCCACTCGGGGCACTACGCCGCGCTCGAGGTGTAGAACTGGCGGCAAACGGGGGGCCTGCTAGGGTTGTCGGCGGCGGCGGAGCGCTGGGGCACGCCCTGCGCGACGACCCCCAAGTGTCATGACCGGAGCGTGAGTTCGTGAGCGGTTTCGGGCGGCTGATTGCCGGGCTCCTGGGTCTCGCCGTTGTCGGCGGCGCGATTGTGATGGCGCTGCGGGCGCTGAGTGGCGGGGACCGCGAAGCGCGTCCGGCACGGCGGACACCTCGACCGGCGCCCGTGCAGCGCACCACGGCCATCGTCGAGGCAGCGGAAGCGCCAACCATGCCGGAGGCGGCCCGAGAGCCGGAGAAGGGCTCCTGGCTGTTCGACCGCTGGCCGCGATTTGCGTGCCAGCACCCCTGGGTCGTGATCGCAGGGGCGGTCGTCTTCGTCGTCGTCTGCGGCGTGCTCTGGGGCACGATGCGGGGCGAATTCGGCACGGGCAGCTTCACGCTCCCAGGTACGGAGTCGCAGGATCTGAGCGACCTGCTCACCGAACGGTTCCCGGGGGCCGCGGGGGACACAACCGAGATCGTCATCCGCGCGCCGGCGGGGGTGGCAAGTCCGGCAGTGCGGGAGGAGATCGAGGAGCTGATCGCGGAGGCGGCGGAGCTGCCTCAGGTACTGGCCGTGGCCTCCCCGTACGAGGAACAGGGACGCATCTCACCCGATGGGACGATCGCACGAATCACGGCGCAGTACGAAGTGGGCGCCAATGAAGTCGAAGAGCACAGCATTGAGGAGCTCTTCAGCTGGCGCGAGCGGGTAACACGCGAGGACCTGCAGGTGGAGCTGGGCGGCATCGTGGCAACAGCGGGCGAACGCGAACCCCCGGGAAGCTCGGAGCTCGTGGGGCTGGCGGCGGCGGCAGTCATCCTGCTCATCGCCTTCGGGACCGTGACGGCAGCGGGCCTGCCGATCTTTACCGCGCTGCTGGCGCTTATCCCGGCCTTCTTCCTGATCGGGGTTGGCGCCTCGTTCGTGAATTTCGCCAGCTTCACGCCGCAGTTCGCGGCGATGATCGGTATCGGGGTCGGGATCGACTACGCCCTCCTGGTCGTGACGCGTTTCCGCGAGGCGCTGACGACGGAGGAGACGGTCACCGAAGCGGTCGTGAAGTCAGCAGGGACGGCAGGGCACTCGGTGCTGTTCGCGGGGTGCAGCGTGGTCATCGCCCTTATGGGGCTGTGGGCGATGGGGATCCCGCTGCTCTCGCTGACCGCGATGGGTCCCGCGCTGGCGGTCGCGCTGGCGGCGCTGGTCGCGTTATTCGTGTTGCCGGCGATTCTCGGGCTGGTGGGGCACCGGGTGAACCGGCTGAAGGTCCCGGGGATACGCGTCGCCGCCGTCCAGAACCAGAGCGGCATGGGCTACTGGCTGGCCCGCACGATCCAGCGGGCGCCGTGGCTGTGGCTCATCGTGGCGACGGCCGGCCTGCTGGTCCTGGCGTATCCAGCGCTCGACGTGCGGCTGGGGGCGAGCGACGCGGGGAGCAACCCCACCTCGCTCAGCTCGCGGCGCTCCTACGACCTGCTGGCGGAGGGGTTCGGCCCGGGCTACAACGGCCGGATGATCATCGGCGCCGCCATCGAGAACGAGGAACAGGCGCGGGCCTTCGCAGCGCTCCCGGAGGCGGTGGCCGCGGAACCAAACGTCGTCAACGTCTCCCCGGCGGCGTTCAACGAGGACCGGACAGCAGCATTGATCGTGCTGGTCCCGTCAAGCGCGCCGCAGGCGGAGGAGACCGACACCCTTGTGCACCATCTCCGGGACTCCCTGCCGGACCTCATGGCGCACACAGACGCCGAGGTGCTGGTTGGGGGCACGACAGCAATCTTCATCGACATCGGGGAACGCGTGCGAGAGCGGATGCCGATATTCCTGGCGGCGGTGATCGGCGCGAGCTTCCTCCTGCTGATGGTGGTGTTCCGATCGCTGCTTGTGCCGATAAAGGCGGCGCTGATGAACGTGCTGGCAGCGGGCGCGGCCTTCGGCATCCTCGTCGCCATCTTCCAGTGGGGGTGGGGTGCGGACCTGATTGGGCTGGAGGGCACGGGACCGATCGAGTCCTTCCTGCCGATGATGATGTTCGCGGTTCTGTTCGGGCTCTCGATGGACTACGAAGTGTTCCTCGTGAGCCGCGTACGAGAGGAATACCTCGCGACGGGCGACAACGCCGAAGCGGTGGCGCGGGGCCTCGCCGCCACGAGCCGCGTCATCTCGGCAGCGGCGGCGATCATGGTGGCGGTGTTCCTCAGCTTCGCGCTGAGCGACTCGCGGGTGGTGAAGGAGTTCGGCATCGGGCTGGCAATAGCGATCTTCCTCGATGCGACGGTCATCCGGCTGATCCTGGTGCCGGCCGCCATGCAGCTCATGAGCGACGCGAACTGGTGGCTGCCGGGCTGGCTCAACCGCTCCCTCCCCGGCCTCGGACTGAGCGACGCAAGCACGCGCGAAGCGCTTCCCGAGGCGGCGGCCGGCGGGGAGTAGCACCCGCCTCCGCGAGGCTCCGTATACTCGCGGCATGAGCGAAACAGCAGCCCGCACCGTCCTCACCGTCGTCTCAGACTTCGTCTGACCGTGGTGCTACCTCGGCCTCGGTGAGGTCGACCGGCTGAGGCAGGAGTACGAAGGGGTCGAGGTGCAGTTCGCGCCATACCGGCGCGACGCGCCCGTCCCGCCCGAGGGCCGCCCCCAGCCACCGCCTTCCGGGCGGCGGAGCGAGGCGCGCACGTACATGGAGGAGCGGGCGGAGTCGGCGGGCATCCAGTTCACGCAGGGGAGGACGCATCGATCGAGCTCGCTGCTGTCGCTCCAGGCAGCGGAATACGTGGCGGACCACGGTCTGCCGGCGGATGCATTCCACCGCGCGGTCTTCGAGGCGTACTTCGAGGATCTCGAGGACATCGGAAGCGTGGACACGCTCGTACGCATCGCAGAGGGAGCGGGGATTCCCGGGGAGGGGCTGCGGCAGGCGCTGGAGGACGGGGTCTACCGGGAGCGGGTGGAGGAAGCGGTCGAGGGGGCGCGCATGGCAGGCGTGCGCTCGGTGCCGACCTTCATCTTCGACGAGACCTACGCGATCGTGGGGGCGCAGGAGTACGAGACGTTCCAGGCGGTCATGAAGGAGCTCGGCCGCGAACCGCGGGCCGAGGGCGAGGGCTGATGAACGACGAAACGCCACGCGTGCTGCAGACGGCGGGCGGGAGCGAGCGGCCCGATTGGCCGGCAGTCGAGAGCGCGGTTCGGCAGCTGGCCGTGAACTACGCGCTGGGCACGGACGCCATCGGCCGGGATGAGCCGGAGACGGGTCGGGCGCTGTACCACCAGACGTTCACCCCCGACGCCGACATCTCCATCGCGGGCAACGCGGATACGCAGCGGACGGGTCCAGAGGAGTGGGTCGAGTTCGTGGAGGGCACGTTCCGGGGACTGGGGCACATCGCGACACAGCACCTGATCGGGAGCGTCAACATCGTCCCCGCCGAGGACGGCCAGAGCGCGGAGATGTCGACGTACATGCACGCCACGCACCTGCAGCCGAACGGCGACGCGTACCTGGTGATGCTGACGTACATCGACCACGCGGTGCGGACGGAGGAGGGCTGGCGCATCGCGAAGCGCACCCTCTACCCGATGGCGAGCTGGGTGCAGCAGGCGCCCCAGGCCTAGCAGGCTGGCGCGCATACCAATCGAGACTCCTTCCGGGTAGGCTCCGGCTGCCCCGTGGCGGGACGCGGGGGAAGGAGGGGATATGCCTTCGGAATTGTTCGAGAAGGGCCTGGCGATCCGGCGGGAGGTACTCGGGGACGAGTACGTGGACCGTTCGCTGGCGCAGGCCGACGAGTTCACCATGCCGCTGCAGGAGCTGGTGACGGAGCACGCATGGGGCGCGATCTGGGGTCGCGACGGACTGTCGCGCAGGGATCGCAGCCTGCTGAACCTGGGGATGCTGACGGCGCTCAACCGACCGCACGAGCTGCGGCTGCACGTTCGCGGGGCGCTGAACAACGGGCTTTCGCGCGAGGAGATTCGCGAGGTGCTGCTGCAGGCGGCGGTCTATTGCGGCGCGCCGGCGGCGCTCGACGGCTTCCGCGTCGCACGGGAGGTGTTCGCGGAGGTCGACGGCGATGCCTGAGTCGGAGGCGATCACCCGCATCGGATTCGTGGGGCTGGGGAACATGGGGTGGCCGATGGCGCACCTGCTCGACCCGCACTATTCCCTCACGGTCCTGGATGCCCGCCCAGAGGTGGCGGAGGCTTTTGCAGCGGAGCACCGGGCCAGGGCGACGACCAGCCTCGAGGCGCTGGCGGAGGCGAGCGAGGCCGTCATCACCATGCTGCCGAACGGCGACATTGTGCGCGAAGTCGCCATCGGCGGGGCGGACGGGGGCGACCTCGTTGCGGGGATGGCGTCCGGCAGCGTGCTCATCGACATGAGCAGCTCCGCGCCGCTGGGCACGCGCCAGCTCGCGGAGGACCTTCGCGCCTCCGGGGTGGCGGTTGTGGACGCGCCCGTCTCGGGTGGGGTTGCGGGGGCGCGAAACGGGTCGCTCGCAATCATGGTGGGAGGAGAGCCGGACGAGATCGCCCGCTGCCACCCGGTGTTCGAACACCTGGGCCGGGTCGTCTACGAAATGGGCGGGTCGGGGACGGGCCACGCCATGAAGGCGCTCAATAACTACTGTTCGGCCGCCGCGCTGTCGTCGGCCTGCGAAGCGTTGATCGTGGGGGACCGCATGGGGCTGGAGCCCGCGAAGATGGTTGACGTGCTCAACGCCTCGTCGGGCCGGAGCGCGGCAACGCAGGGAAAGATCGCGGAGGAGATCCTGACCCGGGATTTCAGCGCCGGGTTCACCATTGCGTTGATGGCGAAGGATGTGGGCATCGCCGGAGGGCTGGCGGAAGGGCTGGGACTGGAGGCGCCGATCCTGGCCCGCACCCGCGACCTCTGGAAGGACGCCGCCGAGCTGCTGGGAGCAACGGCCGGGGTCACGGAGATCGTGAAGCTCTGGGAGGAGTGGAACGGGGGCGAGCTGGGGTCGGGGTCTGGCTAACGCGCCGGACCGCTCTCAGGCGTCGCTGAGGTAGGCCTCGTCGAGCCAGCCGCGCACGGTCTCGTCGATTTGCTCGGGGCCGGCCACGTTGACCACGTGGTAGAAGCTCCTTCCGGTATCGATGACCTTGCGGGCGATGCGGGGGTCATCGAGCTTGCGCGGCAGCATCATCGAGAGGGCCACCCAGCGGCGCATGGGGCGGAGCTGGACGAAGGTCCTCTTTCGCTTGAAGAAGATGCCAACCGCCAGCGGTTCGATATGGATGTCGTCGTACTGCGCGAGGTGGTCGCGCACGGCCTCGAAGACGGGGCGTTCGTGGGGCGGCCCGGTCGCGAAATACTCGTCGATGGTGAGGGCGGGGGCGCAGTCATGCTGCTGGCGCGTTCGTCCAAACTCGCGGCCGCAATCGGGACAGCGCCAGCGCGAGACGGATGGTTGATTCGTCGGCATCTGGTCCCGGCTGGATCCCCCGCGCTACCGCTTCGTGATTGGCGCCCCAAGGATGGTGTCGGGCACCTGGCCGCCGCCGGCGCGGATTGCATCGGCGATGGCTTCCGCCTCGCCCTGGTTGTTGGCCGCGCGCTCGTTCACGGCGCGGGCGTGGGAACGCGCCGGCCGGTCGTACGCCCCCTGGAAGTGCGGCATCACGTAGCGAGCGAGCAGCTCGTAGTGGTTACGCATGCGGTCGGGCGGGGCGAACTCGTTGCCCATGAGGAGGAAGCCCCCGAAGCCGCCACCGCTCGACTCCCAGATGCGCTTGAGGCCGGCGGTCACTTCCTCGGGCGAACCAAAGATTGCGGCGCCGTTCTCGACGCACCACTCTGCGTAGTCCTCGGGGCGGCCGTCGTAGGAGGGCGCCGGACGGCCCAGGGTGCCGGAGAAGTACTCGAAGTCGAACTCGTAGAGGCCATCGTTCATGTCGCGGCAGGCCTGCTCCCGGCTCTCGGCCACGTAGATGCGGGTCATGACGCGGTAGTCGCGGCGGTCGAGTGTGTGGCCATGCTCGGTAGCGGCGTCGGTAGCGGTGTCCCAGATGCTCTTGAGCCCCGGGCCGAGGGCCTTGAACGAGGCGCCAGAGAGGATGCCCACGCCGTGTTTTCCGGCGACGCGAGCGCCGCCGGGAGAAGAGGTGGCGGTGACGAAGACGGGGATGCCCTCCTCGCGGTAAGGCTGAAGCTGGCAGGCGGCGTTCTTGAGCTTGAACCAGCCGGGGCTCTCGTGGGTGACCTCCTCGCCGCGGAGGAGGCGGAGGATGACCCCGAGTCCCTCATCGAGGCGGGGGCGGAGCTGGGTGGGGTGGAGGCCAAGCTGGGGCGTGTCCGGAGCGGTCGCGCCGGGGCCGACACCGAGCATGACGCGCCCGCGCGTGAGGTGGTCCAGGAGGAGGATGCGCTCGGCGATCATGTAGGGGTGGTGATAGCCCAGGGAGAGGACGCCGGTGCCGAGCTTGATCGACTGGGTCTCCTGGGCGACGTGGGCGATGAAGACCTCGGGGCTGGAGATGGGCTCCCAACCGCCGGAGTGGTGTTCGCCGATGAAGACCTCGTCGTAGCCAAGCTCATCGAGCCACTGGATGGTGCGGACATCGCGGCGGATGCTGAGGCTCATGCTGTCGCGCACGGGGTGGTACGGGGCCATGAAGAGCCCGAACTTGAGTCGCCAGGGAAGCTGCATCTGTTTCTCCGTCGGCGGCGGATGATACGCGGGTAACGAGCACGGCACGCTCGCCTAGACTTGGCGGCGTGACGCGCAGGGTCTTGATGTGCGAACCAGCGCACTACCGCATCGACTACGAGATCAACCCGTGGATGCGCCGCGCCAACGCGGTGCAGACGGAGCGCGCGAACGAACAGTGGCGAGGGCTGTACGAGACGCTCGCGGCCCTCGGCGTCGAAGTGGATCTGGTGGAGCAGGGAGCGGACACGCCCGACATGACGTTCACGGCGAACGCGGGGATCGTCGTGGGGGAGCGCTTCATCCCCGCGAATTTTCGCTTCCCCGAGCGGCAGCTGGAGGAAGCGCGCTTTATTCGCTGGTTCGAGGCGCACGGCTACCGCATCGAAACCGTCCACGAGCCGCACTACTGGGAGGGCGAAGGGGACGTGCTGCCGGGGGAAGGCGTCGGGTTCGCGGGGTACCGCTTCCGCACCGAATTCCGGGCGCTCGACCACGTGGACGAACTGCTCGGGCGCGAGACAGTGCGGCTGGAGCTTACCGACCCTCGCTTCTACCACCTCGATACGTGCCTCGCCCCGCTGGGCGGGGGGCACGCGCTCTTCTATCCCCCTGCCTTCACGGAGGCGGCGCGGGCAGCGCTGGCGGAGAACTTCTCGGCGCTGATCGCGGTGAGCGAGCATGACGCCGCGCGCTTCGCCTGCAACGCCGTGCTCGCCGGGCAGACCGTCGTGCTGAACACTGGGTGCGCGGAGACGGTGCGCGTTCTCCGGGAGCATGGATTCGTGGTAGTGGAGACGCCGATGGACGAGTTCATGAAGGCCGGCGGGAGCGCGAAGTGCCTGGTCCTGATGCTGGACGCGTTCACGGAGTTCGAAGGACAGGGACGACCTTGAGCGCTATCTACACGGTCGGCTTCACGCGGAAGACGGCGGAGGAGTTCTTCACCCTCCTGCGAGGGGCAGGGGTGGAGACGCTTGTCGATATCCGCCTGCATAACCGCTCGCAACTCGCCGGATTCGCAAGGCGGGACGACCTTGCCTGGTTCGCACGCGAACTCGCAGGCATCGAATACGTGCATGTGCCGGAACTCGCGCCGTCGCAGGAACTGTTCGACGCGTTCAAGAAGCGAGGCGGGTCGTGGGAGGCGTTCGAGCGCGGCTTCCGGCAACTCATGGACGAGCGCCAGGGCTACGGGTCGTTTGACCGCGAGTTGCTGGGGCGGAGTCCCTGCTTCCTCTGCACCGAGGCGGCCCCGGAGCACTGCCACCGGAGGCTCGTAGGGGAGGGGCTCGCAGGGACGGAGCCGGGGCTGCGGGTCGTGCAGCTGGAGTGACGCTAGCCTTCGGCGCCGGACTCCCACTCGGGGGCGAAGCCGCGGCGGACGGTGTTCTCGGTGACGACGCGGGTGAGGGCGAACTGGCGGACGTAGTCGGGGCCACCGGCCTTGTCGCCTGTTCCGGACATGCCGAAGCCGGCGAACGGTTGGCGTCCCACCATGGCGCCGGTGGTGCCGCGATTGATGTAGAGGTTGCCGACGCGGAAGGCCTCGCGGGCGCGGGCGATGTTGCGGGGGTCGCGGGAGAAGAGGCCGCCGGTGAGGGCGAAGGGTGAGTCGAGGGCGAGGGTGAGCGCTTCGTCAAACCCACCGGCGTGGAAGAGGGTGAGGACAGGACCGAAGACCTCCTCGCAAGCGAGGGGGGACGCTGGAGACAACGCCTCGAAGACGTGGGGGGCGACGTAGTGGCCCTCGCCCGTGGGGGCTCGCCCGCGGACGAGGAGCCTGCCCTCCGCCATGCCGGTCTGGATGTAGCCCTCGATTCGTGAGCGCGCCTCGGCGGAGATGACGGGCGGGACGACCGTGTAGGGGTCGTCGGGCGGGCCCACGGGCAGGCTCTCGACGGCAGCAGCGAGGCGCGCGCGGAACTCATCGTGGGCCGAGCCGACGACGATGACGCGGCTGGCGGCGCTGCACTTCTGGCCGGCGTAGCCAAAGGCGGACGAAACGACGCCCTCGACGGCGAGGTCGAGGTCGGCGTCCTCGTCGACGATGACGGCGTTCTTGCCCCCGAGCTCGGCGAGTAGCTTCTTGAAGCCGCGCTGACCGGGGTGCACCTCCGCGGCGGCGAGGGCGACGGCGCGCCCGGCGGCGTTTCCCCCGGTAAAGGCGATCATGTCGACGTCCGGGTGTTCGACGAGCGCCTGCCCGGCCTCGGGGCCGCATCCGGGGAGGGCGTGCAACGCCCCGGCGGGGACACCCGCCTCGTTGAGGATGCGCGCGAGCGCGCCGGCGATGATGGGCGACTGTTGGGCGGGCTTCATGACGACGGCGTTGCCGGCAGCGAGGGCGGCGGCGGTCATGCCGGTGAGGATCGCAAGGGGGAAGTTCCAGGGCGCGATGACACCGACCACGCCGCGCCCCTCGTACGTGTAGCGGTTGCTCTCGCCGGGGAAGGTCGTGAGGTCGAGTCCGCGGGCGAGGCGCTCGGCCTCGGCGGCGTAGTAGCGCAGGAAATCGATCGCCTCGACCACGTCGCCATCGGCCTCGCGCCAGGGCTTGCCGCTCTCGAAGATCATCGTGGCGGCGAGGTCGAAGCGGCGCTGGTCCATGAGCGCGGCGGCCCGGCGCAGGACACGGGCCCGACTCCGGGCGGGCGTGTCGCGCCAGCCGGGGAAGGCATCGCGCGCGACCGCGACGGCGCGCTCGACGTGGCCGGCATCCGCCATGGCGGCGCGCCCCATGACGGCAGAGGGCGCTGAAGGTGGGCGAACTTCGATCCATGTGTCCGGCTCGACTGGTTCGCCCGCGATGAGGAGGGGATGGTCGCCCCCGAAGGACCGGCGAGCGCGCTCGATCGCAGCCTCCATCTCCTCGCGCGCGGCGGGGCGGTGAAACTCCAGCGGGGGATGGTTGCGGAAGCCGCGGCGGCGCGGCGGCGGCTCCTCCGGAACGGGGCGGGGCGGGCGAAGGGCCTCTTCGGGGCTACGGTACTCGTGCTTGTTCACGAGCCACGACTCGTTCGACGTGTTCTCGAGGAGGCGGCGCACGAGGTAGGCCATTCCGGGGATGATCTCGCCGGCGGGAACGTAGACGCGGGTGCGGTAGCCCTGCTCGCGGACGGCACGGCGCAGCCCCTCGGCCATGCCGTAGAGCATCTGGAACTCGACGGCCTCGCGGGGGACGGCGGCTTCGTCGCAGACGACCATCGCGGCGGAGAGGCTGCGCGGGTTGTGGCTCCCCCCGGCAGGGGGGGCGGGGGGGGTGGGGGCCGGGGGGGGGGGGGGGGGGGGGGGCCCGGGCGGCGGGGAGCCGTTCGCTGCAGCGCTCGTAGCTCTCGTCGGTGGCGGCCTTCTCCTCGAAGACGGGCACCGGGTGGCTGGCCTGGCGAGCGAG